>Ga0126377_10000311_pt1 | contig 28825 bp, 22 predicted proteins | sample PanSoiMetPlot_22_FD_92647 | JGI IMG/M metagenome (GOLD analysis project Ga0126377, IMG submission 92647) | Tropical forest soil microbial communities from Panama - MetaG Plot_22 | ecosystem: Environmental > Terrestrial > Soil > Tropical forest > Bulk soil | place: Panama | collected 2016-02-17 | reverse complement strand
GGGGTCCGGGGGGGCGGAGCGCAGCGCCCCGCACCGCGGGAGAGGACCGGGGGGGTCCGGGGGGGCGGAGCGCAGCGCAGCCCCCTCGGTCGATCGGGGACGGTGGTTAGTGGTCGGGATCCTCATGGCCGCCACGGTGGCGCTGATCGTCGGGCTGATCGGGACCCCGATCGCGATCCGCATCTTCCGTGCCCGGCACCTGGGGCAGCTCATCCAGGTCGACCTGCCCGACAGCCACCAGACCAAGCGGGGCACGCCGACCATGGGCGGCCTGGTCATGGTCGGCGGCGCGGTCGCGGGCTACCTCTCGGTCCACAACCGGCTCACCGACGTCGACTTCAGCCGCGGGGGGATCATGGTCGTCGGGACCATGGTCGCGCTCGGGCTGGTCGGGTTCGCCGACGACTACCTGAAGGTCCGCAACTCGCGCAGCCTGGGCCTGACCAAGACCGCCAAGTTCACCGGCCAGGCGCTGTGCGCGCTCGGCCTGGCGCTCGGCGCCTGGTACTGGGCGGACGCCTGGCACGGGCTGTCGTTCATCCGCCCGCTGAGCGGGACCCAGATGATCCTGCTGGCGTTCGTGGTGTGGGTGTTCCTGATCGTGGCGGCGGCGTCCAACTCGGTGAACCTCACCGACGGCATGGACGGCCTGGCGTCGGGCACGACCACCCTGGTGATGGCGGCGTACGTGGTGATCACGTTCTGGCAGTTCCGGCACGCGTGCACGCTGACGCCGGTCAACTCTCCCGGCTGCTACCAGATCTCCACGGCCGAGGCGCGGGACCTCGCGGTCGCGGCCGCGGCGATGATGGGCGCGTGCGCCGGCTTCCTGTGGTGGAACGCGCCGCCGGCGAGGATCTTCATGGGCGACACCGGCTCGCTCGCGCTCGGCGGCATGCTCGCGGCGCTGTCGCTGTTCACCGACACGCAGCTGCTGCTGGTCGTGCTCGGCGGGCTGTACGTGGTCGAGACGCTGTCGGTCATCCTGCAGATCGGCTCGTTCCGGCTGTTCCGGCGGCGGGTGTTCCGGATGGCCCCGCTGCACCTGCACTTCGAGCTGCAGGACTGGCCCGAGACCACCGTCATCGTGCGGTTCTGGATCCTCGGTGGGCTCGCGGTCGCGTTCGGGCTGGGGTTGTTCTACGCGGAGTTCCTGGCGACGGGGGGGTCCGGTGGCTGAGCACGTGCCGTCAGGGAGCGGCCTGGAGCCGCAGGCGTTCGCAGGGCTGCCGGTCCTGGTCGCCGGTCTCGGCCGGTCCGGCCGGGCGGCGGCGCGGCACCTGGCGGACGCGGGCGCGGACGTGATCGCCGCCGACGACGCGACCGGCCTGGACGTCGTCGAGCTGACCGTCCGCGGGGTGCGGGTCCACCTCGGGCCGGGCGCGGTGGAGCTGCTCGGCGGCCGACGCCTGGTCGTCGTCGGGCCCGGCCTGCCCGAGCGGCACCCGCTCATCCGGGCGGCGCTGGGCGCGGGCCTGCCGGTGTGGAGCGAGGTCGAGCTGGCGGCGCGGCTGGCGACCTGCCCGCTGGTCGGCGTGACCGGCACCAACGGCAAGACGACCACCACCGAGCTGGCGACGGCGATGCTGGTCGCCAGCGGGCTGCGCGCGGTGGCCGCCGGCAACGTCGGGACCCCGCTGATCGACGCCGTGCTCGCGCGGCCCGCGCCCGACGCGGTCGTCGCCGAGCTGTCGAGCTTCCAGCTGTGCTTCACCGACCGGCTGCGGCTGGCCGCCGGGGCGTGGCTGAACCTGGCCCCGGACCACCTCGACTGGCACCCGACCATGGCGCGCTACGCGGCCGCCAAGGCCCGCGTCTGGGCCAACCAGACCGCGGAGGACTGGGCGCTGTACCCGGCCGACGACCCCGTGGTCGCCGAGCACGCCGAGCGCGCGGGCGGCACCCTGGTGCCCTACCAGCTGCGGCCGCCGCCGCCGGGCGGGCTGGGGGTGGAGGCCGGCGTGGCGCTCGCCCGCACGTTCCGCGAGGACACGCCGCTGTGGCGGGCCGCGGCGCTGCGGCTCCCCGGCCGCCACAACCTCGCCAACGCGCTCGCCGCCTCCGGGCTCGCGCTGGCGCTCGGCGCCAACCCGGCGGGGATGGCCCGCGCCGTCGCGGCGTTCCGGCCGCGCCCGCACCGGCTGGCGACGGTCGCCACCGTCGGGGGCGTCGCGTTCGTGGACGACTCCAAGGCGACCAACCCGCATGCCGCCGCCCAGGCGCTGCGCGCCTTCGAGCGGGTCGTGTGGCTGGCGGGCGGCCGCAACAAGGGGCTCGCCTTCGACGAGCTGGTCGAGCAGGCGGTCGGCCGGCTGGCCGGGGTGGTGCTGCTGGGCGAGGCCGCCGAGGAGCTGGCGTTCGCGCTCGGCAAGGCCGAGTTCGAGGGGCCGATGCTGCAGGCGGCGTCGATGGCCGAGGCGGTCGAGCTGGCCGCCGGCGTGGCGGCGCCCGGGGACACCGTGCTGCTGGCGCCCGCGTGCGCGAGCCAGGACATGTTCACCGACTACGCCGCGCGCGGGGACGCGTTCGCCGCCGCGGTCGCGGCGCTGCGCGACCGCACGCCCGAGCGCCGGTCCGCCCCCTCCGGGACGCCGGCCACGGGAGGTGAGCGGCGTGCCCGCGGCTGACCAGCCGGGCGGGGCGCCCCGCGCCCGGGCCCCGGCGGGGCGCGCCCGCCCCTCCGCGCTGGCGCCCGTGCCGCGCCCGCGCGAGAGGGCGCCCGCGCCCGCCCCCTCGCCGGGCCGGCGGGGCCTCGGCCTGGTCTCCAGCTACCGGCTGCTGGTCGCCGTGATCCTGATCCTGGTGGCGATCGGCGTGGTGATGGTGCTGTCGGCGTCCTCGGTGGTGGCCTTCGCCGAGTACGGCAACTCCTACGCGGTCTTCAAGAAGCAGCTGGTGTGGGCGCTGGTCGGGCTGGCGATCATGCTCGCCGTGAGCCGGGTCGACTACCGGCGCTGGCGGCGGCTGGGCGCGCCCCTGCTGCTGGTCGCGGTGCTCGCGCTGGTGTGGGTGACGGTCGCGCCCGGCGGCGTCGAGATCTCCGGCTCGACCCGCTGGATCGAGGTCGCCGCCGGGCTGCGCTTCCAGCCCTCGGAGCTGGCCAAGCTCGCCCTGCTGGTGTTCGGCGCCGACGTCCTGACCCGCAAGGCGCGGCTGCTCGGCGACGTGCGCCACCTGCTGGTCCCGGTGCTGCCGGTGACGCTGCTGCTGGCCGCCCTGGTGATGCTCCAGCCCGACCTCGGCACGACCGTGCTGCTGTGCGCGATCGCGTCCGGGCTGCTGTTCCTGGCCGGGACGCCGCTGCGTACCCTCGCCTCGCTGACCGCGCTCGGGCTCGCCGCCGGCTTCCAGCTCATCCTGGCCGCGCCCTACCGGCGGCGCCGGCTGTTCGCGTTCCTCGACCCCACCGCCGACCCGCAGAACACCGGCTACCACCTGATCCAGGGCCAGCTCGCGCTCGGCTCGGGCGGCCTGCTCGGGGTCGGCCTCGGCGCCAGCCGGCAGAAGTGGAGCTACGTGCCCAACGCCCACACCGACTTCATCTTCGCCATCATCGGCGAGGAGCTCGGGCTGCTGGGGACGCTCGCGGTGGTCGCCCTGTTCATCGTGTTCGCCTACGCGGGGGTCCGCGTCGCCCGCCGGGCGCCCGACCCGTTCGGGCGCCACCTCGCCGGCGGCGTCACGATCTGGATCGTGGTGACGGCGCTGATCAACATGGGCGCGGTCGTGGGACTGCTGCCGATCACCGGCGTCCCGCTGCCGCTGGTGTCCTTCGGCGGTTCCAGCATGATCGTCCTGCTCACCGCGCTCGGCCTGCTCCTCAGCATCGCCAGGCAGGAGCGTGCGCGCGTGCGCACGCCGGTGCTCGCCACGGTCGCGGCCGGCGGCGCCGCCGGCCGCCGCGGGCCGACCAGGACCGGGGTGCGGGCCGGAGCGCGCGCCGCCGGGCCGGGCGCGCGGGGAGGCCGGCGATGACCGCCGCGCCCGCGTCCCTGGACGTCCTGGTCGCCGCGGCCGGCACGGGGGGCCACATCTTCCCCGGGCTCGCGCTGGCGCGGGCGCTGGTCGCCCGCGGGCACCGGGTGACCTTCGCCGGCACCAGCCGGGGGATCGAGACCCGCACGGTGCCGGCGGCCGGCTTCGAGCTGGACCTGCTGCCGATCCTGCCGCTGTCGCGGCGGCTGTCGCCGGAGACCGTCCTGGCGCCGTTCGCCGCGGTCGCGGGCGTGGCGGCGGCGCACAGCCTGGTCCGCCGCCGGCGCGCCGACGTGGTGGTCGGCATGGGCGGCTACGTCACGCTGCCGACCGCGCTCGGCGCGCGGCTCGCGGGCGTGCCCGTGGTCCTGCACGAGCAGAACGCGGTGCCGGGCATCGCCAACCGCCTCGCCGCGCGGGTCGCCGCCCGGGTGGCGCTCGGCGTGGAGGAGGCCGCCGGCGCCTTCCCGGCGGGCCGGACCGTCATGGTCGGCAACCCCGTCCGGCCGGAGCTCGCCCACGTCGACCGCGCGGCCCTGCGCGCCGACGGCCTGGCGGCGTTCGGGCTGGACCCGCAGCGCCGCACGCTGTTCGTGTTCGGCGGCAGCCTCGGCGCCCGCCGGATCAACACCGCGGTGGTCGACTCGGCCGGCCGCTGGCCGGCGGCGGGGGGCCTGCAGATCCTGCACGCCTGCGGCCGCCGCGACGAGGTGACGGTGCGCGCCGGCTGGGCCGGGGCCGACGCCGGCGGGCTGCTCGTGCGCGTCGTGCCGTTCGTCGAGCGGATGGATCTCGCCTACGCCGTCGCCGACCTCGCGGTCAGCCGCGCCGGCGCGCTCACCGTGGCCGAGCTGACCGCCGCCGGGGTGCCGGCGGTCATGGTGCCGCTGCCGCACGCGACCGCCGGGCACCAGGCCGCGAACGCGCGCGTCCTGGCGGCCGCCGGCGGCGTGGTCGCGGTCCCCGACGAGGCGCTCGACGGGGAGCGGCTGGTGCGCGCGGCGGCGCCGCTGCTCGCCAGCCCCGACACGCTCGCCGCGATGGCGAAGGTCATGCGCGACCTGGCCCGGCCGCACGCCGCCGACGACCTCGCCGACGTCGTGCTCGCCGCGGCCCGCCCGCCGCGCCCGGCCCGGGACGGCGGCCGGTGACCGCCGGCGCGCCCACGGCGGGCTGGCTGCGGCGCCCGCGCACGATCCACCTGATCGGCGTCGGCGGCGCCGGGATGAGCGGCCTTGCCCGCCTGGCCCTGGCCGCCGGGCACAAGGTCACCGGCTCGGACGCGGCCGGCTCGCCGACCCTGGACGCGCTGCGGGCGCTCGGCGCCGACGTGTGGGTGGGCCACGACGCGGCCCGGCTCGGCCGGCCCGAGCTGGTCGCGGTCTCGACCGCGGTCAGGCCGGCCAACCCGGAGCTGGTCCGGGCGCGCGAGCTGCAGATCCCCGTGGTCCGCCGCGCGCGCCTGCTGGCGCTGCTGATGCACGGCAAGTCCGGGATCGCGGTCGCCGGCACCCACGGCAAGACCACCACGACCACCATGGTCACGCTGATCCTGCAGGCCGCCGGGCTGGCGCCGTCGTTCGCGATCGGCGGCGACCTGCTCGGCCGGGGCGTGAACGCCGGGACCGGCACGGGGCCGCACTTCGTCGCCGAGGCCGACGAGTCCGACGGCTCGTTCCTGGAGCTGGACCCGGCCGTCGCGGTCGTGACCAACGTCGAGGCCGACCACCTGGACCACTACGGGACCCTGGACGCCGTGCAGGCCGCGTTCGCCGAGTTCGCCGCCCGCCTGCCCGCGGACGGCACCCTGGTCGTGTGCGCCGACGACCCCGGCGCGAGCGCGCTCGCCGGCGTGGCGCGCTGCGCCGTGGTGCCCTACTCGCTGCGGCCGCCCGGGAGCGGCACGGCGCGGGCGCGCCTGGTCGCGCTCGACGTGGCCGCGGGCGGGGCCGGCTCGGCGTTCACCGTCTGCCGCGACGGCCGGTCGCTCGGGCGCGTCGAGCTGCCGCAGCCGGGCAGGCACAACGTCGCCAACGCCCTGGCCGCCACCGCCGCCGCGCTGGCCGCCGGGGCCGGCTTCGACGCCGTCCAGGCCGGCCTGGCCGGCTACGGCGGCGTCGCCCGGCGCTTCCAGCGGCGCGGCACGGCCGGCGGCGTGACCGTGGTGGACGACTACGCGCACCACCCGACCGAGCTGGCGGCGACGCTCGCGGCCGCCCGGCTGGGCGACTGGTCGCGGGTGGTCGCGGTGTTCCAGCCGCATCTGTACTCGCGCACGCGCGCGTTCGCCGGCGCGTTCGGCGGCGCGCTCGCGGCCGCCGACGTGGCGGTCGTCACCGACGTCTACGGCGCGCGCGAGGACCCCGTGCCGGGCGTCAGCGGCCGGCTCGTCGCCGACGCGGCGCGCCGCGCCCGCCCCGGCCTGGACGTGCGCTACGTCCCCGAGCGCGCGGGGCTGGCGGCGGCCGTCGCCGCGCTCGCCCGTCCCGGCGACGTCGTCCTCACCCTCGGGGCCGGGGACGTGACCGCGCTGGCTGGCGAGCTGCTGCCGCTGCTGGGCAGGCGGACGCGATGACCGGCGCCGAGCGCTCAGCGATCGAGGAGGGCGCCCGGCTGCTCGCGGCCCGCTGCCCCGGCCGCGTCGCCCGCGACCGGCCGCTCGGCCCGCTCACGACCTTCCGGCTGGGCGGCCCGGCGGCGCTGTTCCTCGACGCCGCGACCGTCGAGGACCTCGCCGCCTGCGCCGAGCTGCTGGCGCGCGTGGAGCTGCCCCTGCTGGTGATCGGCCGCGGCTCCAACCTGCTCGTTGCCGACCCGGGCTGGCCCGGGCTGGCGGTCCGCCTGGGCGCCGGGTTCCGCGGGATCCGGCGTGACGGCGAGGAGCTGGAGGCCGGGGCCGCCACGCCCATGCCCGCGCTGGCCTCCCGGTCGGCCGCCGAGCGGCTCGGCGGGCTGTCGTTCGCGGTCGCCATCCCCGGCACCGTCGGCGGCGGCGTGCGCATGAACGCCGGCGCGCACGGCACCGAGGTGGCCGACCGGCTGCTGTGGGCGGAGACCGTGCCGCTGGCCGGCGCCGGCGCCGGCCGACCGGCGCGGGTGCCGACCGCCGGGCTGGGCCTGTCCTACCGGCGTTCCGCCCTGCCGGCGGCGGCCGTGGTCACCCGCGCGCGCTTCCGGCTGGAGCCCGCGCCGGAGGCCCGGGTCCGGCGCGAGATCGACGAGGCGCGCCGCTGGCGGCGCGAGCACCAGCCGGTGAACGAGCCCAACTGCGGCAGCGTCTTCGCCAACCCGCCCGAGCTGGCCGCGGGCAGGGCCGTCGAGCTGCTCGGGATGAAGGGGGAGCGGCACGGCGGCGCCCGCTTCAGCGACGTCCACGCCAACTTCATCGTCGCGCGCGACGGCGCCCGCGCCGCCGACGTGCTCGCGCTGGTGCGCCGGGCGCAGCGCCGGGCGCGCGCGGAGCTGGGCGTCGAGCTGCGCACCGAGGTGCAGCTCAAAGGCTGCTTCGCGGAGTCGGAGGTGTGGCTGTGACCGCCCGCACGGCCTCGCGCCGCCCCGCGCCCCGCGGCGCCGCCAAGGCGTCCGCGGCGTCCGGCGCCAGGGCGTCGAGGTCGTCGAAGGGCTCCGCGGCCGGCACCCGGTCCCGGCCCTCCGCGACCCCGAGGGCCTCCAGGGCGGCGCCGGACCGCCGCCTGCTCGAGCGCCGCCGCCGGGTCGCGCGCGAGCGGGCGCGGCGGCGGCGGCGCGTGCTGCTGCTCGGCCTGGGCGCGCTGGCCCTGGCGGCGCTGCTGTGGCGGCTGTCCAGCTCGTCGCTGTTCGGCCTGTCCGGGGTGGACGTCCAGGGGGCCGGGCACCTGACCGACCGCCAGGTCGTGGCCGCCGCCGGGATCCGGGTGGGGGAGCCGGTGCTGCGGCTGGACCTGCAGGCGATCCGGGCCCGGGTGGAGCGGCTGCCGTGGGTGGCGCACGCGGCGGTCGTGCGCGTGGCCCCGAGCGGGCTGCGGATCGAGGTCACCGAGCGCGTCCCGGCGGCCAGCGTCGCCTCGGGCGGCCGCCACTGGCTGGTGGCCGCGGACGGGGTGGTGCTCGCCGGGTCGGCGGACCGACCGGCGGGCGTGCCGTTCGTGAGCGGCGTCCCGGCGCGGCGGCTCGCGCCCGGCGTCCGGATCAGCGGGCACGGCGCGCTCGCGAACGCGCTCGACGCGCTGGCGGGGATGGATCCCGCGCTGCGCCGGCAGATCACCGGCGTCCGCGCGGCGTCGGTCGAGGGGCTGGCGTTCTCCCTGCGCGGCGGCGGGACGCTCGTCTACGGGCTCGCGGAGCGCCGCGCGGCCAAGGACGAAGCGGCGCTGCTTTTGCTGCGCCACGCGCGCGCAGCGCGAAAGGAGGTGGTGAAAATCGATGTCCGGGCGCCCGGCACGCCGGTAATGCAGACAAAAAACGCGACGGTAGTTGAAAACGACTAGAGCCGCCGGTAGAGTCACGCGACGGTCGAGGTTGACATAACGCTGAACCTGAGGTCAAGGCTGAGGCGAACAGCTCGGCGCGGACCGGGATACGGGCCGGGCCGGCTGGCGTCACGGACGACCCGCAGCACACTTCCCCTGTTCGTGTGGCCGCCCGGCTTGAGGATGCCGGTGGCGCGACGGGCTCCCGCGAGCCCTGCGCGCCCTGACCGGTCCGGACGGGGGGTGCCCGCCCGGACTCGAACTGCTCGCTTGACGGGGCACCTGAATAGGGAGGTTGCTCGCATGGTGATGGCGCCCCAGAACTACCTGGCGGTCATCAAGGTTGTCGGCATCGGCGGCGGTGGCGTCAACGCCGTGAACCGCATGATCGAAGCCGGCCTGAAAGGCGTCGAGTTCATCGCCGTGAACACCGACGCGCAGGCGCTGCTCGCCTCGGACGCCGACGTCAAGCTCGACGTCGGCCGTGAGCTGACGCGCGGGCTCGGCGCGGGCTCCAACCCCGACGTCGGACGTCAGGCGGCCGAGGACAACGCCGACGAGCTGGAGGAGGTCCTGAAGGGCGCCGACATGGTGTTCGTGACCGCCGGCGAGGGCGGCGGCACCGGCACCGGCGGGGCCCCCGTGACCGCCCGCATCGCCAAGGCCCAGGGCGCGCTCACCATCGGCGTGGTCACCCGGCCGTTCAGCTTCGAGGGCCGTCGCCGCTCGGCCCAGGCCGAGCGCGGCATCGAGGCGCTCAAGCACGAGGTCGACACGCTCATCATCATCCCCAACGACCGCCTGCTGCAGGTCGCCGACAAGCAGACCTCGATGCTGGACGCGTTCAAGCTGGCCGACCAGGTCCTGCTCCAGGGCGTCCAGGGGATCACCGACCTGATCATGATCCCGGGCCTGATCAACCTGGACTTCGCCGACGTGCGCGCGACCATGCGCGAGGCCGGCACCGCGCTCATGGGGATCGGCTCCGCGCGCGGCGACGAGCGCGCGGTGGAGGCCGCCAGGAGCGCGATCTCCTCGCCGCTGCTGGAGGCCTCGATCGAGGGTGCCCGTGGCGTGCTGATGAACATCTCCGGGGGCTCCAACCTCGGCCTGTTCGAGGTGAACGAGGCGGCAGAGGTGATCGCGTCGGCGGCGCACCCCGACGCGAACATCATCTTCGGCGCGGTGATCGACGACGCGCTCGGCGACGAGGTGCGCGTCACGGTGATCGCCGCGGGCTTCGACCAGGCCGAGGGCGAGCGCGCGGCCGAGCCGGCGCCGGCTCCCGAGGTCGTCCGGGCGCCGGCGCAGCGTGCCTGGTCCGCGCCGGACCGCCCGGCGGCCGAGCGCCGCCCACGGCCGCCCGAGCCGGCCCGCGGCGCCCAGCGGCCCGCCCGCCTGGACGACGACGATGACGAGCTGGACATCCCGTCGTTCCTCAAGCGTTGACCGCTCCAGCCGGCATGCGCGCCGCCGCCGCGACCCCCGGCCCGGGCGGGCGCCCGGGCGCGCTGGCATGGCGTGGGGTGCCGCCGGGCCGGCCGCCCGGTGAAGGCGACGCCCGGCCGCCGCTGCTGGTCGCCGAGGACCTCCTCGCGCGCGGCGTGGTCGCCGCCTTCACCGGGCGGCGCGGCGGGACCAGCGCGCCGCCCTACGCCGAGCTGAACCTGGGGCTGCGCGTGGGCGACGAGCCGCGGCGGGTGCTGGCCAACCGGCGCGGGGTGCTCGCGGCGCTCGGGCTCGCCGGCCGCCCGGTCGCCACGCTGCGCCAGGTGCACGGCGCCGAGGTCGTCAGCGCGACCCTGGCCGCGCTCGGCGGCGGGCCGCCGGAGGCGCGGCCGCCGCTCGCCGACGCCGACGGGGTGGTCAGCTCGCAGCCGGCCGGCCCGGTCCTGCTGGTGCTGGTCGCCGACTGCGTGCCGGTGCTGCTGGCGGATCCGGCCGGTCGCGTGGTCGCCGCGCTGCACGCAGGCTGGCGCGGGCTCGCCGCGGGCGTGGTCGAGGTGGGCGTGGCGGCGCTGCGGGCTCACGGCGGCGACCCGGCACGGACCGTCGCACTGGTGGGCCCGTGCATCGGACCGCAGGCCTACGAGGTCGGCGCCGACGTGCGCGCGCGGGTCGCGGCGCGCTACCCGGCCGCGGCCGCCGTCACGCGCCGGGGCGCGCCCGCGCTCGACCTGGCCGCCGCGGCGCGCGCCGCGCTGGAAGGGGCGGGCGTCGCCGAGGTCCGCTCCGCCGCGGAGTGCACGCACGACCTGCCGGAGCGCTACTTCTCCCACCGGCGCGACGGCGACCGCGGCCGCGCGGCGACCGGCCGCCAGGGCGGGCTGATCGCCCTGCTCGGCGGGGACGGTCCGAAGGTGGGCCCGTGACCCCGGAGGAGGGGGCCGCCGACCTCGCCACGGCGGTCGCCCGGCGCGTGGCCGCCGTCCGCGGCCGGATCGCGGCCGCCGCCGCGCGCGCGGGACGCGACCCCGGCGCCGTGACCGTCGTCGCGGTCGCCAAGCTGCAGCCGGTGGCCGCGATCCGCGCCGCCCTGGCCGCCGGCGTCCGCGACGTGGGCGAGAACTACGCGCAGGAGCTGGTCGCCAGGGCCGCCGAGGTGCCGGGGGCGCGCTGGCACATGGTCGGGCGCGTGCAGCGCAACAAGGCCGCCGCGGTGGTGGCCACGGGCGCGCTGGTCCACTCGCTGGACTCGCTGGCGCTGGCGCGGGCGCTTGGCGGCCGCGCCCGGCGTGCGGGTACGGTCGCCGAGGCGCTGGTGCAGGTCGAGACCGGCGACCGCCCGGCGGCGCACGGCGTGCCAGCGGGTGAGCTGGACGCCTTCGTCCGGGCGTGCCGGGCGGTCGAGGGCCTGCGGCTGCGGGGCCTGATGGTGATGCCCGCGCCCGCCGCGGACCCCGAGGCCTCCAGGGCCGCCTTTGCCACGGTCACGGAGCTTGCGGGGAATCTCGGGGGAGAGATGCAAGACTTGTCGATGGGGATGACCGCCGACCTCGAGGTGGCGGTCGAGGAAGGTGCGACCCTGGTGCGGGTCGGCACCGCGATCTTCGGTCCCCGGCCGGACGCGGGGGGCGCGCCGGCCGGGGGAGGCACGAGCCTGACAGCGAGGGCTGGCGGGGAGGTAGGTGGACGACGGTGGCCGGCCGGTTGAAGCGAGGAATGGTCTGGCTCGGGCTCGTCGAGCCCGAGGACGAGCAGGATCTCCAGGAGCAGGAGGCGGGCGGCCGGGCCGCGCCGCCGGCGACGTTGCGGCGGGTCCGCGAGGACCACGTCGACCTGCGCGAGCGCTACGACGAGCCCGTGGAGGCGGTGGTCAGGTCGATCCCCTCGGCGCAGCCGGGCAAGGTCCACCTGATCGAGCCGACGGGCTTCAACGACGCCGAGGAGATCGGCGAGAAATTCAAGGCGGATATCCCGGTCATCGTGAACCTGCAGGGCATGGACAACGACGTCTCCAAGCGGCTCATCGACTTCGCCGCGGGGCTGACGTTCGGCCTGGACGGGCGCATCCAGCGGGTCGCGGACAAGGTCTTCCTGCTGACACCGCGTAACATCGAGGTGTCGGCCGAGGAGCGCCGGCGGCTTCAGGAACGAGGCTTCTTCAACCAGTCGTGATCGGAGGCACGTGGTCGGAAACCTGCTGAGCGCATTGCTCGGCCTCTACACGTTGATCCTGATCGCCCGGATCGTCCTCGACTTCGTGGTCGGGTTCGCCGGGCAGCGGGGGCCGTCGGGGACGACGATGGTCCGGGTCTACGGCATACTCTACGATTTGACCGAACCCGTCCTGCGGCCGTTCAGGCGGTTGATCCCACCGCTCAGAGTGGGGGTGGCCGCGCTCGACCTGTCGCCGATCATCGTCTTCGCGTTGCTGTGGGTTCTGCGGGCATTCGCCGCGACCCTCCAGTTTTGAGGTAGCCTGCCCACTGCACCGGACGGCGCTCGGGCTGCCCAGCCCGACCGTTGGGCGAAAGGAGTCCACATGCCGCCGCTGACCCCGCTGGATATCCAGCACAAGGAGTTCACCAAAGCCATGCGCGGGTACGCCATGGCGGAGGTGGACACCTTCCTCGACCAGGTGACCGAGGAGTTCACCCGGCTCCAAGAGGAGAACCAGCGCCTGAAGGAGCAGCTCGCGCACGCCCGCAGCGCCCAGGCGATGGCTCCGGCGGCACAGCCTCCCCCGCCACCACCCGCCTACCACCAGCCGCCGCCGCCCCCCACGCCGGAGACCACCGGGCCGCAGGAACGGGTCGGCGAGGAGGCCATCGCCCGCGCGCTGGTCATGGCGCAGCAGATGGCCGACCAGACCGTCGAGGAGGCCAAGGCCCGCGCCAAGGCGATCCTCGACGACGCCGACGGCCGCGCCCGCGCCACCAGCGAGGAGACCCAGCGCCGCGCCCGGGAGATCACCGAGAGCGCGCAGCTGCGCGCCCGCGAGGTCACCCAGGCCGCCGAGCAGCGCGCCCGGGAGATCACCGAGGCCGCGCAGGCCCGCGCCCGCGACCTCACCGAGGGCGTGGAGGCCAGGGCCAAGGAGCGCATCGAGAACGCCGAGCGCCGCGCCCGGACCGCCGAGGACCAGGCCCGCACCCAGATCCAGCAGGTCACCGAGCAGGTCGCCCGGCGGCGCCAGGAGCTGGAGGGCTCGGTCGAGGCCCTGCGCGCGTTCGAGCGCGACTACCGCGCCCGGCTGCGCGGGTTCGTCGAGGGCCAGCTCAAGGCGCTCGAGGACGCCGCGCCGTCCGGACCGGTCGCGCCGCCGCCCCCGCCCGGGCTCGGTGGCCGCGGCTTCGGCGACGACCTGCCCGCCGTCACCGGCGCCGGCCGCGCCAACAACTCCTACCAGCCGCTCCGCCCGGGACCCGGTGAGGCGCGGCCGGGTCGGCCCTGACCCGCGCGACCGACCCCCCTCGGGAGCAGACGATGACCGCCGGCGCGCTGATCAGCCTCGGCGCAGCCGCGTGGCTGCTCATCCTCGCGCTCACCCGGCGCTCGGGCAGCCTGCCGTACGTCGTCCTCTCACTGATCGCCGACGCCGCGGCCTTCGGGTTCCTCACCGCGGCACTCTCCCGGCGTGGTCGCCGCGGAGCTTCCCCCGAGCCTCCCGCTCGCCTCTGACCACGACGACCGCCTACCGGCCCCGGGCCAGCTCCTCCTCCACGCGCCGCGCCGCCCGCTCGAACGGGTTGCGGCGGTAGCCGCTCACGCTCGCCAGCAGGTACGCCGGGTAGAAGGCGACGCCCCAGCGCTCGTGCTGACCGACGTGCGTCAGCTCGTGCGCGAGCAGCCGGTCGCCGGCACGGCCGACCACGACGATCACGTGGCCGAGCGTGATCGCGGCGAACCCGCGCCGCCGGATGAACCAGGCCACCCCGCCGCGCGACTGCTCGATCAGCAGCGTGCCCCGCCAGCGCACCGCGCGCCCCCGCACCGTCGCCGCCGCCAGCAACCCCACGAGCGTGTTCGGCGCCGCCCACAGGTACCCCCACCGCGACCGCCGCGCCGGCACCGCCGCCCCCAGGCCGTCCTCGCGCCGCCCGTCGCCGCCTCGTGGCCTGCTCAACCTCACGGCCGGGGGACGGGCCGCAGCCAGATCCGCACGGGCGTGCCGTCCAGCTCGACGCGGGTGTCGTGGCCCTCGCTCCCGGGGGCGTCGCGCAGGCTCGTCGCCAGGGTCTCCGCGAGCAGGCGGTCGCGGTGGGCGGCGAGCGCCTCGCGGACCCGCCCGTCGGCCTCGACGGCCAGCTCGATCCGGTCGTCGACGGCCAGCCCCGACGACTTGCGCAGGTCCTGGACCGCGCGGACCAGCTCCCGGGCGAGTCCCTCCCGGCGGAGCTCGGACGTCAGCTCGAGGTCGAGGGCGACGCTGGTGGCGCCGTCGCGGGCCACGCGCCAGCCGGTCACCGGCACCTCGTGGACCTCCACCTCGCCCGGGCCCACCTCCACCGGGCCGGTTCCCGGCACCTCGACCGCGACCCGCTCCCCGGCGAGCAGCCGCGGGCCGAGCGCGCCCGCGTCGGCCGCCCGGATCGCGGCCGCCACCGCGCCGGTCGCCTTGCCGAAGCGGGGGCCGAGTGCGCGGAACCCCGGCTGGAGCCGGTGGCTGACCAGCCCCTCGGCCCCGCTCGCCAGGCGGACCTCCTTGACGTTCAGCTCCGCGGCGATCAGGTCGGCCAGGCGCTCGACCCCCGCGCGCCGCGCGGGCGCGACCGTGACCAGGGCGCGCGCCAGCGGCTGACGGGTCCTGACCTGCGCGTCGGTACGCGCCTGCCGGCCCAGCGCGACCAGTCGGCGCACCTCCGCCATGGCCGCGGACAGCTCGGCGTCGGCGGCGCCGGCGGGCTCGGGCCAGTCCGCCAGGTGCACCGAGTCGGGCGCGCCCTCGTCCACGCCCACGACCAGCCGCTGCCACAGCGCCTCGGCCACGAACGGGGTGAACGGCGCCAGCAGCAGCGCCAGCGTGCGCAGGCAGGTCCACAGCGTCCGGAAGGCCGCGTCGCCCTCGCCGGTCCCGCGCCAGAAGCGCCGCCGTGACAGGCGTACGTACCAGTTGGACAGGTCCTCGACGAACGCGGCGAGCCGCTGCGCCGCGGACGTCGGGTCGTAGGCCTCCAGCGCCTGCGTGACCGAGCGCACGGTCCGGTCCAGCTCCCCGAGCGCCCAGCGGTCCAGGTCGGTCGGCTCCCCGCGGGCGGGCGCGGCCGGGTCGAACCCCTCCAGGCGGGCGTAGAGCGCGAAGAACGAGGCCGTGTTCCACAGCGTCAGGAAGAACGTGCGCGTGATCTCGCCCAGCGCCTCGGGGCTCAGCCGCCGCGGCGACCACGGCGAGCCGGACGCGATCATGAACCAGCGCAGCGGGTCGGCGCCGTAGCGGTCCAGCAGCTCGAACGGGTCCAGGATGTTGCCGAGGCTCTTGGACATCTTGCGGCCGTCGCGGTCGACGATGTGCCCCAGGCAGACCACGTTGCGGTACGGGCTGGCGTCGAACAGCAGCGTGTTGACCGCCAGCAGCGAGTAGAACCACCCTCGGGTCTGGTCGATCGCCTCGGAGATGAAGTCGGCGGGGAACGCGCCGGCGAACCGGCCGGGGTCCTGGTGCGGGTGGCCCCACTGGGCGAACGGCATCGAGCCGGAGTCGAACCAGGCGTCGAGCACGTCCGGCACGCGCGTGGCGGTCAGCCCGCAGGCGCGGTCGCCGACCCGCTCGGGGCAGGCGAACGTCACCTCGTCCACGAAGGGGCGGTGGGGGTCCAGCGCCGACAGGTCGCGGCCGGCCAGCCCGCCCAGGGCCGCGCGGCTGGCCACGCTGGTCACGTGGCCCTGCGCGCAGCGCCACAGCGGCAGCGGCGTGCCCCAGTAGCGGGCGCGCGACAGCGCCCAGTCGACGTTGTGCTCCAGCCAGTCGCCGAAGCGGCCGCTGCGGATGTGCTCAGGGTGCCAGCCGATCTTCGCGTTCTCGGCCAGCAGCCGCCCCTTGACCGCGGTCGTGCGCGCGTACCAGGAGGTCAGCGCGTAGTACAGCAGCGGCGTGCCGCAGCGCCAGCAGTGCGGGTAGGCGTGCACGTACGGCTCGGCGCGCCACAGCAGCCCGCGGCGGCGCAGGTCCTCGACGATGTCGGCGTCGGCCGCCTTGACGTGCCTGCCGGCCAGCCAGCCGGTCTCGGGCCCGAAGTGGCCGTCGGGCTGGACGGGGTGCAGCACCGGGGTGCCGTACCTGCGGCCGACCGCGAGGTCCTCGGCGCCGTACGCGGGCGAGGTCTGCACCAGGCCGGAGCCGTCGGTGGTGGTGACGTACTCGTCGGCCACGACCCTCCAGCCGTGCTCGGCCTCCCGCTCGCTCACCGGCACCAGGTCGAACGCGCGCTGGTAGCGGGTGCCGACCAGCTCCTCCAGCGGCACCGGGCGCAGCACGCGCGCGCCCGGGCCCACGGCCTGCTCGACGAGCTGGGCGGCGACCACCAGCCTGCGGGTCCGCCCGTCCCGCTCGGCCTCGACCAGCGCGTAGGGGATGTCCGGGCCGACCACGACCGACACGTTGGGCACCAGCGTCCACGGCTGCGTGGTCCACACCAGCAGCGCCGCGCCCTCCTGCGCCAGCCGGCCCGAGGTCGCGGGCAGGGCGACGTACGCGGCCAAGTCCTCGACCTCGCTGTAGGTGTCCGGGCTGACCTCGGCGTCCGACAGCGCCGTGCCGCAGCGCGGGCAGTAGGGGACGACCTTGTAGTCCTCGAACAGCAGGCCGCGGCGGTGCAGGGTGTCCAGGGCCCACCACACGCTGTCCACGTACTCGGGCGTCATCGTCCAGTACGCCTGGCCGGTGTCCAGCCAGAAGCCGATCCGCTCGGTCAGGTCCTCCCAGACGTCGACGTACCGCTGCACCGACGCGCGGCAGCGGGCGTTGAACTCGGCGATGCCGTACGCCTCGACGTCGCGCTTGTGGTGCAGGCCCAGCTCCTTCTCGATCTCCAGCTCGACCGGGAGGCCGTGGCAGTCCCAGCCGCCCTTGCGCTCCACGCGCCGGCCCCGCATGGTCTGGAAGCGGGGGAACAGGTCCTTGAACGTGCGCGCCTCGACGTGGTGGACGCCCGGGCGGCCGTTGGCGGTCGGCGGTCCCTCGTAGAACACGAACGGCTCGGCGCCCTCGCGCTGGTCCAGGGAGCGCTGGAAGACCTTGCGGTCGTGCCACAGCCCGAGGACCTCACGGTCGACCGCGGGCAGGTCCAGCGCCGGCTCGAACTCGGGGAATCGGGCCATCTCGGTCGGTGTCTCCTTCGCAGCGGTCGTCGGCGCCCGGTCGGTGCGAAGGGACGAGGCTGCCGCCCCGCGGTACCACCCCTCTTGCCGGCGGCTCGCTCCGCCGACCGCTCGCGGCCGTCCCGCGGGGCGGCCTGCCGCTGTCACGGGCGGGCCCGGCTGCGTCTACTGGGCGGCACGTGGCCCCGGCGGGGGCGCGTGGCGCCGTTCGGGCAGCGGCTCGGGGAGGATCTTCGCGGGTGCCGTGCCGCCGGGCTCGCACCGTCCCCGGCTCGCTCGGCGGCCGGATGACCCGACCGTTGGCCGTGCGGCCCGCTACTCGTTCCCGTCGTCGCCTGTGGCGGCAGTGTACCGCCAGCGCCGGCCGGGTCGCCCACGCCCCGCGCGGGGGCGCCCGGGCCGCCGGCGCGCACCGGGTCGCCTACACTCCACCCTGGCAGGTCGACAAGGCTCCCGGTGAGGTGTGGATGCGACGGCGGCGGCTGGCACTGGTGTACGGGACCGCCCTCGGCGTGCTCGCCGTCGACCAGCTCACCAAGAGCCTGGTCGTCGACCGCCTCGCCGGCCGCGGCCCGGTCGAGGTGCTCGGCTCGGTGGTGCGGCTGCGCTACACCACCAACACCGGCGGGGCGTTCTCGCTGTTCCCCGACTTCCCGCTGTTCTTCGCGTTCATGGCGGTCGCGGTCGCGGTCGCGATCGCGCTGTACGCGCGCCGCGTGGCCACCACCGGGGTGCTGCTCACGCTCGGGCTGATCCTCGGCGGGGCGCTCGGCAACTTCACCGACCGCCTGCTGCGCGGCGGCACGCTGCTGCACGGCGAGGTGGTCGACTTCATCCAGGTCCGGCCCTGGCCGGTGTTCAACGTCGCCGACTCGTGCATCACCGTCGGGGCGGTGCTGCTCGCGCTGGTCATGGGCCGGGTCGAGCGACCGGGCCGGCGCTCGCGCGGCGCCGGCGAGCCCGAGCCCGAGGCGGCCGCCGCGGCGCGCGAGCACGACGACCCCGGCACACCGCCGGCGCCGGCGAGGTGACCGGCGGGGCCGGCGTCCCCGCGCACGCGGCCGGGCGCCGGCTCGACGACGTCCTCGCGGAGGTCGCGCAGGTCTCCCGCGCGACCGCGGCCCGCTGGGTCGCCGCCGGCCGGGTGCGGGTCGACGGGCGCCGCCGGCCCAAGTCCCACCGGCTGCGCGGCGGCGAGTCGCTGGTGTGGGAGCCCGACGAGCCGGAGCCGGCCGGGCCGCCGCGGCCCGAGGCGCTCCCGCTCGCGGTCCGCTACGAGGACGAGCGGCTGCTGGTCGTCGCCAAGGCGGCGGGCGTGGTCGTCCACCCCGCCCCGGGCCACCGCACCGGCACGCTCGTGCACGCGCTGCTGGGGCGCGCCGGCCCGCTGTCGGCGCTCGGCGGCGAGCAGCGGCCGGGCATCGTCCACCGGCTCGACCGGGACACCTCGGGGCTGCTGCTGGTCGCCAAGGACGACGCCACCCACCGCGCGCTCAGCCGCGACCTGGCCGCGCACCGGGTCGAGCGCCGCTACCTGGCGCTCGCGCAGGGCCACCCGCGGCCGGAAGGGGGCGTGGTGGACGCGCCGGTCGGCCGGCACCCGCGCGACCGCCGGCGCATGACGGTCGTCCCGGACGGTCGGCCGGCGCGGTCCCGGTGGTCGGCGGTCGAGCGCTTCCCGGCCGTGACCCTGGTCGAGGTCAGCCTGGAGACCGGCCGCACCCACCAGGTCCGCGTCCACCTCGCCCACCTGCGCCACCCGGTCGTCGGCGACCGCGCCTACGGCGCCGACCCCAGGCTCGCCGTCGCGCTCGGGCTCGACCGCCCGTTCCTGCACGCCTGGCGGCTGGCGTTCGCCCACCCTGCCGACGGGCGCCGGGTCGAGGTCACCGAGCCCCTCCCGGCCGACCTGGAGGCGGTGCTCGCCCGGCTGCGCGCGGGCCGCGGCCGGCCCTGAGCCCGCGCCGGTCCGCCCGCCGCCCCGGCCGGCGCCGGCCGGGCCCTGTCGGCACCCGGAGGTAGCCTCGCCGGGACGGCTCGCCGGCCGGGCCGTCGCCGTGTCGCCGTCGGCGTCGTTGCTCCGCCGATCGCCGAGAGGTACGCTGCGACTCGGCGAATCACACGCCTGTAAGTTCTCCACAACACCATCCACAAGCAGCGCAAACACTGTGGATGGCGCTGCCCGACCGAGGAGCCATGGCCGACAGCTTCGTCCACCTCCACGTGCACACCGAGTACTCGATGCTCGACGGTGCCGCCAGGGTCGACGAGCTGTTCGGCGAGGCCGCCCGGATGGGGATGCCGGCGCTGGCCATGACCGACCACGGCTTCCTGTTCGGCGCGGTCGACTTCTACCGGGCGGGCAAGCGCCACGGGGTCAAGCCGATCCTCGGCCTGGAGTCCTACCTGGCCCCCGGCAGCCGTTTCCACAAGCGCCGCGACGGCGCGCCGGCCGGCCGCAAGGCGGAGCCCTACACCCACCTCACCCTGCTCGCCGAGACCCAGCAGGGCTACCGCAACCTCCTCAGGCTCTGCTCGCTGGCCTCCCTGGAGGGGTTCTTCTACAAGCCCAGGGTCGACCGCGAGCTGCTGGCCGAGCTGCACGAGGGGATCATCGGCACGACCGGCTGCCTGGGCTCGGAGGTCAACCAGCGGCTGGTCGCCGGCGACCGCGACGGCGCCCGCGCCGAGCTGGCGGCGATGCGCGACATCTTCGGGCCCGACCACTACTTCGTCGAGCTGCAGGACCACGGGATCGCCGCGCAGCGGGACGTCAACCCCGCCCTGATCGAGCTGGGCGCGGAGCTGGGGATCCCGCTGCTGGCCGCCAACGACCTGCACTACACCCACAAGGCCGACGCCGTCCCGCACGAGGTCCTGCTCTGCATCCAGACGGGCTCGACCCTGGCCGACCCCAACCGCTTCCGGCTCGACGGCCAGGAGTTCTACCTGAAGTCGCCGGCCCAGATGCGCGCGCTGTTCCCCGACCACCCCGAGGCCTGCGACAACACCCTCGCCGTCGCCGAGCGCTGCGAGGTCGAGCTGGAGTTCGGCTCCAACCACCTGCCGCACTTCGACGTCCCCGAGGGGCACACGCTGGAGACCTGGCTGCGCGCCGAGGTCGAGCGCGGCGCGCGGCTGCGCTACGGCGACCCGTCCCCGGCGGTGCGCGAGCGGCTGGACTACGAGCTGGAGATCATCACCGCGCTCGGCTTCGCCGGCTACTTCCTGATCGTCGCCGACCTCTGCCGCCACGCGCGCGAGCAGGGCATCCGGGTGGGGCCGGGGCGGGGCAGCGCCGCGGGCAGCTGCGTGTCCTACTGCCTGCGCATCACCGAGCTGGACCCGCTCGCCTACGGGCTGATGTTCGAGCGCTTCCTCAACCCCGAGCGGCGCGAGATGCCCGACATCGACATGGACTTCGACGAGCGCCGCCGCGGCGACATGATCCGCTACGCCACCGAGAAGTACGGCGCCGACCACGTCGCCCAGATCGTCACGTTCTCCACGATCAAGGCCAAGCAGGCGATCCGCGACTCCGCCCGGGTGCTCGGCTTCCCCTACAAGCTCGGCGACGACATCGCCAAGGCCATGCCCCCGCCGGTGCTCGGCAAGGAGCGGGCGCTCGCCGAGGCGTTCAAGCTCTCCGCGGAGCTGCGCACCATGCGCGAGGAGAGCCCCGACGCCCGCAAGGTCCTCGACACCGCCGCCGGGCTGGAGGGCCTGCGCCGCCAGTGGGGCGTCCACGCCGCCGGGGTGGTGATCAGCCGCGACCCCCTGATCGAGCACCTGCCGATCATGAAGCGCGAGGCCGACGGCGCGATCGTCACCCAGTACGAGATGAACGGGGTGGCCGAGCTCGGGCTGCTCAAGATGGACTTCCTCGGCCTGCGCAACCTGACGGTGCTGGACGACTGCCTGGCGCACCTGCGGGCGCAGGGGATCGAGCTGGCGCTCGGCGAGCTGCCCACCGACGACCCCGCCAGCTTCGAGATGCTCCAGCGCGGCGACTCCGACGGGGTGTTCCAGATGGAGTCGGAGGGGATGCGGCGGCTGCTGCGGCAGCTGCGCCCCGACCGCTTCGAGGACATCGTGGCCCTGATCGCGCTCTACCGCCCGGGGCCGATGGAGCAGATCCCCGTCTACATCCGCGGCAAGCACGACCCCGGCTCGATCACCCACCTGCACCCGCTGCTGGAGGAGATCACCGCCGACACCTACGGCGTGATGGTCTACCAGGAGCAGATCATCACGCTGCTGCAGAAGGTCGCCGGCTACACGGCCGGGCAGGCCGACATCGTCCGCAAGGCGATCGGCAAGAAGAAGCTGGAGCTGATGCAGCAGGAGGAGCCCCGCTTCCTGGCCGGCTGCCGGGACCAGGGGCTCAGCCAGGAGCAGGCCCGCACGCTCTGGAACCTGATCCAGCCGTTCGCCGGCTACTCCTTCAACCGCGCGCACGCCGCCGGGTACGGGGTGGTCGCCTGGCAGACCGCCTACCTCAAGGCCCACCATCCCGTCGAGTACATGGCGGCGCTGCTCACCAGCGTCAAGGACGACAAGGACCAGCGCCCCAAGTACCTGGCCACCTGCCGCCGGATGGGGATCACCGTCCTGCCCCCGGACGTCAACGACTCCGACCTGAACTTCACCCCCGTCGACCTGGGGGTCCGGGGGCCCGGAGCAGCTGCGGGGCCCCCGGGGGATGCAGCTGACGGCGACGGGCGGGTGATCCGCTTCGGGCTGTCCGCGGTGCGCAACGTCGGCGAGCAGGTCGTCGTGGCGATCCTCCAGGCGCGCCGGGATCGGGGGCGGTTCACCAGCTTCTTCGACTTCTGCGACAAGGTGGACGCGGGCGTGCTCAACAAGCGGGTCGTGGAGTCGCTCATCAAGGCGGGGGCGTTCGACTCGCTCGGGCACCCCCGCAGGGCGCTGTTCGACGTCCACGAGGTCGCGATCGACCGCGTGGTGGCCCGCAAGCGCGCCGAGGCCGCGGGGCAGTTCTCGCTGTTCAGCATCGGCGACGCCGCGGTCCAGGTGGCCGAGCCGCTGCCCGCGCTCGGCACCCAGGAGTGGGACAAGACCCAGCGCCTGGCGTTCGAGAAGGAGATGCTCGGCCAGTACGTCAGCGACCATCCGCTGCTGGGGATGGAGGAGCTGCTCGCCGCCGCCGCCGACGCGCCGCTGTCCGGCCTGGCCGAGCGCGCCGACGGGTCGGTCGTGACCGTCGCCGGGATCCTCACCAAACTGCTCAAGAAGCTCACCAGGCGCGGCGAGCCGTACGTCACCGCGGAGATCGAGGACCTCGAGGGCGCCGCCGAGTGCATGTTCTTCCCCCAGGTCTACGCCCAGTACCAGGGGCTGCTCGTCGCCGACCAGGTGGTGGTGGTCAGGGCGCGGGTCGACGTGCGCGACGAGACGCCCAAGCTGATCGCCCTGGAGGTGCGCCCGCCCTCGGCGGTGGCCGCCGAGGAGGGCGCCGGCAGGCCGGTCGAGCTGGTGCTGGAGGCGCGCTCCTGCAACGGGCAGATGGTCGACCGGCTCAAGCGGATCCTGCGCGCCCACCGCGGCCGCGCGCCGGTGCACCTGCGCATCCGCGGCATGAACAAGACCATGACCGTCCGCCTCGGGGACGAGTTCCGCGTCGACCGCCGCAACGGCCTGTACGCCGAGCTGAAGGCCACCTTCGGCCCGAGCGTCCTGCGCGCGTAGCCGGCCCGCGCTCGCGCCGCCCGGACCCGGCGTCAGCCTGGCCCGCTGCCCAGGCGCGCGACGCGGTGGCGGACCGCCAGCCGCACCTCGCCGGCCTGCTCCGGGGGGAGCTTGGCGCCCCAGGCGGTGCGCACGTAGAAGACGTCGACCACCCGCGAGCCGAGCGTGTCGATCTTGGCGACGTGGATGTCCAGGTCCAGGTCGCTCAGGGCCGCCGTGATCGCGTACAGCAGCCCGAGCGCGTCGCCGGCGCGGACCTCGACGACGCTGAACCGCTCCGAGGCGTCGGCCAGGACGCGCACGTCGGGCTCCTGCCCCTCGCGCGCCGCGCCCCCGCGGTAGTCGCGGGCCTTGCGCTCCAGGCGCGCCTCGATCGCGATCCGCCCCGCGAACGCCGCCTCCAGGTCCGACCGGACCTGTCCCCAGCGGACCTGCGGCGTGGGGTCGACCACGAACCGCTCGAGCGCGAACCCGCCGGTCGTGGAGTACGCCTGGGCGCGCAGCACCGAGATGCGGTTGAGCGCGAGCACCCCGGCGGTGCGGGCCAGCGTCCCCGGGCGGTCGGGGACGCACACGGCGAGCACGGGGTGGCCGCGGCTGGGCTCGGTGTCCAGCAGGTGCCGCACCTCGCCGGGCCGCGGCGGCGGCAGCAGCAGGCGAAGCTCGCCGGCGATGTCGCCGACCGAGGCCGAGCGCGGGTAGGAGTCGGGGAAGGTGCGCAGCAGCCGCTCCGCGTCCGCCGCCAGGTCGGGCGCGTGCGCCGCCACCTCGCGGGCGCGCGCGGCGACGTCGTCCCCCAGGCGGCCGCCCGCCGCCAGGCTGGTGTCCAGCGCCCGCAGCGTCTTGCGGTACAGCTCGCGGACCAGCGCATCCTTCCAGCCGGTCCAGGCCTCCGGGCCGGTCGCGCGCGCGTCGGCGACGGTCAGCAGGTACAGCAGGCGCAGGCGCCGGGCGCTGCCCACCTGCCCGGCGACCGCCCGGATCACCGCGGGGTCGTCCAGGTCGCGCCGGGTCGCGGTCGTGACCAGCAGCAGGTGCTGGCCGACCAGCGTGGCCAGCTCGTCGGTCGCGGCGGGGTCCAGCCGCATGCGGCGGCCCGCCTCGCGGGCGAGCCGCTCGCCCTCGGCGCTGTGGTCGGTGCCCGAGCCCTTGCCGGCGTCGTGCAGGAGCGCGGCCAGGTACAGCGTGCCGAGGTCGCCGGCCTGGTCGGCCGCCTCCCGCGCGACCGGGGAGTCGGCGAGCGCGGCGGACAGCTCGGCCACGGTGGCGAACAGGTGCCCGTCGACGGTGTGCCGGTGGTACAGGTCGTACTGCGCCAGCCCGCGGATCCTGGCCCACTCGGGCAGCAGGACCGGCCAGCCGCCCACGTGGTCGAGCAGCTCCAGCGCCCGCCGGGCCGCCGGGCCGGGCAGCAGCTCGAGGAAGGCGGCGCGCGTCCCGGGGTCCCAGGCGTCCAGCGGGCCCCGCCGCTCGAAGCAGCGGGCGAGCCAGGCGTGCAGCGGCACCGCCAGCGGCCGGTCGGTGGCCGCGACGGCCGCGAGCAGGCGCAGCGCCGCCGCCGGCCGCGCGCCGGAGCGGTCGGCGCGGGCCAGGTTGAGCACGCCGTCCTCGATCCGCACCCCGTGGCCCAGGTCGACCACGCGGCCCGAGCGCCTGGGCCCGCCGAGGACCCGCTCGGCGGCGAGCTGCGCCTCGATCGCGCCGAGGTGCTCCACCGTCCGCGCCGCAGTGTGGACCTGGGCCATGAGCTGGTCGACGCCCTCCGGGCCGTCGAAGCCGAGCCGCCGGGCGAGCGCGGGCTGCAGGTCGATCCGGACGCGGTCGTTCCTGCGCCGGGCGCCGGCGTGCAGCGCCTCCCTGACCGCCAGCAGCAGCTCACCGGCGGCGGTGAGCCGCTCGCTCGGGCCGGGCGCGCCGGCCGCCGCCGCGACCCAGGCGACCGTGTGCAGGTCGCGCAGCCCGCCGACGTCCTGCTTGAGGTCGGGTGCGAGCACCCAACCGGCGCGCTGGACCCGGCGGTGGCGCTCGGCGGTGCGCTCCAGCACCGACCGGACCAGCTCGCGGCCGTGCGCCTCCAGCCAGCCCGCGCGGTGGGCCAGGAGCAGCTCGAAGGTCCCGGCGTCGCCGGCGACCAGCCGCGCGGACAGCAGCGCGGTGGCCGCGTCGGGGTCGCCGAGGGCGTGCTCGACCGCCGCGTCGGGGGAGCGGACCGCGTGGCCGACCTCCATGCCGGCGTCCCACAGCGGGTACAGCAGCTGCTGCAGGCGCTCGCGCGGCGGCTCGCCGTCGCGCGTGACCACCAGCAGGTCCACGTCGGACAGGGGGGACAGCTCACCGCGGCCGTAGCCGCCGACCGCGACCAGCGCGACCCCCGCGTACCCACGCAGCGCGTCCTGTGCGAGCCGGGCGAGCGCCCGGTCCACGGCGCAGGCGCGCCGGCGGGCCGGCGCGCCTGCGTCCGCGAGCGTGACCGCCTCGGCGACCCGCACGCTAGAGAGCATCCGCTCCCATCTCACCGGTGCGGATCCGCACGACCTGCGAGGCGGGCGTGACCCACACCTTGCCGTCGCCGATCTCCCCGGTCCGGGCGCTGGTGACGATCACCTTCACGATCTCGTCGACCAGGTCGCCGTCGGCGGCGATCTCGATCCGGGTCTTGGGCACGAACTCGACCTGGTACTCGGCGCCGCGGTACACCTCGGTGTGGCCCTTCTGGCGGCCGAACCCGCGCACCTCCGAGACGCTCATCCCGGCGACCCCGATGGCCGCGAGCGCCTCCTTCACCTCGTCGAGCTTGAACGGCTTGATGATCGCGGTGACCACGTGCATCAGGCCTCCCCTCCCTGGGGAACGGTCGCGGTGGGCGCGGGCCGCGCGGCCGCGACGGCGTGGTCGGCCGGCGCCGCCGCGAACCCGCCCTCGGTCAGCGCGTAACTCTGCTCGGCGTGCTGCGAGAGGTCCAGGCCGGTCAGCTCGTCCTCCGCCGACACCCGCAGCCCGACGGTGACGTCGACCAGCTTGGCGAGCAGGAAGCTGGCCGTGAACGAGAACGCCGCCACCGCCGCGGCGGCCAGCGCCTGCTTGCCCAGCAGGGTCACGCCGCCGCCGGCCAGCAGCCCGTCCGCGCCGGCCGGGTTGATGATCTTCTGGGCGAAGATCCCGACCATGAGCGCGCCCGCCAGGCCGCCGACGAAGTGGACGCCCACGACGTCCAGCGCGTCGTCGAAGCCGAAGCGGAACTTGAGCCCGACCGCCAGCGCGCACACCACGCCGGCGATCAGCCCGATCGCGATGGAGTCGAGCGGCCCGACGAAGCCGGCGCACGGGGTGATCGCCACCAGCCCGGCGACCGCGCCCGAGGCCATGCCCAGCGTGGTCGCCTTGCGCTCGCGCACCACGTCCACCAGCGCCCAGCCGATCGCGCCGCAGCCCGCGGCGACCTGGGTGACCAGGAACGCGTTGGCGGCCACGCCGTTCGCGGCGACCGCGCTGCCGGCGTTGAAGCCGAACCAGCCGAACCATAGCAGGCCGGCGCCGAGCACGGTCAGGGTGAGGTTGTGCGGGATCACCGGCTCCTTGCGGAACCCCCGCCGCCTGCCGATGACCAGCACGATCGCCAGCGCCGCCGCGCCGGAGTTCATGTGCACCACGGTGCCGCCCGCGAAGTCCAGCGCGCCGAGCTTGAACGCCCAGCCCTCCGGCATGAACACCCAGTGGGCCACCGGCGCGTACACCAGCACCAGCCACAGCGCCGTGAACGCGACGTAGCCGCTGAACTTGATGCGCTCGGCGAACGCGCCGGTGATCAGCGCCGGGGTGATGACGGCGAACATCAGCTGGAAGGCCGCGAACGCCAGCTGCGGCACGGTCTGCGCGGCGTAGGGGTAGACCCCCTGGTCGACGTGGCGGAAGCCGAGGAACTCGAGGTTGCCGATCAGCCCGCCGAACGCGTCGCCGCCGAACGCGAGGGTGTAGCCGATCAGCACCCACAGCAGGGACACGATGCCGAGCGCGAAGAAGCTCTGCACCACGGTGCTGAGCACGTTCTTCGCCCTGACCATGCCCCCGTAGAACAGGCCGAGCCCGGGTAACATCAGCATGACCAGGGCGCTCGCTGCCAAGACCCAGGCGGTGTCGCCAGTGTTCACGGCCGCTCCTCTCCGGATCGTTAGGTCGTGGACGCCGCTTCTGTTGGTATCGCGGCGATGTTGCCGGGGTGTTTCCTGACTGTTCGGCGGGCGTTACAGTGCGGCCGCGGGTCTGCTCGGCGAGCCGTCGACCCGGCCGGGCCCGGTCGGGTTTTGGCCTGTCGCCGACGGGCACCCTGTCGCGCAGACCCCGCCGAGCCACGGCGCACCCCAGCGTGCAGGCCGACACGGCGCGGGCTCGATGAGGTCTGCGCGCACCACGAGACGAGGAGGGACCGATGCCACTGCCCCCACCCGAGACCGCACGGTCGTGGCAGGGCCTGTCGGTGAACGACCCGGACGGCGCGGCCCTCGGCCGCGTCGACGACATCTACCTCGACCGCGAGACCGGGCAGCCCGAGTGGGCGCTGGTCCACTCGCCGGCGTCGGGCCGGTCGACGTTCGTCCCGCTCGCCGACGCCAGGCAGGAGGGCGAGCAGGTCGTCGTCCCCTACCCCCGGCCGCAGGTCGAGTCGGCTCCGTCCATCGAGATCGACGGGGAGCTGAGCGAGGACGACGAGGTCCGCCTGTACGAGCACTACGGCGTGGCCTACTCGCGGGCGGGCTCGGCCAGCGGCCTGCCGGCCGACCGCGCCGCGGCAGCTCCCGCCGCGGCCGGCGTCCCGGCGGGCACGCCCGCGCCGACGGTCACGCCCCCGGCCCCGCCCGGGGACCAGCCCGACGCCTTCGAGCAGCCGTCGCAGCGGGGCGCCGCCGCGGCCGCGTCCGCGGGGCTGGCCGCGGCCGCCGCCGGGATCGGCGCCGTGCTCTGGCGCCGCCGCCGGCGCCGGCCCGCGACGCCGATGGAGCGGGTCGCCGGCAGGGCCAGGTCCCTCCGCGACGCGGGCACGCGCGCGGGCCGGCGGACGGGCCGCCGGGCCGGCACGCTCGCCGGCGACGTGGGGGAGCGCGCGCGCGAGGCCACCCGGGCCGGCACCAGGACCAGCGCCCGGACGAGCACCCGGACCGCCGCCGCGGCGGCGAAGCTCGCCGCGACCGCCGCCCGGGCCGGCGCCCGGGCGGGCGCGACCGCCGCCAGGGCCGGCACGATGAGCGCGCGGACCGGCGCGAAGGCCGCCAGGGCGGGCGCCCGGACGGCGAGGTCCGGCCTGGAGGGCGCCGCGGCGGTCGCCGGGACCGGGAGCCGGTCGCGCGCGCAGCGCCGCCGGACGCGCCGGCGCCGCAGCCAGGTCGAGGTGCTCACGGGCGCCGTCGGCGGCGCGGTCCGGGAAGCCCGGATCCGCGCCGCGGCCACCGGCTCCGCCGCCGGACGGACCACCGGAAGGGTGCTGCGGGCTCCCGCCGAGGGCGTGCGCGCCGGTCAGGCGCGCATGCGCCGCCAGCGCCGCCGTACGGCCCGGACGCTGCGCGCGGGCGCGGCCGTCGGGCTGGCCACCGGCTACGTCCTCGGGGCGCGCGCGGGCCACGAGCGCTACGAGCAGCTCAAGGCCAGCGCCCGCGGGCTGTACGAGGAGCCCACCCTCGAGCGGCTCAGGGCGGAGGCCAGCGCGGTGCTCAACGCCGGCAGGGAGCGGACCAGGCAGGCGGTCGAGCAGGCGGGCAACACCGCCGCCGAGCGCGTGGAGCAGGCCAGGCGCAAGGCCGGGTCACCGCCGCCGGCCGCGGACGTCGAGGGCGACCGCGCCGGCCGCCCTGCGGACCGCGGATGACCGGTACGGTCCCCGGCCCGCGGGACCCCGGCCTCCGCGCGTCCCCGGCCGGTCCCTAGTTCCCGGTCCCTAGTTC
>Ga0126377_10000310_pt1 | contig 28846 bp, 32 predicted proteins | sample PanSoiMetPlot_22_FD_92647 | JGI IMG/M metagenome (GOLD analysis project Ga0126377, IMG submission 92647) | Tropical forest soil microbial communities from Panama - MetaG Plot_22 | ecosystem: Environmental > Terrestrial > Soil > Tropical forest > Bulk soil | place: Panama | collected 2016-02-17 | reverse complement strand
GTGGCCTGGTTCCTGGTGTCCCGCAACCGGGACTTCCTGGTGGGCGAGGAGGTGTCGCCGGCCGGCAAGGAGCGCATCGCCCGGATGCTGGAGGGGTGGCCGGGGGTGGTGGGCCTGCGCGACCTGGTGGTGAGCTTCACCGGGCCGTCCGAGGTGTGGGTGGTGGCCCGGGTCGACGTCGACGACGGGCTGACCGGCGCCGAGGTCGAGGCGCTGGTGGCGGGGATCGAGCGCGACCTGACCTCCCGCGAGGAGGCCATCACCCGCGTCGACGTGGTGCCGGTCGGCGACGCGCCGCCCGCGGCGGCTAGCGGGCCGCGTCGGCCAGGCTGAGCTGCCAGTAGAAGAAGTTGCTCGTGTCCGTCAGGATCTCGGTGCGGTGCTCGGTGTAGGGCACGTGGCCGGCGCCCTCCCAGGTCACGAGGACGGCCGGCACCCCGCTCTGGTTGGCCACGTCGGCGGTGTGCTGGGCCGAGGAGTAGGCGACGAGCGGATCCGCGGTGCCGTGGAACAGCAGGGCGGGGGCGTCGCCGGGGTTGATCGGGCTGCTGGCGATCTGGGCGCCGGACAGCGACTGGACGGCCCGCACGGCCGACGAGAAGCCCTGGTGGTCGCCCGGGCCGGGGTTCTCTGGTGAGAAGCCGACGTTGAGCGCGGTGATGGCCCCGGCCGACGAGCCGCCGATGGCGATCCGGTCCGGGTCGATGCGGTAGGCGGCCGCGTTCTGGCGCAGGAAGCGGACGGCGGTCTGGGCGTCCTGCTGGGCCTGGATGATGGCGGTGACGCACTTGGGGATGTCGGTGCCCGGGCACCCGCCCGACCAGAGGCGGTAGTTGATCGAGACGTTCACGTAGCCCCGCTGGGCGAAGTAGTTGGCCTCGTCCACCAGCTCGCCGGACGTCTTGCTCCCGCCCTTGAAGCTGCCGCCGTGGACCCAGACGATGGCCGGCCGCGCCCGCACGGTGTCGCCCGCGGGCTGGTACATGTCGAGGGTCAGGTTGTTGTCGACGCCGTCCTGGTCCACGGCGTGGCCGTAGCTGATGTCGGCGGTCTTGGTGACCCCCGTGAAGATCGCGTCCCGGTAGCGCAGCGGCCCCGGATCGGTGGGCGTCGCCAGCAGGTCGCAGCCCCCGGCGACCAGCACGAGCACCAGCGACAGCGCGGCTGCGATCCAGGCACGACGACGACGCATGGCGATTCCCCCTCGCTGCGGGCCGGTCCAACGGCGGCGACCGGCGGCGCCCGTGAGGCTACCGCCGGTAAGTCCGAAACCCCCATCCCCGCGATCGCGGGCACGATGGCGGGATGAGCGAGCAGACGTGGCCCGAGCAGTGGTTCACCTGGCGGGACGGGGACGGCTGCCCCATGTGCGGACTGATCCGGCAGGGCGCGGACGAGGACGAGTGGGGCGCCCGCTACCTGGCCGGGGAGGCGGCCGACGCCTACCTCCAGCGGCGGCCGTTCTCGGCGGGCTACTCCGTGGTGATGTTCCGGGGCAGGCACGTGGCCGACCCGATCGACCTGACCGACGACGAGCTGGCCGGGTACTGGCGGGACGTGCGGGCGGCGGGGCGGGCCATCCGGGCCGTGTTCGGGCCCTGCCACCTCAACTACCAGCTGCTCGGGAACTCCGTGCCCCACGTCCACACCCACGTGATCCCGCGCTACCCCGACGACCCGGCCCCGGGGCGGCCGCTGCCGGTGGCGTGGGAGGGACCGCCGGCGCTGGACGGCGAGGAGTTCGCCCGCCAGCTGGCCCGGCTGCGGGCCGCGGCCGCCGGCTGATCGTCCCTGCTCGCGGGGTTCGCCGAATCATCGCCCCGGCGTCACCGGGGCGGGGCTCGGGGGTCACCGGGCGGCCACCGGCGGTCCGTACGGTGCCGCACGCATGTCTGCGGCAACGACGCTGCGGCCGGCCGCGCCCGCGCCGCCCGCCCCGGCGACGGTCGCGGCGCCGGCCCGGGCCCCGGGCCGGCGCCGGTTCTGGCTGGCGGTGGCGGCGGCGCTGCTGGCCGGCCTGGCGCTACGGGTGGGGATCGGCGCCACCGACGACGCCCCGTCCACCGACGAGACCGCCTACCTGGCCTCCGGGCTGTCGCTGGTGGCGGGGGACGGCTTCGCCCGGGATGGGCGGCCCGAGCTGCACTTCCCGCCGCTGATCCCGGCGCTGCTGGGCGCGGCGGGCGAGGTGGTGCCCGACCCCCACACGGGGACCGTGGTGCTGACCTGGCTGTCCGGTACCGCGCTCATCGTGCCGCTGGCGCTGCTGGGCCGGTGCATCGGGGGCCCGCGGGCCGGCCTGGCCACCGCCTGGCTGGCGGCCCTGGCCCCGGGCCTGGCCACGACCCCGGCCGCCCGCGGCGCGGGCAGCGAGGCGGAGTACGCGCTGCTGGTGGTCGTGGCCGCCTGGTGGACGGTCTCCGCCGCCGACCACCGGGGCGCCCGGCGCCTGGCCCGCACGGCCGCGGCGGGCACCAGCCTGGGCCTGGCCTACCTGGCCCGCCCCGAGGGCCTGCTCCTGGCGCTCCCGCTGGCCACCGCGGTGGCGGTCACCGCCTGGCGGGCCCGGCCCCGGTCGCCGGCCGCGCTCGGGGCGCCGCTGGCCGCCTTCCTGGTGCCGCTGGCCCTGTGCGTGGCGCCCTATGCCGCCTACCTGCACGGCAACACCGGGCGGTGGGAGCTGACCGCCAAGGCCCAGGACGTGTCGATCGAGGCGTGGGCCGCCGTCGCCCGGGGCGACCGGGAGGCCCGGGACCGGGTGCTGTACTCGCCGGTCGGCGACACCTGGCGGTTCCCCGCCGCGCACCGGCCGCTGACCGCACTGGCCCGCGACGATCCCGGCGGGTACGCCGGCATCCTCGCCACCAACGTCGTCGAGCTGGCCCGGAACGTCGGGGCCTGGTGGCTGTTGCCGGTGCCGGTGTGGCTCCTGGCCGTCCGGGCCGGCCGGCGCCACCGGCGCCGCGGGCCGGTCCGCCTCCTGGTGGCCGCCGGCCTGGCGCCGGTGGCCACCTCCCTGGCCTTCTTCGTCCAGCCCCGCTACCTGGTCGTCACCGTGGCGGTCGCCGTGGTCCTGGCCGGCGTCGGGCTGGCCGAGGTCGTCCCGCGCCGGCGACGGCCCGCGGCGGCGGCCCTCGGGGCGGTCCTGCTGGCCGCGTCGCTCGGCGCCTTCGTCGGCGACGGTGGCTGGTGGCACCCGGTCGACCACACCGACCAGCGCCGGGCCGGCGAGTGGGTCGCCGCCCACACGGCCCCGGGCGACCGGGTGATGATGCGCAGCTTCGTCGTGGAGTACTACGCCCACCGCCCGACCCTGGCCATGCCCTACGCCGACCTCGACGGGATCCTCGCCTTCGCCCGCCACTACGGCGCCCGCTGGCTGGTGGTCGACCAGACCAGCGCCGGCCGGGTGCGGCCCCAGGTCCTGCCGCTGCTCGACGGGCCACCGCCCGCCGGGCTCCGCCTCGCCTACGCCACCACCGACGAGGGCCGCACCACCCGGGTCTTCGCCCTCGACCCGGCGCCGCCCCGGTCGGTCGCGCCGCCGCCGGGGCTCGGGTTCATGGGCGACGGCTCGTAGACCCGGAAACGACCTCGACCGCGACCCGGGCACCTGTCACCCGAGCCGCGGCCGAGGACCGCCGGGGGCTCGCCGGCTATCTGACCGTGATGGTCGAGCGCATCCAGGGATGGATCATGCACTGGTACCGGTGGACGCCCGGCGCCAGGTTCGTCAGCGTCCGGCTCTGGCCCGGCGCCAGCGCGGTGGTGGTCAGCACCGTGCTGCAGTCGGCCACCGGGGGGTCGGTCAGCCCGAGGGGCTGGTTGAGCGGGGCCACGCAGCCGGCGCCGAACTGGGCCACCGGCGTGAAGGTGTGGGTCTCGCCGCCCCGGTTGAACGGGTGCAGCGCCTCGCCGCGGTGGATGTCGGACCGGTCGGGGTTGAACTTCCAGTGGCCGTCGCCGAAGTCCGTCGGGTTCAGGCGGGCCTGGAACTGGGCGAAGGTGGTGTCGCCGTTGCCGACGCAGGCCCCGCCACCCAGCTGGGCGTTGAACGTCGCCGGGTCGCAGTCGTCCCGCACCTGGACGTCGCGGACCCCGCCGCCGCCGTCCCGGCCGCCGCCCCCACCGGGGCCGGAGTCGGCGAGGGCGCCGGGACCGGCCCAGGCCACCGCCAATCCGCAGCCGAGCGCGACTGCAAACGCCACTCGCATGACTCGCATGGAGACCCCCGTCCCCTCGTGCCGCCCACGGGCGAGTCTCCGCGCGCTGAGAGCGCATGTCAAAGGATGAACGTCACTTAGAGGAACGTTAACCCCACTCCTAGTCGCGCTTAACCCACTCCGCAGCGTGGTCGTGGTTCGCGCCTCGTTCACGCCCCCACCCGAGCCTGGCCGGGCGGCCGAGGTGGCCGCGACAGCGACTCCCACGGAGGTGGGCCATGAAGATCCGGACGATGGCGGCGTCCGCCGCACTGGCGATCGCGAGCGTCGTGGGGTTCCACGCGACCCCCGCGTTCGCCGCCTGCAACGTCAATGTCGAGCTCCACAACCGCGACACGGTCGACTCGACGGTCGACTGGTCGGGCAGCAAGGTGAAGATCCAGGGCGGATGGTGGAACGTGATCGGCAGCAGTTCCGACACGATCCTGGCCGGCGACACGAACTACTACGTGGTCCACACGGGCTTCAACTGCGGTGCAGACCGCCGCTGGCAGTTCGAGTTCCACCAGGGCGGCAACGTCCAGGTGATCTACGAGCCGAGCTCGACGGGCTGGACCAACAGCCAGACCATCCACATCGACACCAACTTCCCCTGATCCCGCGGGCGGGGCGTTCTCCCATTGTTCAGGCGACTGGCCGGCCGGGGTCACCGGTCGGCCAGTCCCGCGTCACCCCGGCGTGGTCCCCTGCGCCCCATGCAGCGCACGACCCTTCCGGCGGGCGCGGTGGCGCTCGCCCTGGCCCTCGGTGTCGCCGCCGGCGCCGCCGCGGGCGGCACCGGCGACACCCGTCCCGAGGCCGTCCAGCAGGCCCGCCTGGTCGGGCGGTCGGTGCTGCCGGCCGAGACCTACCGGCCGGGCAGCGACGCCTCCGGCTTCTTCACCGGCATCACCACCCCGATCGCCGCCCCCTTCCCCGGCCAGCCGGTCCAGGGCTTCTCGGCCGTGCACCGCAACGGCGACGGCACCTACCTGGTGATGAGCGACAACGGGTTCGGCAGCAAGGCCAACAGCCAGGACTTCGAGCTGCGGGTCCACCGCATCCGGCCCGACACCACCACCGGCGTGACGACCGCGCTCGACGGCGGCTTCGGGCTGTCCGACCCCGACCACCGCGTCCCGTGGACGATCTGGCGGGACGGCGGCTGCACGGCGGCGGCGACGCTGCCCGCCGGCTACACGTGCCCGGCGCCCGACCGCGTGCTGACCGGCTGGGACTTCGACATCGAGTCGATGGAGATCGCCCCCGACGGCACGTTCTGGTTCGGCGAGGAGTTCGGCCCGTTCCTGCTCCACACCGACGACCACGGCCGGCTGCTGTCGGCGCCGGTGCCGACGCCCGGCGTGAAGTCGCCGTCCAGCCCGACCCTGGCCCCCGGCGAGACGCCCAACCTGGCCAACTCCAAGGGCTTCGAGGGCATGGCCATGTCGCCCGACGGGCGCACGCTGTACCCGATGCTGGAGGGGCCGGTGGCCGAGGACACCGCCGCCGGGCTCGGCGCCGACCTGCGCATCTTCCGGGCCGACCTCGACCGCAAGGGCAGGGCCCGGTTCACCGGCGACGTGTTCCGGTACCGGCTCGAGTTCCCCAGCGACTCGATCGGCGACCTGGTGGCGGTCAACGACCACCAGATGCTGGCCATCGAGCGGGACCAGTCCTCGGGGCCGGCCGCCCGGCTCAAGGCGGTGTACCTGATCGACCTGCGCGACCGCGACCACGACGGCTACGTGGACAAGGACCTGCTGGTCAACCTGCTGGCCGTGCCCGACCCGGGCAAGGTGGGCGGCTTCGGCGACTTCTTCACCTTCCCGTTCGTGACCATCGAGTCGGTGGCGATCGAGGACCGCAACACGCTGTCCCTGCTCAACGACAACAACTTCCCCGGCGCCGGTGGACGGGCGCCGGACAGGGCCGACGAGGACGAGTTCATCGTCGTCCGCCTCGACCGCCCGCTCGACGTGGCCAAGGGCGTCCTGGGCTGAGCCGTCGGAACCATCCCTGGTTAGAGTCCGGCCATGGGAGACGAGGGAAGGCGTCCATCCACGGCCGGGGCCATCACGGGCACCGCCAGCCCGTTCGTCGGGGAGATCGAGACGATCACCGAGTCCGACGAGCAGCTGGCGGCCATCCTCGAGGAGGCGGAGCTGCCGCCGCTGCTGCCGGCGCTGGCGTACTCGACGGGTGACATGTCCCTGCTGGTCGAGCACCTGCGGCCCGACCCGATGCTGGGGGCGCTGCCCCAGGCCGGTCTCACGCCCGAGCAGCAGGCCGAGGTCCGCGAGCGGGCGCTGGCCGCGCTGATCCGGTTCCGGGACGGCGGCTGCGTGCCCGCCCCCGTGCCCGGGGACGCCGACGTGCTGCGCATCCTGGAGTTCGCGGTGGCGGGCAGCGAGATGGGCCCCTACCTGCCGCTGCTGGAGGAGGAGCTGGCCCACCGCGGCGAGGACCGGCGGGCCCCCACCTGGCACAAGGCCGACGTGGCGCCCGACGCCGACTTCTCGGTGCTGGTCATCGGGGCCGGCATGTCCGGGCTGCTGGCCGCCCGCCGGCTCGACCAGGCCGGCGTGCCGTTCCTGGTGGTCGACAAGGACGACGACGTGGGCGGCACCTGGTGGGAGAACGGCTATCCCGGCTGCCGGGTCGACAACCCCAACCACAACTACAGCTACTCGTTCGCCCAGCGCCACGACTGGCCGCTGCACTACTCGACCCAGCCGGTGCTGCACGGCTACTTCCGGGACTGCACCGACGTGTTCGGGCTGCGCGACCGGATCCGCTTCGGCACCGAGGTGCTGGCGGCGGACTGGTCCGAGGCCGCGCAGCGCTGGGCGGTGCGGGTGCGCACCGCCGAGGGCGAGCAGACCCTGCACGCCCAGGCCGTGATCAGCGCGGTGGGCCAGCTCAACCGGCCCAAGCTGCCCGACATCCCCGGGCGCGACGACTTCGCCGGCCCGTCCTGGCACTCGGCCCGGTGGCGGTCGGACGTGCCGCTGGCCGGCAAGCGGGTGGCCGTCATCGGCACCGGCGCCTCCGCCATGCAGCTCATCCCCGAGGTGGCCAAGGAGGCCGGCGAGCTGGTGGTGTTCCAGCGCACGCCGGCCTGGCTGGGGCCGACGCCCGACTACCACGACGAGGTCGCCCCCGGCCTCCGGTGGCTGTACCGGCACGTGCCCGCCTACAGCGAGTTCCAGCGGTTCTGCATCTTCTGGCGCATGGGCGACGGTGCCCTGGCCGGCGTGACGGTGGACCCCTCCTGGGACGGCGAGGGCCGCTCGGTCAGCATGGCCAACGAGATCGTCCGCCAGCTGTTCACGGCCTACATCGAGGCCGAGTTCGGCGACCGGCCCGACCTGCTGGCGGCCGTCCTCCCCGCCTACCCGCCGGGGTCCAAGCGCATCATCCGCGACAACGGCGTGTGGGCGTCGGCGCTCAAGCGGGACAACGTCCGGCTGGTGACCGAGGGCATCGACCGCATCACCGAGGGCGGCATCCGGCTGGTGGGCGGCGAGGAGATCGCCGCCGACGTCATCGTCTACGGCACCGGGTTCACGGCGTCGCAGTTCCTGACGCCGATGCGGGTGGCCGGCCGGGACGGGCGCGACCTGCACGAGCAGTGGGGGCCCGACGCCCGGGCCTACCTGGGGGTCACGGCGCCGGGGTTCCCCAACTTCTTCATGCTCTACGGGCCGAACACCAACATCGTGGTCAACGGGTCGATCGTCTACTTCAGCGAGTGCGGGGTGCGGCACATCCTCGACCTGCTGGGGCGGGTGCTGGCCGGCGGCCACTCGTCGGTCGAGGTGCGCAAGGACGTGCACGACGAGTTCAACGAGCGCTGCGACGCCGAGAACGGGCGCATGGCGTGGGGCGTGTCCGACGTCAACACGTGGTACAAGAACGAGCGGGGGCACATCGCCCAGAACTGGCCGTTCACGCTGCTGGAGTACTGGCAGCGGACGTCGCAGACCGACCCCGACGAGTTCGTTTTCGGCGACACCACCTGAGGCCCATGGACGAGATCGAGGTGGTGGCGGCCATCTACCGGGCGCTGGACGAGCGGGACTTCGAGGCCCTGCAGGACCTGCTCGACCCGTCGGTGGTGATCACGCAGGACGCCGCGCTGCCCTGGGGCGGGCGGTTCGTGGGCCACGACGGGTTCGGCCGGTTCGGCGAGCTGCTCACGGGCACGATCGACTCGACGGTGGCGATCGAGACCCTGTTCATGGCGGAGGGCGAGGTCTACCAGGTCGGCCGCACCCGCGGCGTGGTCCGGGCCACGGGCACCTCGTTCGACCTCCCCGAGGTCCACCGCTGGACCATCCGCAACGGCCGGGCGGTCCAGGCCCACTTCGCGATCGACACCGAGGCCATGCTCACCGCCCTGGCCATCGGCACCGCCATCTAGGCCGGCCCCGCCCCGCCGCGGCGCCGTCCTCAGCGGACGTGGTGGTGGACCTCCTGGAGGAGCCAGCCGTTGCCGTCGGGGTCGGCGAACGACGCGAACGTGCCGTAGTCGCTGCGGTCGGGGTGGAGGCCAGGGGTCTGGCCCTCGGCGCCGAAGTGGAACGGCTCGCTCACCTCCACGCCCCGGGCCACCAGCGCGGTGCGGGTCGCCTCGATGTCGGTCACGACCAGGTGCAGGCCCTGGAGCTTGCCCGGGTCTCCCTGCGTCACGCCCACGCCGAACGTGATCGAGCACGCCGATCCCGGCGGCGTCATCTGCACGACCCGGAACTCGTCGCCCGCCCGGTGGTCGACGTCGAGCCGGAAGCCGGCCTTCTGCTCGTAGAACTCCTTGGCCCGGTCGACGTCGCCGACCGGCAGGATCACGAGCTCGAGCTTCATCTCGGGAACGGTTGCCTCGGTTGCCACGGTGTCTCCTCTGAGTGGGGTTGCGCTGTATGAAACGCCGCCGGTCGGCAATGCTCATCGCATGGAACCACTCGAACCCACAGCCGAGCGGAACCTCGACGGCTACGACAACCCGCCCCTCGCCTGGGCCCGGGTGCGCGACCGCCTCACCGGCGAGATCCCGCAGGCCCCCGGCACCGGCGGGCCCGGCCGGCACACGACCTGGATCGCCACCGTCAACCCCGACGGCCGCCCCCACGTCGTCGCCGTCGGCGGCCAGTGGCTCGACGGCCGGGTCTATTTCACCTCGGGGCCCGGCACCCGTAAGTCCCGCAACCTGATCCTCGACCCCCACTGCACCGTCAGCGTCGCCACCGACGAGCTCGACATCGTGGTCGAGGGCGTCGCCGACCGGGTGACCGACGACGCCGAGCTCGAGCGCATCGCCGGTGTCTACGCGGCCGGCGGCTGGCCGGCCCGGGCCGAGGGCGGCGCCCTGACCGCCGACTACAGCGCCCCGAGCGCCGGGCCCCCGCCGTGGTACCTCTACCGCGTGACCCCCCGCACCGTGTACGCCGTCGCCGCCGCCGAGCCCTGGGGCGCCACCCGCTGGGACTTCGCATGACCCACGACGAGCTCGTCGCCGCCCTCCGCCGCCTCGCCGGGCTCGAGGAGCGGGGCAAGACCCCGCACTTCTACCTGGCCGGCCGGCCGTTCCTGCACTTCCACGGCGCGGGCGACGGCCGGGAGGCGGACATCCGCCCGCCGGGCGCCGGCGACTGGGACCGCGTCCCCGCGGCCACGGCCGCCGACCGGGCGGCGCTGCTGGCCCGGGTGGGCGAGGTGCTCGCTACTCGAACAGGACGCTGATGCTCTCGCGGCGGGAGATCCGGCGGATCGCCTCGCCGAACAGCCCCGCCACCGAGATGACCTCGACCTTGTCGGAGAACGCCACCGGCTGGGTCTCGACCGAGTCGGTCATGAACAGCCGCTCGATCGGGCTGTCGTCGAGCCGCTCGATCGCCTTGCCGGCCAGCAGACCGTGGCTGACGGCGGCGTAGACGGACTTGGCTCCCTTGTCGACCAGCACCCGGGCGGCGTCGGTGAGCGTGCCGGCCGAGATGGTGAAGTCGTCGACGATGAGCGCCGTCTGGCCCTTCACGTCGCCGATGAGGTCGACGACCTCGGCCTGCTCGTCGTGCCCGGCCCGGTGCTTGTCGGCGATGGCGAGGGGCGCCCCCAGCCGCTGGGCGTAGAGCCGCCCCTTCTTGGCGAAGCCGGCGTCGGGCGCCACCACGACCAGGTCGCGCAGGTCCTTGGCGATGATCGCCTCGCACAGCACCGGCATGGCGTAGAGGTCGTCGACCGGCACCCGGAAGAAGCCCTGCACCTGCGGGGCGTGGAGGTCCATGGTGACGACCCGGTCGGCCCCGGCCGCCTCGATGGCGTCGGCGCACACCCGGGCCCGGATGGACACCCGGGGCTCGTCCTTCTTGTCGCCCTTGGCGTAGCTGAAGTAGGGCATCACGACGGTCACGGACGCGGCGCTGGCCCGCTTGAGCGCGTCGATCCAGAACAGCAGTTCCATGAAGTTGTCGTTGGCCGGGAAGGCCGTGCCCTGGATCAGGAAGACGTCGCGCTCACGCACGTTCTCGGGGACCCGAACGAACAGGTTGCCCTCCGAGAACTTCAGCGTCTCCCCCTGGCACAGGGGGTGGTCGAGATACGCCGCGATCGCCGCCCCCAGTCGGGGATTCGCCGAGCCCACCAGCAGAACGAAATCGTCTCCCACGGTGCGCGACACTAGCCGCCCGTCCCATCCGGCCCCCACTACCCCAGGTCAGGGGCGAACTCGGCCCGCACGCCCACCAGCCGCACCGGCCGGCCGAGCGAGAACTTCGCGAGCGCGTCGCGCGCCGCGGCCGCGATGGCGGCGGCGTCCCCGGTGGGCGGCCGCACCCCCACGCTGCGCGACTGGGTGAAGAACGGGGCGAACCGCACCTTGACCCCGACCCGGGCCACCAGCCGCCGCTCCTCCCGCACGTCCTCGGCGACCCGCGCCGCCAGCCCGGCCACCACCTCGGCCAGCGCGGCCGGGTCGGCGACGTTCTCCTGGAACGTCGTCTCCCGGCTGCGGGAGCGGGCCCGCCACGGCTCGGTGCGGACCTCGGCGTTGCCCGCCCCCAGCGCCAGCACCTTGTACCAGGGCCCCATCGTCGGCCCGAACCGGGCGGCCAGCGCCCGGTGGTCGGCCGCCGCCAGCTCGGCCACCGTGGTCAGCCCCTCGGCGGCCAGCTTGGTGGCGGTGCGGCGCCCGATGCCGTGCAGCGCCTCGGTCGGCCGGTCGCCCATCACCGCCATCCAGGTCTCCCGGGTCAGCCGGTAGACGCCGGCCGGCTTGGCGAACCCGGTCGCCATCTTGGCCCGCAGCTTGTTGTCGCCGATGCCGACCGAGCACACGAACCCGGTCTCCGCCTCGACCGTGGCCCGGATGCGGGCGGCCAGCGCCTCGGGGTCGTCGGTGCGGGCGCCCACGAACGCCTCGTCCAGCCCGAGCACCTCGACGGGCAGCCCGAGCCCCCGCAGCGCGGCCATCACGACCTCCGACGCCGCCTCGTAGGCAGGCATGTCCATGGGCAGGAACACGGCGTCCGGGCAGCGCCGGGCCGCGGTGCGCAGCGGCATCCCCGACCCGACCCCGAACGCCCGGGCCGCGTAGTTGGCCGTGCCGACCACGCCCCGCCGGGTCGGGTCGCCGTCCCCGCCCACCACCACCGGCCGGCCGGCCAGCTCGGGCCGCCGGGCGATCTCGACCGCGGCGATGAACTCGTCCAGGTCGACGTGGAGGATCCACGGCCGCTCGCCGGCGGCGGGCGCGGCGTCCGCCACCGGGCCTCAGCCCGCGACGGGGGCGGACCAGGTGGTCGGGACGACCAGCGTCGGGCGCCGCCCCCGACCGGCGACCGTGCGGGCCACGCTGCCGAGCAGCAGGTCGACCGGGCCGCCGCCGTTGCGGGTGCCCACCGCCACCAGGTCGGCGTCGTGGCGCTCGGCGGCCGCCATGACCACCGTCGCCGGGTCGCCCACCTCGACCTCGGCCGGGGGCAGTCCCCTGTCGGCCAGCGCCACCTGGAGGTGGCGCACGTCGGTGCCGGCGTCGGGCACCGCGGCCACGCACACGAGCTCCGCGCCCACGGTGGCGGCGATGGCGACGGCCGGGTCGAGGGCGCCCAGCGTCGGGTCGTCGGGGTCGATCCCGGCCAGGATGCGCCGCTGCAGAGCCCCGGCGCCGGGCGGGGGCGGGGTCGCGCCGTCGTCCGGCACCACCAGGACCGGGATGCGGGACGCCTCCAGCAACCGCAGGCTGGTCGACCCGAGGGCCCGGGTCGGCTCGGCGCCGACGCCCCGGCTGCCCACGATGATGAGGACCGCCGACTCCTCCTGCGCCACCGCCAGCACGACGTCGGGGGCGGGCCCGTCCCGCAGCTCGACCCGGTGCCCCCCGCCGGCGGCCAGCAGGGGGGCGCACCATGTCGTCTCGACCCGGCGGCGGACGTCCGCCCGCCACTGCTCGTCGCTGTCCGCGGGGTCCTGCAGATGATCGAGCAGGCCCAGGGCGTGGACGGCCACGACCTGGGCCCCGACCCCCTCGGCGATGGTCAGGGCGGCCGCCAGCGCTCGGCGGGCCGCACCCGAGCCGTCGACGCCGACCACGATGCGGCGTAGGTCCATGACCCCAGTCAATCGCGGATCACAGCCGCCGGAGCAACCCCCAGCGGGGCGACACCGCCGAGTCGAGCTGGAGCGCCACCAGGATGGCCACGCTCACATAGGTGCTGACCAGGCTGGCGAGCGCGGCGACCGCGTAGAGCGCCTGGGCCCGGATGATGCGCCGTTGGTTGATCGGGAAGGCGTCGGCCTCGCCCGCCGGCGTGAGCAGCCCGGCCCTCCGGGCGTAGCGCCAGCACGCCAGCAGCATGGCCCCGACCAGCAGCAGGTTGGCCCAGTACAGGCCGAGCGCCAGGCGGTCGGCCATGTACCGGGCCAGCAGTCCGGTCGAGAACGGCATCAGCGAGACGCCGAGCAGGAGGCCCAGGTGCAGCCACGTGAGGTTGCGGTCGCCGCGCCGGTCGGCCGCCAGCTGGGCCTGCTGGGCGAGCCAGAAGATGCCGAGCGTGAGGAAGCTCATGAGGTAGGCGACCACGCTCGGCCACAGGCGGCCGAGGGCGGGGGCGAGGCCGCCCTCCGCCCGGACCGCCGCCCGGGCCGGTGCGTGCAGGTCCAGCACGAGCAGGGTCATCACCACCGCGAAGATGCCGTCGCTCAGCGCCGCCAGCCGCTCGACGCTCAGGCCCGCGAGGCGGGTGTACGCCGGGCCGCCGGCCATGCGGCTAGCCCTCCTGTTCGGTGGGGCGCACGAGCACCTCGTTCACCGCCATGTGCCACGGCCGGCTGACGATGAACTCGACCGTGTCGGCGATGTCCTCGGAGGTGAGCCGCTCGACGCCCTCGAAGCGCCCGGCGATGCGCTCGCGGATCTCGGGGCGGTTGTGGCTGGCGAGCTCGGTGGCGGTCGCGCCCGGCTCGACCAGCGACACCCGCACGTGCCGGCCGGCCAGCTCCTGGCGCAGCGACTCGCTGAAGGCGCCGACCGCGTGCTTGGTGGCGGTGTAGACGCCGTTGCCGTTCCGGGCCACCCGGCCGGCCACCGAGCTGATGTTGACCACGTCGGCGACGCGGCGCTGACCGGTGGCGGCCGCGTCGATCAGGTGCGGGAGGGCGGCGTGGGTGCAGTGGAGCAGTCCGACGAGGTTGAGCTCGACCATGCGCCGCCACTCCTCGACGGGGGCGTCGACGATGGGGCCGAGCAGCATCACGCCGGCGTTGTTGACCAGCGTGTCGAGCCGGCCGAGGACCTCGACCGTGCGGGCGACCGCCTCGCGGGCCTGCTTCTCGTCGGTGACGTCGGTGGGGATCACGACCGCCGAGCCGCCGCCGGAGCGGATGTCGGTGGCGAGCTCCTCCAGGCGCTCGGTGCGGCGGGCGGCGAGGGCGACGGCGGCGCCCCGGGAGGCGAGGCTGCGGGCGGTGGCGTGGCCGATGCCGCTGGAGGCGCCCGTGACCAGGGCGGCGGTGCCTGCGAGGGTGGGGAGTGATTGCACGGGGCCTACCCTGCCCGCTACGGGCCCGCACACAAACAGCCGGTCGTTACCGGTATCCGCAGTACCAGGCTCCGGGGGGAGACCGTGACCGCCATCGACGGCGCCGCCGCGCCCGGCCGGCCGGCGCCGAACACGCCCCGGCGGGAGCTGGCGCTGCTGCTGCGGTCGCGCCGGGAGGGCCTCCAGCCGGCCGACGTCGGGCTGCCGCCCGGCAGCCGGCGCCGCACCCGTGGCCTGCGCCGGGAGGAGGTGGCCCAGCTCGCGGGCGTGTCGGCGACGTACTACACGTTCCTCGAGCAGGCCCGGGACGTCCGGCCCTCGCCCGCGGTGCTCGACGCGCTGGCCCGGGCGCTGCGGCTCAGCCCGGTCGAGCGCGACCAGATCCACGTGCTGGCCCACCAGCGGCTGCCGGTCGACGACGACGGCGGCGAGGCGGCGGCCGAGGTGCTGGCACCGGGGATGGCCGACCTGGTGGCCCGACTCGACCCCCACCCGACCTACGTCAAGGGCCGCCGCGCCGACGTGCTCGCCGCCAACCGGGCGGCCCGGGCGCTGTTCACCGACTGGCCGGCCCGCCCGCCCGAGGACCGCAACATGCTGTGGTGGGTGTTCACCGCCCCCGAGGCCCGCCAGGTCTACGTCGAGTGGGAGCGGGAGGCCCACGCCGTGCTGGCCCGCTTCCGGCTGGTCGCCGCCCGCCGCCCCGACGACCCGGCGTTCGCCGACCTGATCGCCCGGCTGCACGACGCCAGCCCCGAGGTCCGCCGGTGGTGGCCGCGCCACGAGGTGCTGCCGATGGCCGGGGGCACCAAGCGCCTGCGCCACCCGGCGGCCGGGGAGATGCTGCTGCGCCACGTGGTGCTCGAGGTGGCCGACCATCCCGACCAGCGGCTGGTCACGTTCTCGCTGGACGACGCGGCCGGCGGCGACGCCTGCCTGGCCGCGCTGGCGGCCACGGTCCCCCGGCGGGACCCGCCGTGGTGACCGTCGAGGAGGTACGGGCGCTGGCGCTGACCCTGCCCCGCACGACCGAGGCGCTGGTGCGCGACCGGGTGAAGTTCCGGATCGGGCGCATCGTCTACCTGGCGTTCTCCCGGGACGAGACGTTGATGGGGTTCGGCTTCCCGAAGGAGGAGCGGGAGGCGCTGGTCGCCTCCGAGCCCGACAAGTTCCAGCTCCCCGGCCGCGGGGACATGCGCTACAACTGGGTCGTCGCCCGCATGGACGCCCTCGACCCCGACGAGATGCGCGAGCTGGTCCTCGACGCCTGGCGCATGTGCGTCCCGAAGAGCGTCGCCCGCGAGCACCTCGGCGACTGAGCCTGGTTGCCCGATCGGGCAACCAGGTCTGCACGGACGGGCCGTGCGCCGGGCCGGGACAGCGGGCGGTCGCGGCCGCACACTGGGGCGGTGCACGCCGCCGACGTGCGACTCCACCCGGCGCCCGGCGAGGGGGCCGAGCCGGCGGGCCTCCGGACCGGCGGCCGCCGGTCCCCGGGCGTGGCGGCCCCCGCCGCCCTCGGCCGGCTCGATGCGGGCGGGGCGGCCCGCCTGCTCGGGTTCCTCCAGGGTGCGGGGGGCAACGCCGCCGTCCAGCGGCTGGTGGCGTCTGCGACGGTGCAGCGGGACTGCGGCTGCGGCGGCACGTGCGGCTGCGGCGCCGGGGGCGGGGCGGTCCACGACGGCGAGGAGCCGGGCGACGTGGTCGTGGCCCGCCAGACACCACCCGTCGTCGGGAAGGCGCCGCTGCAGGCCGTCATCGACGCGCTCGACTCGGTCGCCCCGACGGCCCTCGACGACGCCTTCTTCGTGCTCAACGGCCGGGCGATGCCGGAGCTGCTGACCGTCCTGTCGGGCCTGCAGACGGCGGGCAGGTTCTCGGTCGTCAAGGCGAACGCGGGGCGCGGCGGCCCCCGCATGGACGTGGCGTGCAAGGTGGTCGAGCTGCGGGCGGCCGGCACGCCGAGCCACGACGACCTGCGCCGCGTCGTCGACATGGTCGAGACGTTCCCGCCCGACCAGCGCACGGCGATCTTCCGCTTCCTCGGGGCCAACCTCGTGGTCGACGTGCGCGGCGTCGACGTCGACGTGTCCTACTGCAAGGGCGCCACCGGCGCCGGGTGCGAGAAGGCGATCAGGGAGGCGATCGCCTGGGCCCGGAAGATGGCGGCCGAGTACGCCGCGTGCCGGGGCCGCAAGGGCATCCGCACCGGCGACGACGTCGAGAACTGCGTGGACGCCTCGCTGGGCAAGCAGGGCATCACGACGTCCCAGGCCGGGGGCACGAGCTCGACCGGGGCGGTCACCGTCGCCGCCCAGCCGATGACCAAGTGCGAGCCGATCATGACCCGGGGCACGGAGATCCACGAGGGGGTGCACCAGGCCCATACGCTGGCCCTGCGCAAGAAGTTCGGGGCCGGGACGCCCCAGTTCCAGGCCGCCTGGAACAACGCCGCGGACTGGATCAGCGACGAGATCAACGCCTACGGCGCGGAGATCCCCTTCTACCAGGAGGTGCTCAAGGCGATGAAGACCGTGTGCAAGACGGTCAGCTGACGATGGCCGCGGTGACCCTGACGGGGACGGTGCGCGCGGCGGTCGTCGACGGCCGTCAGCGGGACCGGCGGCGGCGGTGGCTGGTGACCGTCGATGTCGAGCGGGTGGAGGAGGGGGAGCTCGCCGGCGACGGCACGACCCTCACGCTGCTCGTCCACAGCCCGTCGCGGGACTTCGCCGATCCCGACGTCGTCGGGCACGCCTTCCGGCTCACCCTGCTCGACCCGGTCGAGGACCCCTACGCCGGCCGGTTCACGGCGGTCGCCGCGGGCGGCGACTGAGCGCCAGATCACCCTTGCGGGGTGACGCCCGGGGGTCGGGCCCGATGTCGGCTGGGGGCCACAAGGCGCCGCCGGGCGCCCATCTGACGGGAGGCCACCGTGGTTCTAGCCGACGTGCATCTGTCGGACCTGATCTGGACGACGATCTGGATCTTCTTCCTGATCCTGTTCATCTGGGTGTTCATCGCCATCATCAGCGACCTGTTCCGCGACCGGTCGACGGGCGGCTGGGGCAAGGCGCTGTGGGTGATCGCGCTGATCATCTTCCCGTTGGTGGGATCGCTCATCTACCTGATCGCCCGCGGCAGCGGCATGGCCGAGCGCTCGGCCAGCCAGGCCCGGGAGGCCCAGCAGCAGTTCGACGCCTACGTGCGGGACACCGCGGGCACGTCGGGCTCGGGCCCGGTCGACGACCTGGCCCGCCTCGGCCAGCTGCGGGACAGCGGGACGATCACGAACGAGGAGTTCGAGGCGATGAAGGCCCGGGTCGTCGGCGGCGGCAGCGCCGCCGCGCCGGCCTGACCCGCAGGACCCCGGCGGTCGCCGGGGCCCCGTCGCCGGTGGCGCCGTCGGGGGCGCGGCGGGCGGCGGGGCCACCGGTACCGGTCGACCACCGCCTAGGTGGCGGTGGTCGACCAGTGCCAGGACTCGGAGGGCAGGTTGTAGAGGCCGTACTCGGACGCGTGGGCTGACAGCCAGTCCCAGCACACGTCGCCCGTGGTCACCACGCCGCCGCCGTTGCAGGTGAAGTCGATGGCCAGCCCCACCTCGTGCTGCGACGTGCCGGGCGGTGCGGTGGGCGGATCGCACTCCGACGACGGCTTCTGGTAGATGTCGTAGTTCGTCGGGCCGCAGTGGGCCTTGCGCAGGGCGATCTGCTCCGCCGGGTCGCGGTAGCCGCCGCCGCAGAGCTGCACGCCGTCGGCGTTGGCCGCACCCAGCAGGGCCGCCACCTGGTCGGCGATGGACCCCGCCACCGTGATGCTGCCGCCCCCCGGGCAGGCGACCGTGGCCAACCCACCGGGGACGGAGGCGATGGCGGTCGGGCTGCCGTCGCCCGACGCCGGCGCCGGGGGCAGCTGGGCGGCCAGGGCGGCCTGCTGCGCCGCGATCTGCTTGGACAGGGCGGCGTCGACCTGCTTGAGCGCGTCGGCCTCGGCCAGCTTCGCGTCGAGCTGCTTGCGCACCTTGGCCACGAAGGCCTGCTGCTTGTCGCGGGCGGCCTTCATCTGCTGCACGGCCTTGGTCGCCCGGGCGTCGCTGGCGTCGGCCGTGGAGGCCGCCTCCTCCTTGCGGTCCTGGTCGGTGTCCAGCCGGTGGCGGGCCGACGTGAGGTCGCGCAGGAGCCGGGCGTCGCTCTCGGCCTGCATCTCCTCCAGCGAGCGCTTGACGGCGGCGTCGGTGAGCGAGCCCGCCTTGAAGAGGTCGAGCGCCTCGTCGCCCGGCGAGATGAACGACTGGACCACCAGCGCGTCGGCCTGGGCGTTCAGGGTGTTGTAGCGCTTGCGGGCCTTGGTGACCGCGGCCTCGGCGTCCCGGAGGTCGGCGTCGGCCCGGGCCTTGGCCCGGTTGGCCTTGTCGGCGGTGGCCTGGCGCCGGGACAGCTCGCCCTGGAGGCGGGCCAGCTCGGCCGTGGTCTTGGCGTCGGCCGCCTTCAGCGCGTCGACGTCCTTGGCGACCTGGGAACGCTGGGCCCGCAGCCGGTCCTGCTGCTGCTGAGGCGTCTCGGCCTGGGCGGCCGGGATCGTGATCCCCAGGAGCACGACCGAGGCGATGAGTACACGCAATAGCAACGTATGACGGCAGACCGACACGATCCCTCCGGGCTCGCTCTTGCTGACCAGCGAGGGTTCCCCAGCCCTCAGCATCGATCCGCCCCGCCGGTGACAATAACGTGCAGCGCATGGCGACGGGAGATCCTCCGGCAGAGTTGCCTCCCGACCAGGACATCGTGGCGCTCTACGGGGGCCCGCTCGGGGGGTTCGTCGCGGGGCGGGACGCGCTGGCCCGCTCGTTGCGGTCGTCCGGGCGGCGCGACGACGCCGCGGCGGTCAAGGCGCTGCGAAAGCCCAGCGTGGTGGCATGGTCACTCGACGCGGCCCGCGCCGCCGAGCCGGCGGCCGTCGAGGCGCTGGCGGCCGCGGTCGCCGCGCTGGGCGCCGCCCAGGAGGGCGACGGCGACCTGCGGTCGGCGCTGGCCGCGCTGCGGGCAACCCAGGGGGGCGTGGTCGAGGCCGCTGTGGCCGCCACCGTCGCCCACGGCCAGCCCGTGGCGCGGGACCAGGTGCAGCCGGCCCTGCTGGCGGTCGTGTCGGACCCGGCGGCGCTGGCCGACCTGGCCGCCGGGCGCCTGGCCGCGATCCCGCCGGCGGGCGGGCTGGGGGTGGCCGAGCCTGCCGGCGGCCCGGCCCCGGCTGCCCCGGCCGAGCGCCCGGCGCGCGCCCGGCGGCCCCGGGCCGGGATCCCCCGCAAGCCCGCGGCAGCGGCCGCGCCGAAGAAGGCGGAGGCGCCGGCCCCGCCCCGCCGGGTCAAGGGCGCCGCCGACCGCGTGCTGGCCCGGGCGGAGACGGCCGCCGCCGCGGCCGCCGAGGCCGAGGCCGAGGCGGAGGGCCGGGCGCGGGCCGCGGAGCAGGCCGCCCGCGAGGCCGACCGGGACGCCGACGCCGCCCGCCGCCGGGCCGACACCGCCCGCCGGGCCGCCGAGCTGGCCCGCCAGAAGGCCGGCGCCGCCTCGGCCGCCCGCGCCCACGCCGACGAGCGGGTCGCCGCCGCCCGCGCCGCGCTGAACTGATGGCGCGCGCCAAGATGGGCGCCGTGCTCGACCACCTGTCCATCCAGTGCGCCGACATCGGCGCCTCGGCGGCGTTCTACGACGCGGTGCTGGCGCCGCTCGGCGGGACCCGGATCCTGGAGTACGGCGAGGTCATCGGCTACGGCGTGCCGCCGATGCCCGACTTCTGGCTCGGCCCCCGCACCACCGGCGAGGGCTTCCGCGAGTCGCACATCGCCTTCTCGGCCGCCGACCGGGCCACCGTGCGGGCGTTCGTCGACGCCGCCGTGGCCGCCGGCGCCGAGGTGCTGCACCCGCCCCGCGTCTGGCCCGAGTACCACCCCGACTACTACGGCGGCTTCGTGCGCGACCCCGACGGCAACAACGTCGAGGCCGTCTGCCACCGCCCCGAGGCCGAGAGCTAGGCCGGCTCCGGCACCCGGGGCGGCGCCGGCTCGGGCGCCCGGCGGACCGTCGGCAGCCGGCGGTCGAGCCAGTTCGGCAACCACCAGTTGCGCTCGCCCAGCAGCTCCATCGTCGCCGGCACCATGACCAGGCGCACGACCGTGGCGTCGAGCAGCACGGCCACGGCCAGGCCCAGGCCGAACATCTTGAGCGAGCGGGTCGAGCCCAGGACGAACGCCCCGAACACGCAGAACATCACGGCCGCCCCGGCGGTGATGACCCGGGCCGTGTTGGCCACGCCCTCGGCCACCGCCGCGCTGTTGTCGCCGCTGTCGTCGTAGGCCTCGCGGATGCGGGTCAGCAGGAACACCTCGTAGTCCATCGACAGCCCGAAGATCACGGCGAACAGCATCATCGGCACCCAGGCGTCGATCGGCCCCGGCCGGCCCACGCCGAGCAGCGACAGCCCCCAGCCCCACTGGAAGATCGCCACGAGCACGCCGTAGCACGCGCCCAGCGCCAGCAGGTTGAGCACCACCGCCTTGAGCGGCACCAGCACGCTGCGGAACATCACCATCAGCAGCAGGAACGACACCGACAGCACGGCCAGGGTGAACAGCGGGAGCCGGGCGGCGGTGAACTCGCTGAAGTCGACCGCCGCCGCGGTCTCGCCGCCCACGTAGGCGGTCATGTCCGTGCCGGCCAGCCGGTGGGGCACGATGTCGTTGCGGAGCCGGTGGACCAGCGCCTGCGTCGCCTCGGACTGGGGCGACTCGGCCGGGAAGACCTGCATCACGGCGGCGTCGCCGGTGTCGTTGAGCAGCGGCGGCGTGGCCCAGTAGACCGCCGGGTCGTGGCCGAGCTGGTCCTGGATGGTGCTGAGGTGCTCGAAGTCGCCGGGCCCACCGGGCAGCTCGGCGGCGATGATGAGCGGCCCGTTGGCGCCGGGCCCGAACCCCCGGGACACGATGTCGTAGGCCCGCCGGGTGGTGTCGCTGGTCGGCCGGTTGCCCGAGTCGCCGAACCCCTGCCGCAGCTGCACCGCCGGGATGGCCAGCACCAGCAGCAGCGCGGCGCCGCCGCCCAGCCAGGCCCACGGCGTCGCCTGCACCCGGCGGCTCCAGCGCCGCCAGCGGGCCCGGCGGCCGGCCTCGTCGGTGCGGGACAGCCGGGGGATGGCCAGGGCGTCGATGTGCCGGCCGACGAAGCCGAAGATGGCCGGCAGCAGCGTCACCGCCGCCACCATCGTGCTGAACACGCCGATGGCGATGCCCACCGCCAGGCCCCGGATGATCGGCAGCCCCACCGTGAACATGCCGAACACGGCGATGATCACCACGCTCCCGGCCAGGAGCACCGCCCGCCCGGCGGTCTCGATCGCCCGGACGGTGGCGTCCTCGGGGTCGAGGCCCTCGCCCAGGCCCTCCCGGTAGCGGGTGACGACGAACAGCGCGTAGTCGATGCCGACGCCGATGCCGATCATCGCCACCGCCTCCGCCGCGTAGCTGGGCATGCCCATGACCGACACGACCAGCGTGACGAGGGTGATGCCGGCGAAGATCCCGGCGAACGCGGTGATCAGCGGCAGCCCGGCGGCCAGCAGCGAGCCGAAGGCGATGAGCAGCACGACCAGGGCGGCGACGTAGCCGACGGTCTCGCTGGAGAACTTGGGCGCCTCGGCGAACACCGCCCCGCCCAGCTCGACCTGGGTGCCGGGGATGTCGGCGCGCGCCACCGCGGCCCGGGCCCGTACGGCGACGTCCTTGTAGGCGTCGTCGCCCCGCTCGCTCATGCTCAGGTAGGCGAAGGCGATCGTGCGCTCGTCGTTGGCGAAGTGGACGCCCTCGGGGTCGTAGGGGGTGACGATCTCGCCGGGGGCGATGATCTTCTCGAGCTCGGCGTCGAGGCGCTCCATGCCGTGGCGCACCTCGGGCGCGTCGATGTTCTTCGCCGTGAACACGACCTCGCCGGTCTTGCCGGCCCGCTTGAAGAAGTGGTGGTGGTCGAGCAGGTCGGCGGCCGCCTGGCTGTCGGACCCGGGCAGCCGGAAGTCGTTGACGAACTTGCCGCCGAAGGCCGAGCTGGCGACCACGAGACCGGCCAGGGCGGCGGCCCAGCCGATCAGGACGAGCCAGCGGTGGCGGTAGCAGCCGCGGGCAAGGCGCGTGAGCATGGCGATGTTCCCCCCGACACCAGGACCCAGCGCGGTGGGCCGGCTCCGATGCGAGCAGTGTTCCAGGCTGCCGGGCCCGTTGGCAACGGCAGTCACCCGTTCCGAGTGATGTAGTGACACGTTCACCGGCGCCATGGTCGGGTGTGGACACGACCGCCGCCGCTCCCGCCCCCGCCGTCGCTCCCGACGTCGAGGTGACCGAGAGCCCGCCGGCCGCGGCCGAGCGCTCGCCGGCGGACGTCCTGCGCGTGGTGGTGGCGGCCGCCGCGCTGGTGGCGCTGCTGCTGGTCCAGTGGCTGGCCGGCGACCAGGTGGTCCGCAACGCCCACGACCTGTCGAGCGGCCTGGACACCGTGCCGTCGTGGCTGGTCACCGGGGTGGTCGAGCTGACCTGGCTGATCGGCCTGGTCGCCTTCCTCGGCGGCGCGGTCGTGACGGTGGTGCAGCGGCGGTGGCGGGCGTTGCGGTCCTGCGCGGTGGGGGTGGCCCTGGCCCTGCTGCTGGGCGGGCTCCTCTCGGTGCCGGAGGAGCCCACGGCCGCCCCCGTGGCCACCGGCAGCAACGTGCTCGACTGGTTCGTCAGGCACCCCACGGCCACCGAGCTGGCGGTGGCCGTGACCGCGGCACTGGCCACTGCGGCCGCCCCGTGGGTGGGCCGGTCCTGGCGGCGCTGGGCCTGGCTGGTCGTGATCGGCGTGATGCTGGGCCGGTCGCTGATCGCGCCGGTGGGCCTGGCCTCCCTGCGGGCGCTGCTCGTGGGCTGGCTGGCCGGGGCGCTGGCCGTCCTGGCCTTCGGGGCGCCGCCCCGCCGGGCGGGGGGCCACGCCATCGCCGCCGGCCTGGCCGCGGTGGGGGTGCCGGTCAGGAAGCTGACCCAGGCCAGCCTGGACGCCCGGGGCTCGACGCCCTGGTTCGCGGAGGCGGCGGACGGCCGCCGGCTGTTCGTGAAGTCGCTGGGCCGGGACGAGCGCAGCGCCGACCTGCTGTTCCGCCTCTACCGGCGCATCGTCCCCCGCGACCTGGGCGACGAGAGCGGCTACCTGTCCCTGCGCCGGGCGGTCGAGCACGAGGCGCTGGTGGCGCTGGCTGCCCGCGACCTGGGCGTGCGCACGCCCCGGTTCGTCACGCTGGCCACGGCCGAGCCGGCGTCGTTCGTGCTGGCCTACGAGGCGATCGACGGCCGCTCGCTCGACCGGGTCGAGGCCGCCGAGGTCGACGACCGACTGCTGGGGGAGGTGTGGGAGCAGGTCGCGCTGCTGCGGGCCCACCGCCTGGCCCACCGCGACCTGCGGCTGGCCAACGTGTTCGTGGCCGCCGACGGGGCCGTGTGGATGATCGACTTCGGCTTCAGCGAGCTGGCCGCCAGCGACACGCTGCTGGCCACCGACCTGGCCGAGCTGCTGGCGGCCACCGCGGTGGTGGTGGGCGTCGACCGCTCGCTGGCCGCGGCACGCAGCGCGGTCGGGGACGGCGCGCTGGCCACCGCGGCGGACCGCCTGCGCCCCTGGGCCCTCAGCGGCGCGACCCGTACGGCGCTCAAGGCGGAGACTGGACTTCTTGACCAGCTTCGATCCGGCGCGGCGGGCGATCTGTCCCTCGCGGCGGGGACGGGTTGACAGGTCGCCTTAGCGGTCCGAGAATGGCTTCTCACAGCGCACGCAGGTTCGCCTAGCGAACGCTCGGGACCACCGAGAGAGCGTGGCTGACCGCACGAGGGGGCGCGGTGAGCAATCGGAGGGGGCGCCGGCCGCGGCGATCGCAGCGGCCGGTCGGCGGGGCGCCGACAGCAGTCGGAACTGGGATGGGAAGCATCGGGGAGCGGGCATGAGCCTGGGCGTCACGCCCTTCGAGCACGAGTCGCTGCCGGGCCGCGTCGTCTTCGGCCTGGGGGCCGTCGACCGCGTGGCCGGCGAGGTCGAGCACCTCGGCCTGCAGCGGGTCATGGTCATCACCACGCCGTCGGCCCGGGCCGCCGGCAACGGCATCGCGGAGGCGCTGGGGTGGCGGTGCGCGCTGCCCTTCGGCGAGGTCCGCCAGCACGTCCCGGAGGACCTGGCGGCCGCCGCCCGGGCCGCGGCCACCGAGTCCGACGTCGACGGCATCGTCTGCGTCGGCGGCGGCTCGGCCATCGGGCTGGGCAAGGTGGTGGCGGTGGCGTCGGGGGCGCCGCTGCTGGCGGTGCCCACCACCTACTCGGGGTCGGAGATGACCCCGGTGTTCGGCATCACCGGCGCCCACAAGCGGACCGGCCGCGACCTGCGGGCGCTGCCGCGGGTGGTCGTCTACGACCCGTCGCTCAGCGTCACGCTCCCGCCGCTGGCCACGGCCACCAGCGGGTTCAACGCCCTGGCCCACTGCGTCGAGGCCCTCTACGCCCCGGCGGTCGACCCGCTGGTGGCGCTCCAGGCCGAGGAGGCCATCCGGGCCCTGTCCGGCGCCCTGCCGGCGGCGGTGGCCGCGCCCGGCGACCTGACCGCCCGGGGCTGGGCGCTCTACGGCGCCTACCTGGCCGGCTCGGCGATGGCCGTGGCCGGCACCGGCCTGCACCACAAGCTGTGCCACGTCCTCGGGGGCACGTTCGGCCTCGACCACGCGGCCGCCCACGCGGTGCTGCTGCCCTACGTCGCCGCCTTCAACGCGGTGGCGGCCCCCGAGGCGCTGGCCTGCGTGGCCGTGTCGCTCGGCGGCCGGCCCGAGGCGGTCTACGCCGCCTCCCAGCTCCACGACCTGGCGGTGGCCACCGGCGCGCCCACCAGCCTGGCCGCCATCGGGATGCCGGCCTCGGGCCTCGACCAGGCGGCGGAGCTGGTGGTGGCGGAGGTCGACGCCAACCCTCGGCCGGTCTCGGCGCCCGACGTGCGCCACCTGCTCCACGCCGCCCACGACGGGCGGGCGCCCTAGCGGCTAGAACCCCGGCGCAGGCGGGGTCGATTCCGGCAGCGTCGGAGCCGGCGGCGCCGGCGGCGCAGGCGGAGGCGGAGGCGGGGACGGGGCGAGCGGGGTGCCGTCGACCGGGATCCGGTCGCCCGGGTGCCGGGCCCGCCAGATGGCGACGGCGATCGACCCGAGCCCGATCACGACCGCGGCGAACCAGCACAGCCCGCCCAGCACCGGCACCAGGGCCACCACCCGCAGGATGCCCCACCCGGCCAGGAACGACAGCAGCGGATGGGCGCGCCGGGCCATCGTCCGGCCCAGCAGCCAGGCGGCCGCCACGTAGCCGGCGCCGTAGATGAGCCCGAGCGCGAACAGCACCCCGAGCCCGAGGGGCAGGCCGATCAGGGTCGCCGTCACGATCAGGGCGGCCAGCGGCAGGCCGATCGCCAGCAGCAGCCCCCAGCCGATGGCGGCGCCGACGCGGGATCCGGCGGCCTCGTGCACGGCGAACGCCGCCCGGGGGGCGAGGAGGTAGAGGAGCAGGCCGAGCAGCAGCGTCGAGATCGTGACGGCGAGCCACAGGGCCAGGCGGGTGAGGATGGTGGTGGCCGTGCTCCAGGCCTGGGGGTTCCAGCGGTCCCACGAGCCGTCGAATCGCCCGCCCGACTCGACCGTCGGCCGGTGGCGTGCGGTGACGTCGCCGGCGATGCGCCCGCCGGACGCCACGGTCACCGTGCCGTCCAGGGCCACGACGTCGTTCCTGACCAGGCCGTTCACCGTGACGTCGCCGTGCAGGGCCACGACGTTGTCGGTGACGGTGCCGTCCACGGTGACCGGCCCGTCGGCGATGACCACGTTGTGGAAGCGCTCGCCCTGGTGGACCTCGGCCCGGCCCGTGATCACGACCAGGTTGTCGCGGTCGGCCCGGTCCTGGGCCCCGGCGGCGGGGGCCCCGGCGACCAGGGCGACGGCGGCGACGAGCGCGGCGGCCAGCAGGGCCCGGGCGGGGCGGCGTCGGACGGTTGCGGGCATGGCGACCTCCTCCCGGCGCATTATCCCCGGTGGGCGGCCGGCGGGGGCGGATCAGGTGACCTCGCGCAGGCGCCCGGTCTCGACCTCGTAGACGAACCCCCGCACGCTGCGGGTCCGGGGCAGGAACGGGCTGGCCTCGATCCGGGCGACCGACTGGCGGACATCGTCCTCCAGGTCACCGAAGGCCCCCAGCGCGAAGGGGGGCCGGACGCCGGTCTCGGCCTCGATCGCCGCCGCGGCCTCGTCGTCCCGGAAGCCGAGCATCCCGCAATCCGTGTGGTGGATGACGACGATCTCCCGGGTCCCGAGCATCCGCTGGCTGACGAGCAGCGAGCGGATGGCGTCGTCGGTCACGGTCCCGCCGGCGTTGCGGATGACGTGGGCGTCGCCCTCCTGGAGCCCGAGGGCGCGGGCCGGGTCGAAGCGGGCGTCCATGCACGCGAGCACCGCCACCTCCAGGTTCGGGGGCGCGGCGAGGTCGCCCTTGGTGAAGCCGGACGCGTAGGCGGCGTTGTTGGCGACCAACTCGTCGGTGGCGGACATGGCCGGGATCGTACGGGCGCGGTCAGGGGTGCGACGGCGCCGGCTCGGCCCCGGGCACCTCGAAGCCGACCTCGTCGGCGTAGCACCACCACCAGTCCTCGCCCGGCTCGTAGGAGCGGACGATGGGGTGCTCGGTGGCGTGGAAGTGGGCGGTGGCGTGGCGGTTGGGCGAGCTGTCGCAGCACCCGACGTGGCCGCACGCCTGGCACACCCGCAGGTGGACCCAGCGGCCGCCCGTGCGCAGACAGTCCTCGCAGCCCTCGGACGAGGGGGTCACGGGCTGGATGGTGTCGAGGTGGGAGCAGGTGGCGGGCATGGGGCCATGGCTACCGGCCCCCCGGGGCGGAGACAACCCCGCCCCGGGTCCGGCCGTCAGCCGGGCTGGACCGCGAACCGGGCCAGGTCGGCCTCGTTGCCGGCCCGGACCCGGGCGATGGTCGGGCCCCGGAGGACCTGCTTGGTCTGGCCGTAGGCGGTGGTGCTGTAGGCGGCCAGGCGGCGGGCCTCGGCGATGGCCTCGCCCTCGACCGCCTCGACCGGGACGACCCGGTCCAGGTAGCCGGCGGCGACCGCCCCGGCCGGGTCGTAGATCTCGGCGGTGACGGTCGCCCGGCTCAGGTGGGTGCGGGCCAGGCGGTCCTCGGCCAGGGCCACGGCGAACAGCGGCAGGGGCATCCCGATGGCGGTCTCGTTGAGCCCGATCTTGGCCGGCACGTCGGCGCCGATGCGCACGTCGCAGGCGAGCACCAGCAGCGCCCCGGCGGCCAGGGCGTGGCCGGTGACGGCGACGACCACGGGCTGGGGGTGCTCGTAGAGCCGCAGGAGCAGGTCGCAGCCCTGGGCGACCAGGCCCCGGGCGGCGTCGGGGCCGGCGGTCATGACGGCCAGGTCGAACCCGGCCGAGAGCTTGCCCTCCCGGCCCACCAGGCACACGGCGTCGGCGTCCGCCCCGGCCCGGTCGAGGGCGGCGGCCAACGCGTTCAGCGCCGCGTAGGACAGGACGTTGGCCTTGCCGTCGTCGAAGCGGACGACGGCGACGCCGTCCTCGACGGTGGTGGTGACGGGACCGGGGGCGTCGGACATGGCGGGACCGTACGCCGCCGGGTCACCCCCGGGCGAGGCGGCCGCGCCCTTCCAGGCGGGCGGCGACCTGGCGGTAGCGGCCCACCGGGACCAGGTGGACGCCGGCGAACGCGCCGCTGGCCTCGATGCCGGCCACCAGGTCGAGCGCGGCGGTGACACCGGCGTCGGGGTCGCCGGCCAGGGCGGCGACCAGGCCGGGCGGGACGTCGATGTCGGGCACGGTGGCCGCCAGGCTGCGGGCCATGGCCGGCGACGCCACCACCATCACGCCGGCGTAGACGTTGCCCGCCACCTCGGTCGCCTCCCGCCAGGCCAGCAGCCGGTCGAGCGAGAACCCGACCTGGACGAAGACGAAGTCGGCGGCCCGCTTCCAGGCCGGCAGCGGCCGCAGCCCGGTGGCCACCCCGACCTCGAACGGCCGCCGGCCGGCGAACGGCGCCCGCTCGGCGGCCGCCCGGGCGGTCTCGACCATCGACCGCACGGTGAGCTCGCTGGTCCGCCCGCCGGAGGTGGGCTTGTCGCCGTAGACGAACAGGAACCGCTCGACCCCGTAGGCCGCCGCGGTGAGCAGGTCGCGCTGGAAGCCGAGCAGGTTGCGGTCGCGGGCGTTGAGGCAGGCGATGGCCCGCCCGCCCATGGCCTGGACCTCGTGCGCCAGCCCGCCACGGTACGACCGTTCCGTGGACGTTTCTGGTTGACTCCCAACCAGAAACGTCCACGGAATCGGGCATCCTCCGATCGACCCCCGGGGCGCCGATAACGTCGCATGCCATGGAGGGCACGCCCGCGGGCCTGGTCATCGGCACCGAGCCGGCCACGCCGCTCGAGTTCTGGGTCGGGGTCGCCGAGGGCGCCTACCTGCAGCTCGACGACGTGGTCGTGGTCGACCGC
>Ga0126377_10000309_pt1 | contig 28904 bp, 25 predicted proteins | sample PanSoiMetPlot_22_FD_92647 | JGI IMG/M metagenome (GOLD analysis project Ga0126377, IMG submission 92647) | Tropical forest soil microbial communities from Panama - MetaG Plot_22 | ecosystem: Environmental > Terrestrial > Soil > Tropical forest > Bulk soil | place: Panama | collected 2016-02-17 | reverse complement strand
GCCGCCGACCTTCAGGATCTCGGCGTTGCGCGAGCCGAGGATCAGGAAGCCGTGCCGGTCGATGGTGCCGCGGTCGCCGGTCCACAGCGCCCCGTCGTCGAACCGGCGCGCCAGCTCCGGCGGGGCGTCGAGGTAGCCGTCGGCGCGGCCCCACACCGGCAGCTCGATGACCACCTCACCGGTGCGACCCGGCGGCAGCATCCGGCCCGCCTCGTCGCGCACCGTCACCCGGCGGTACCCGACCGGCCGACCCACGGTGTGCAGCTTCCCGGGCTTGCGGTGGAGCCACACCATCGTGGCCGGGCCCGACTCGGTCAGCCCGTACGACCGGCAGATGCGCGCGGCCGGCAGCCTCGCCGCCAGCGCGCGCAGCCGGTCGGGCGCGATCGGCGCCGAGGTCACCGCGACCACGCGCAGCCCGGGCAGCTCCTCCGCCGTGGCGAGCAGGAGCTCGACGTGCGTCGGTGTCAGCTTGACGCGGTCGACGCCGAGAGCCCTGGCCTGCGCGATGGCCGCCGGAAACGGCGCGTCGAGCAGGGCCACGCTGGTGCCGTGGTAGAGCGAGCGGACCAGCTCGTGATAGCCGAGCGAGCTGCACAGCGGCGACACGATGCCCGACGGCCGCGCGCGCGCGACCCGCGGCGGCCGCGAGATCATCCAGTCGTGGCCGGCTCTCAGCTCGCTCCACGCGACCGCCTTGCCGTCCGCGGTCGATCCCGAGGTGAACAGGATGTGAGCGGTGGCCGGGGCGCGCCGCGCCGGATCCCAGGCCATCGCGCTCGCGGCGGCGCGGGCCGGCCCGCCGCCGGGCACCACCACGCGCGCGCCCGGGAGATCCTCGTCGCCGGGCGCGACCGCCACGACCGACGGGCGCAGGCGCGCCAGCATGCGCACCGCGAGCTCGTGATCGCCCGGATCGATCATCGCCGGGATCGCGCCGGCCAGCGCCGCCGCGCACACGGCGAGCACCGCCTCGATCCCGCGGTCGATCGCGACCGCGACCACGTCGCCGGGGCCGGCGTCGAGCGCGAGCGCCTCCGCCGCCGACACCATCTCCCGGTTGCTCCACCAGCGATCGCCCGCATGGATCGCGGGCGCGTCCGCCGCGTCGCGCGCGTGGCGGCGGAGCCGATCGCCCAGCCGGCTCATCGCTCCTTGGCGTCCAGGGCGGCGGCGCTCGCCGGCGGCGGCGGCCTGCGCGCGGCGATGAAGCGCGCGATCGCCCCGACGCTCGAGAAGTTCTGCGGCGCGAAGTCGATCGGCCGCACCTGGATGGCGAACTTGCTCTCGACGAAGGCGACCAGCTGCAGCATCGTCAGCGAGTTCACCTCGCCCCACAGGTTGATGTCGGTCGACAGCTTGCGCGCGCGGCGGCGCCCGCCCGCGCGGTAGGGGGCCAGGAACCGCCGGATCACCGCCTCGATCGATCGGAGCGCGGCGTCGTCGGCGCCGCCGCGGGGTCTCTCACTTGGTGGCCGCACATCCACAGCCGCCGAGCTTCCCACAATCGCAGCGGAACGACTTCGCCCTGCAGCGATGGCCGCCCCAGCAGAGACAGCTCGCATTGGAGAACAGGCAGTTCGACGTGCAGGCCAGGCCGCTCATCGCGCCCGCGAACCCGAGCGTGTCGCAGCTCCGGTTGAACTGCGTGCCGTCGCACTGCTCGAGACCGTTGAGGATGCCGTCGCCGCACCGGCCGCCGGTGCATGCGCTGACGTCGAACGAGCAGTCGGCCTTGCACGCCAGCCCCTTCTCCGCGTAGAAGCCGGCGGTGAAGCATGTGGCTCCGCCGAGCTCCGCGCCGTCGCACTGCTCGCGCCCGTTCACGACGCCGTCGCCGCAGCGCCCGACGCACGACGAGGTGTCGAGCTTGCAGTCGGGGCCGCACCGGAGACCGACCTCGTCGTAGAAGCCGTGCGTGCGGCAGGTCTGGCCCTGGGGCACCTCGCCGTCGCACTCCTCGGCGCCGGACACGCGGCCGTCGCCGCACCGGCTGGCCTGGCAGATGCCGGCCAGGCACGTCGCCGGCGGGTAGCCCGCCACGCGGCAGACCTCCCCGTCGTCGCTGCCGGCGCACGAGGTGACCAGATCGGCGTCGACGCAGACGTCGCCCGATGGGGCGCACAGCATGCCCGAGGGGCAGACCAGGTCGTTGCCGCAGCGGCTCGAGTCGCTCGCCACGCACGCCGAACCCGCCGCGAGCGCCGCGCCCGCCGCGATGGCCCAGACGACGAGCGCGCGCGCCGACATCACATGACCGCCTGGCAGGTGAAGATCTGGTCGGTCAGCACGCAGCGCTGGGTGTTCCTCTCGCAGAACGCGCCGCCGCACGTGCAGCTCTCCGGGGCCAGCCCGCAGGCGGACGTGCACTTCAGCGGGACCACGTCCCCGTGGAAGCCGCGCTGCTCACAGGTGCTGCCGCCGAAATCCTGGCCGTCGCACTGCTCGTTGAAGGAGTTGCGGATGCTGTCGCCGCACCGGCCCTTGCAGCCGCCGAGGTTGAGCTTGCAGTCGCTCGTGCACACCAGGTCGCCCGAGTAGAAGCCCTCGCTGATGCACGACTTGCCGGACAGATCCACGTCGTCGCACTGCTCGGACGACTGGCGCACCGAATCGCCGCAGAATCCCTGACATCCACTCTTGTCGAACGAGCAGTCGGAGGCGCACTTGAGGCCCTCCGGGTAGCTCGAGCCGAAGTCCTGGCAGGTCTTGCCACCCAGGTCCTCGCCGTCGCAGGCGTCGATCGCGTTGATCACGCCGTCCCCGCAGCTGCCGACCAGACACATGCCGGACTGGCAGGTCCCGCCCCCGACCTCCGGGACGCTGCACGAATCGCCGTCGATCAGCCGCGCGCACGCGCTGACGATCGACTGGTCGACGCAGGTGCCGCGCGCGCACACACGCCCCGACGGACAGATGACGTCTCCACAGGGCCGCGCGTCGCTCTGCACGCAGCCGGCGGCGGCGAGGACGATCAGGATGATGGCCACGCGTCGAAATGCCACCGTGGCTCGCATACTATCATGTTGCCAATGCTGCGTTGATCGGCTAGCCGGAGATCTGGAATGATGCGCCGATGACGACCGCTGCGAGGGATACTGACATCTTCGCGCGCAACCGCGATCTCGCGGAGGTCTTCGGTGCCAGGTTGTTCCCGCCCGGGAGCTCCGCCGTCGTGGAGGCCACACCGACCAACCTCTACCACTACAGGGCGTTCGTCGGTGCGCACGAGGTGACGGTCGAGACCGGGGATTGCGTCTACTACCTCGGTGATGATGCCCACTCGGCGCTCCTGCGGCGCGGCCCCGCCCGGATCGCGAGTCGTCATCTGGCGACGGTGATCCGCGGCTACATGCCCGAGGACAAGACGACGACGATCCAGCAGGGCACGACCCTGCCGTACGTGAACGGCTGCTCGACCAAGCAGCTGTTCCACGCCGAGCGGCCCGGGGACCCGACACTGCAGCTTCTGCACATGCCGCCCCACACGACCGAGCAGGTCCATCACATTCACTCGACGGCCCGCGTCGTGTACGTCATGGCGGGGCGCGGCGTGAGCGTGATCGGGCTCGGCAGCCATATGATCAGCCACGAGCTCTCCACGGGGACTGTGTGTGTTCTGGAGCCGATGTGCCCACACCACTTCGAGACCGGGGCCGATCCGCTGCTGTGCATTCCGCTCCACGTCTTCAGCTCGACCGGGCGCCAGGAGCTGGATCACCCGATGTTTCAGGGCACGCACTTGATCGATCGGCAGTGATACCGTTCGGACCGTGCGGTCCCCCGTCGCCATCCTGACGCTCCTGTGCCTGGTCACGGTCGTCGCCGGTCAGGCCGCGTGGGCCAAGCCGGGCAAGGGCAAGCGCCGGGTCGGGAGCACCGAGGTGGAGACGCCGTGGTCGAAAGGTGTCCCGAAGGCGGACCAGGAGCGGGCGCTCGAGCTGTTTCACGAGGGCAACGCGCTCTTCGAGCAGGCGAAGTACACCGAGGCCGTCGAGGTGTACGAGCGAGCCCTCGCCTCCTGGGACCATCCCAACATTCGCTTCAACATGGCGTTCTGTCTCATCAACATGCGGCAGCCGCTGGCCGCGTGGACTCACCTGCAGCAGGCCCTGCGCTTCGGCGAGGCGCCGCTGGGCGAGAGACTCCACTCGGAGGCGATGCGGGCGGTCGCGGTCCTCGAGGCCAGCCTCGCCCAGCTCACCGTGCGATCCAGCCAGCCCGACATCCGCGTGATGGTCGACGGCCGCCAGGTGCTGGACGGTCCCGGTGAGCACACGATGAAGCTCCTGGCCGGCAAGCACCAGCTGGTCGCGAGCCGCGCCGGGTACGTCACCGATTCGCGTGCGCTCGACCTCCCCGCCGGCAGGCCGGTGACCGAGCGCATCTCGCTCGCGCGCGAGCAGGTCCGCGTCCTGCGCGAGAACTACGAGCGGCGCTGGGCGTGGTGGGTGCCGTGGAGCGTGGCCGGCAGCAGCCTCGTGCTCGGCGTGGCGGGCGGCGGCCTCTACCTCTCCGCCCGCTCCGACATCCGGGACTACGACCGGACGCTCGCCGCGATGTGCCCGGCCGGCTGCACCGACGAACAGATCCCGCAGTCGCTCGAGCACCAGAGGAGCGGCGCGCGCCAGAGGAGCGGCGTGGCGATCGGCCTCTGGGGCGCGGCCGGGGCGCTCCTGGTCACCGGCGGCGTGATGGCGATCCTCAACCGGCCCCACAGGCAGGTGGTGCGCACGGCCATGCCCTCGGTGACCGTGATGCCCGACTACGTCGGCGTGGGCCTCTCGTTCGGCCTGGAGTGATGGTGGCCCCCGGGGTGAACGCCGCCGTCGCGAACGAGCAGCGGAAGTCGGCGATCGAGCCGGGCACGCGGGTCGCGCACTACGAGATCATCCGCGCGATCGGCCGCGGCGGGATGGGCGAGGTGCACATCGCGCGCGACGTGCGGCTCGGCCGCCTGGTCGCGCTGAAGTTCCTGTTCCCGTCGAGCCGCGACGTCTCCAAGCTGCTCCTGCTCGAGGCGCGGGCCACGGCGAAGTGCACGCACGAGAACATCGTCGTCATTCACGACATCAACGAGTACCTCGAGATGCCGTACCTGGTGCTCGAGTACCTCGAGGGCAAGTCGCTCAAGAAGCTGCACGCCGAGAGCCCGCTGCCGCCGCTGCGCAGCATCGAGGTGATGATCTCGGTGGTGCGGGCGCTCGACCACGCCCACCGCGCCGGCATCATCCACCGCGATCTCAAGCCCGACAACGTCTTCATCACCAGCAGCGGAGGCGTGAAGGTCCTCGACTTCGGCATCGCGCGGTTTCACGGCGCGCCGTCGACCGACTCGTCGCAGACGCCGTCGGGCACGCCGGGCCACGAGGAGGAGACCTACGTCACCATCGGCAGCGACGGGCCGATCGGGACGCGCCTGTACATGGCGCCCGAGCAGTGGACCGGCGTCGGCATCGATCACCGGGCCGACATCTGGGCGGTCGGCGTGACCCTGTTCTGGCTGGTCGCCGGCAGGCTCCCGTTCGAGCACCTGAGCGGAGCGGCGCTGCGGCAGGCGGTGCTCTCGCCGCGCGAGCCGGTGACCGGCGTGGCCTCGCTGGTCCCCGATCTCCACCCCGAGGTCGCGGCGATCATCGACCGCTGCCTGCGCAAGTCGAAGGCGGAGCGCTTCGCCAGCGCGCGCGAGCTGCTCGACGCGCTCGAGCCGCTCCTGCCCCATCACGCGGTCGCGTCGGCCGAGGACCGCTGCCCGTATCCGGGGCTGCAGGCGTTCCAGGAGGCCGACGCCGAGCGCTTCTTCGGCCGCGAGGACCAGGTGGCGCGCGTGGTCGGCCGGCTCGCGACCCATCCCCTGCTCTCGATCGTCGGTCCATCGGGCGCCGGCAAGTCGTCGTTCGTGCGCGCGGGCGTGATCCCGGCGCTCAAGGCCGAGGGTGCGTGGGACACGCTCACCCTGCGGCCGGGCCGCACGCCGGTGCTCGCGCTGGCCGCGCTCATCGATCCAGCGAGCGCGCACGAGCCCGACCAGACCCGCATCCTGGCGGCCCGGCTGTTCGAGGAGCCGGGATACCTCGGGGCCATCCTGCGCTGGCATGCGGCCACGAGCGGGCGCCGCGTGCTCCTGTACGTCGATCAGTTCGAGGAGCTGTACACGCTGGTCCGGGACCCGCGCGAGCGCGCCACCTTCGTCGCCTGCCTGCGCGCCGCGGCCGACGATCCGTCGAGCCCGGTGCGCGTCGTGCTCTCGCTGCGCTCGGATTTCCTCGACCGCGCGGCCGAGGACGGGCCGTTCATGACCAGCCTCACCGAGGGCATGCACTACCTGGCGCCGCTCGGGCACGAGCGGCTGCTGCACGCGCTCCTGCGCCCGGCCGAGCGGGCCGGCCACGGCTTCGAGACGCAGGAGCTGGTCGCGCGCATGGTCGCCGACATCGCCATGGCGCCCGGCGCGCTGCCGCTCCTCCAGTTCGCGGCCACCAGGATGTGGGAGGCGAGGGACCGCCCGCGCCGGATGCTGACCACCGCGAGCTATCTCGCGATGGGCGGGATCGCCGGCGCGCTCGCGGTCCACGCCGACGCCGTGCTCGGGGAGCTGTCGCCGGCGCGCCGCAAGCTGGCCCAGGCGGTGTTCCAGCGGCTGGTCACGCCCGACGGCACGCGCGCCATCGTCGACCTCGACGAGCTGACGGCGCTGTCGGCGGCGACGGCCGAGGTGCGCGCCGTGGTCGACCAGCTGGTGTCGGCGCGGCTCCTGGTCTCGAAGTCGGATGACCACGGGGCGGGCGCCACCGTCGAGCTGGTCCACGAGTCGCTGATCTCGGAGTGGCCGCAGCTGCGGCAGTGGGTGGAGGCGGGGCGCGAGCACGCGGCCTTCCTGGTCCAGGTCCGGCAGGCGGCCCAGCAGTGGGAGTCGCGCGGCTATCCGCAGGGCCTGCTGTGGCGCGGCGACGCCGCCAGCGAGGCGCGCCGGATCGCGGCGCGGCTCGGCAACACCCTCGGCGTCCGCGAGCGCCGGTTCCTCGACTCGGTCGTCGCGCACGCGACGCGCAGCAGCCGCATCGTGCGCCTGGCGGTGGCGGCGACGATGATCGTGCTCGCGGGCCTCGTGATCGCGGGGCTGGTCGCCGTCATCTGGGTGCGCGGCGCCGAGAAGGAGGCGCTTCGCCAGGCCGATGAGGCCCGCGCCGCGCGCCTAGAACTCGCGGGCCAGCTCAAGGTCGTGCAGGACAAGGAAGCGGCGCGGCTCGCGGCCGAGAACCAGGCCAAGGAGGCGGGAGCCGACGCCCAGCTCAGCCGCGCCGAGCTCCAGCGCGCCAACCGACAGCTGACCGGGGCGCTCGAGGCGGCGCGCAGCGCGAGCGCGCAGGAGAAGGCGCTGCGCCAGCAGGTGGAGAAGCTGCTGGTCGAGGAGCGCCGCCGCAACGAGGCGCTCGCGAAGCAGCGCAACAAGATGGCCACCGAGCTACGCTGATCGCGGCTCGAGCCGGTGCCGCCGTCTGGCCCGATCTGGACCGATCGAAACGCGGCGGTCTGGCTGTTTTCGTCGGGCGGCGCGACCGGCAGGGTCTCCGCATGTCGATCCTGCCCTTCATCGTCCCGGCCGCCGTCCTGCTCGCCGCGGCGTGCTCGCCCCCGCCGACGGCTGCTGCCGGCGCCACGCCAACCGCCTCGGCGATCGCGGGCGCGCCGACCGGCGGGCCGCACGACTTCGATTATTTCGAGGGCGCGTGGAAGGCTCACCAGCGCCGATTGAAGGTGCGCGGCGCCGGCAGCAACGACTGGGAGGAGTTTCCCTCGACGCTGTGCATGCGTCGCTACCTCGGGGGTATCGCCACCGTCGACGAGCTCTACTTCCCCACCAAGGGCTGGTCGGGACTGACGATCCGCACGTTCGACGTGGCGAGGCGCCAGTGGTCGATCTACTGGGTGAGCAGCCGCACCGGCGTGATGGGCCCGCCGCAGGTGGGCGGCTTCGACGGCGACCGCGGCCGCTTCTACGGCGAGGACGTCGACGACGGCCACCGCGTCCAGGTGCTCTATCAGTGGACCAAGCAGGGACCGGACCGCGCGCGCTGGGAGCAGTCCTTCTCGCGCGACGGCGTGAAATGGGAGGTCAACTGGACGGCAGACTTCGAGCGCGCCGACCCGGCAATGTGCTCGACGCGCGCCACACCCGCGCCCGCCCCGACGCCGGGCGCGTGACTCGATCAGAGCAGGAACGCATCGAGGTCGAACGTCGTGTCCTCCTGCCGCGACTCGAGGCCCGCGGCGCTGCGCCACGAGTGCGCCGCGCCACATTCGACACAGAGGCGGATGTCGCGGCCGCCGCTCCGCCCCGCGATGACGTACGTGAGAACCGCCTTGGCCTCGCAGTCGGGGCACGTGTGGAGCAGCACATCGTCGCGCCGGAAGCCGCGCACCTTCAGCTTGTACTCGTAGGTGTCGAGCTGGTTCTGCGTGAGTGGCACGCGAACAGAGTAGCGCGGCGGGCCTGGCGAGGGTGCGCCGTTGTGACAGACCCTCCACTCGCAGCTGTCACGTCGACGGCGATCTCCGAAATCGGAGCCGGCGTCTCCGACGGCCATGTAGAGTGGTCCGGTGCGCACCCTGGCGGCTGTGCTCCTCTTCGCGGTTCCTGGCTGTGACTCGCAGGATGCGGGTGAGGAGGGGAGGGCGATCCATGCCCAGGCCTTGCCGTCCTGCGGCGACGCCGTCAGTGGCGGCTGGGAGGAGGGCTTCGGTGCCCCGCTCGAGGACACCGATCCTCTGATCACCGACGTCGCGGCGACCGCCGACGGCGTCATCGCTGTCGGATGGATCGATCAATTCGGCACAGGCCCGCTCGTGGCCAGGTTCGACGGGCAGTGGCGAGACGTTCCGACCGATCCCGAGAACGAGAATCTCCGCAGAGTCGTCGTGCTGGCCGACGGATCGATCGTCCTGGGCGGCACCCGGATCACGCGGTCGGACGGGACGTCGTCGACGACGATCGCCGACCAGGGCCTCTCGACGGGCGGGGCCCTGCCGCTCCTGGCTGACGCGGACGGCGCTCTCTACTTCGTCGCGCCGGAGCCCGGCCAGGGTGAGGTGATGAGGTGGCGGGAGGGCACGGTCGACAGTTTCGGCGTCGTCGACTTCGACGTCTCGACGCTGGCGATCGTGGACGGTGAGCTCGTCGCCGCCGGCACCGAGCTGCACGACTCGTCCGCGACGTCCCGCATCGCCGTCCTGCGCGCAGGCGCCTGGGAGTCGCTGGACATGGTCCCCGGCTTCGGCATCGACGACCTGCTGGTCGCACCATCGCTCGGCGTCGTCATGCGCAATGACGAACGGCTCCGCGTGGCCGGCTCGCTGGACGGACCGTGGACCGATCTCGGCACCGAGGAAATGTTCTCCACGGCTGCCTGCGACGGCGGCCTCTTCGGTGTGTGGCGTGCCAGCTCCGGCTACGACCCCATCCGCTACCAGCTCGGATTCTTCGACGGCTCGTGGCAGCCGCTCGGCGAGGACCGACCCGGCTACGTGGCGAGGATCGCGTCCTCGGCCGACGGGGTCTACCTCGCGGCAGGCGAGGACGATGGCGTCCTCTTCTGGCGCTACCCCTGATCGGAGTCCTTCCCTTCACGCCAGGCGCAGCGGCAGGGAGCGCAGGCGCACACCGGTGGCCGCGAAGACCGCGTTGGCGACGGCGGGGGCGATGACCGAGACCGCCTTCTCGCCGACGCCGCCCGGGTGGGCCTGGCTGGGGACGATGTGGACCTCGACCTCGGGCATCTCGTTCAGGCGCAGGAGGCGATAGCTGTCGAAGTTGGCCTCGACCACGCGGCCGCGCGCGAGCGTGATGCGCTCCTTGAGCGCGGCCGACAGGCCGAAGGCGATGCCGCCCTCCATCTGGGCCGCGATGATGTTCGGGTTGACCGCGATGCCGCAGTCGATGGCGCACACCACGCGGTGGACGCGGATGCGGCGCTCGCCGCGGCCTCCGTCGCCGCCTCCTCTTGCGTCGCCGCCGCCGTCGACGGAGATCTCGGCGACCTGGGCCACCTGCACGGAGTAGCCCTCCTCGTCCTCTGCGAACACGGCGACGCCGCGGTGGCGGCCGGCGGGCGGCGGGCGCGACCAGCCGGCCTTGTCTGCCGCCAGCTCGAGGACCGCGCGAACGCGCGGCGCGTCGCGCAGGTTGTCGAGCCGGTAGCGGACCGGGTCGCGGCCGGCCGCGGCGGCCAGCTCGTCGATGAACGTCTCGCCGACGAAGGTGGTGTAGCTGTTGCCGATGGAGCGCCAGATGCCGACCGGGACGCCGGTCTCGACGATGCGGGTCTCGACGTTGAAATGGGGGAAGCGGTAGAGCGTGCGCTCGGCCCCGGCGATCGAGATGTCGTCCACCTTGTCGGGCGGGTCGCTGCCGGAGCCGGCCCACCAGGCGACCACCGACGGGCCCACCAGGCGGTGGTCCAGCGCGAGCGGCGCGCCCGCCGCGTCGATGCCGCCGCGCACGCGGTGGTGGAACGTCGGCCGGTAGAAGTCGTGCTGCAGGTCGTCGGTGCGGGTCCACACCACCTTGACCGGCCGGCGCACCGCGCGCGAGACCTCGACCGCCTCGGCCACGAAGTCCTCCTGCGAGCGGCGGCCGAAACCGCCGCCGAGGAACGTGCGGTGCACGATGATGCGGTCCTCGGGCAGCCCGGTGATGCGCGCCGCCGTGGTGCGGTTCCAGCCCGGCGTCTGGGTCGGGGCCCACAGCGTGCAGCGATCCGCCTCCACGTGGGCGGTGCAGTTCATCGGCTCCATCGTGGCGTGCGCGACGAACGGGAACTCGTAGGTGGCCTCGACCCGCTTCGCCGCGCGCGCGAGCGCGGCGGCCGGGTCGCCCTCGCGCTTCACGCGATGGCCGGGGCGGCGCAGCTCGCGGCGCAGCTGCTCGGCGATGCCGGCGCTGTCGAGCCTCGCCTTCGCGCCCTCGTTCCACGTCACCGAGAGCCGCTCGCGTCCCTGCAGCGCCGACCAGGTGTCGCGCGCGACCACCGCGACGCCGCGCTCGATCCGCACCACATGCTCGACACCCGGCACCGCCCGCGCCGCGCGGTCGTCGACGGTGGCGAGGGTCGCGCCGTGGACCGGCGGCCTCAGCACCGTGGCCACGAGCATGCCGGGAACCTGCACGTCGATGCCGAACCCGGCCGCGCCCGACACCTTGTCGGGCGTGTCGATGCGCCGGAGCGGGCGGCCGATGAGTCGAAACTCGGCCGGCGACTTGAGCGGAATCGGGCCGCGCGGCCGCTTCATCGACGCCGCCTGGGCGGCCAGCTCGCCGTAGCCCAGCCGGCGTCCATCCCGATGGATGACGGCGCCGCGCTCGGTCCGGCACTGCTCCGGCGCGGCGCTCCACGCCTTCGCGGCCGCCGCGACCAGGAGGTGACGCACGAGCGCGCCGGCCTCGCGGTAGACCTTCCAGTTGAGGAAGACGCTGATGCTGGCGGTGGTGCCGCCGCTCCCCAGGGCCGGATCGAAGCGCTCGCGCTCGACGCGGACCGCGCTCCAGTCGAGGTCGAGCTCCTCGGCCAGGAGCATGGGCAGGGCGGTGAGGATGCCCTGGCCCATCTCGCTCTTGACCGAGAGCACCACCGCGGTCCCGTCGCCGTGGAGCTCGAGAAGCGGATGCAGCGAGTGGCGTGACGAGGTGCGCGCCGGCGCCGTGGTTCGACCGGCCACTCGCGGGCTGCGGGTCGACGTGCGCGGCACGCAGGCGCCCCCGGCTGTGACGACCAGCGCGCCGCCGGCCGCGGCCGAGACGACCAGGAACTCGCGGCGATTGACCGGCATCCCGATCAAGCTCCGCGCGCGGCGCGCCGGACCGCGCGACGGATGCGGTGATAGGTGCCGCAGCGGCACAGGTTGCCCTTCATGGCGCGGTCGATCTCCTCGTCGCTCGGCGCCGGCGTCGCCGCCAGCAGCGCCGCCGCGCTCATGATCTGGCCCGGCTGGCAGTAGCCGCACTGCGGCACGTCCTCGGCGATCCACGACCGGCGCACCCGCTCGGCCGGCCCGCCGACCAGCCCCTCGATCGTGGTCACGCTCCGCCCGCTGGCGTCACCCAGCGTCGTCTGACACGAGCGCACGGCGGCGCCGTCGAGGTGGACGGTGCAGGCCCCGCAGAAACCCTCGCCGCACCCGAACTTCGTGCCGGTCAGCGCGAGGAGGTCGCGCAGCGCCCACAGGAGCGGCATCTCCGGATCGGCGTCGATCTCGCGCGGCTCCTGGTTGACGACGATCGAGAGGCGAGTCATTGGTCTTGCACGCACCAACCGCGTGCCGCGGCCATTTCTTCCCGCGCCGCGCCGCACCGACGACAACCACGACATCGACGCGGACAGGGACCACGCGAGGAGACGGACGATGAGCTGGCGGACAACGATCGAGCGACCCTGGCGGCGCGCGGCACTCGGCGCGGCGCTGCTCCTCCTGCTGTCGGCCCCGGCCCTCGCCTCCGACAAGGACGTCGAGGCCGTCCTGCACAAGCAGACCCAGGAGCTGCTGGACGCGATCACCAGCGGGACCGCGTCGGTGTGGAAGAGCTACCTGCACGACAAGCTCACCTACACCGCCGAGGACGGCAGCGTGATGACCAAGGCCCAGATGGTCGAGCAGATCGGCCCGCTCCCCAAAGGCATCTCGGGCGTGCTCGAGGTCGTCGACTTCAAGGTGACGGTGCAGGGCCCCGTCGCCATCGCCAGCTACATCGCCGACGAGCACGAGGACTACCACGGCCACGAGCTCCACTGTCAGTACCGCTCGACCGACACCTGGCTCAAGACGGGGGCCGGCTGGCGCCTGCTCGCCGGCCAGGTCCTCGCCCTGCGCACCGATCCGCCGGCCGTCCCGCTCACGCCCGCGCAGATGAAGCAGGTCGTCGGCCGCTACACCCTGTCGGCCGACGTCACCTACGAGATCCGCATCAAGGATGGCGGCCTCGAGGGCCAGCAATCCGGCCGCCCCGCCGAGCCCCTCCGCGCCGAGGCGCCCGACGTCCTCTTCGTCCCCGGCAAGCCCCGCTACCGCAAGATCGTCCGCCGCGCCGCGGCCGGCCAGGTCACCGGCTTCTTCGAGCGCCGCGAGGCCTGGGACCTGGACTGGAAGCGCCAGTAGCGGCGCGGCGCGGCGGCGTCAGGTGCTCTTGCCCTCTATCCGCCGCCCATGCGGAACCGGATCACCAGGCCGCCCATGACGTCGCCGACCTTGAAGTCGCGGCGCGACGAGTCGGGGTGCTTGTTGTGGCACCGGATGCAGGCCTCGGAGACGGCGCGGTCGGGATAGATGGCGACGAAGTAGCGCTTTCCGTCGAGGTCCTCGGTGGTGTAGAGGTTCTCGCCGGTGGTGGCCACCTTGTCGAGGCCGAGGCGCTCGGCGTCGGTGCGGGCGCGGTTCTGCTGGTTGATCGGCCATGGGCTGAGCAGGAGGTACGAGAAGCCGATGTCGTTCTGGAGCACCTTCTCGGCGCCCATGCGGAACATCTGGGCCGGAAGCGGCAGCTTGCCGTGCTCGCTGCGCCAGTCCTCGCGGGCCTCGAGGGGGCCGGGAGCCCCTCCCTCGGGGTTGATGACCTGGACCTTCTGCTGGATGGTCAGTCGCTGCACGACCTCGCTGGTGTAGACCTCGCGGTCGGCGGCGAGGGCCGCGTGCACCATGTCGGCGGCATGGCGCGCGGCGATCGCCTCCGGGAGGGAGGAGCCGGCGCCCGGCTCGTCGCGGTGATCGCGGCAGCCTGGAAGCGCCGCCGAAACCACCCATGCGAGTAGGACGATGACCGCGCACCGACCGTTGTTTCCCTGTCTGCTCATCGTCTGTCCTCCTTCGCGGCCGGGGGACCGCGTTTCACCTTGTCGCGAACCATCTGGATCGCGCGCGCCGGCAGGGCGGGCGCGCGGCGGAAGTTGCCGGCCGCCAGCCCGGGCTCCGCCATCGCCGCCAGCGAGTAGGCGACGCCGTGGCACGGCTGGCAGACCGGGCGCACCATGGTCTCGATCGGGCGCAGCGCGGCGTTCTGGTCGTGCTCGACGGTCACGCCGGGGCGATCGGTGTCGACCACGCGCACGCGGGGCATGTGGCAGGTCGCGCAGCTCACGCCGCCCCCCTCGCCCTCGTTCCTGGCCTGCTCCAGCTTCCAGCTGCCGTGATGCGGGCTGTCGAGGTAGGCCAGGCTGTGGCGATCGTCGTGGCACTCGAGGCAGGCCTCGACCGCGGCGCGGCGGCGGTCGAACGCGTGCGCCGCGTGACAGGTGGCGCAGCCGATCTCGCGGCCGCGCGCGCTCGCGCGCATGGGCAGGCGCGCCAGCTCCGGTCGCATCGCCGGCAGCCCCGACGCCAGCCGCATGCCGTGCTTGCCGCGCAGGAAGCCGGCCACCTCGCCGCCGTGGCACTCGCGGCAGCCTTCGAGCCCGGGACGATCGGTCCACGGCCGCTCCATGGTGGGCGCGCCGCCGTGGCAATCGGTGCAGTTGACACCGGCCGCCGCGTGCTCGGTCGACTGCCACTCGGCCAGCACCGTCTCGCTCGGCGTCACGCCGGGCGGGGCGTCCTGCTGGCGGCGTGTGAGCGGGCGGCTGCCGAGTCCTCCGTAGCGCGAGTCGCGATCGAGGGCGGGCACGACCGGGTGGGCGGTCAGCTCCGGCTCGTCGAGGTGGTCGGCCAGGAACGCCTCGCCGAGCGCGCGGTTGTCGTGGTAGTTGTGGCAGCCCGCGTCGGCGCAGCCGTCGAAGGGGAGGGCGCGGTGGCTCGGCCGCTCCGCCGCCACATCGGCGTGGCAGGCCACGCAGAAGGCGGCCGGCCGGCTCACGCCCATCGGGCCGGTGATCGACGGGCGGTGCTCGACGTGACACGACGTGCAGCGGCGGACGTCGATGGCCGCGAGGTCGGTGGCGTTGCGCGGGTCGAGGAACATGGCCAGCGGGTGAGAGTCGCTGGCGTCGGCCAGCTCGTCGCCGTGGCAGCGCACGCACGCCTCCTGGCGCACGCCGGCGCCGCCCAGGTCGTGGCACAGCTCGCACTTGTCCTCGATCTGGTGGTGACCCGACGTCGTGCGGCCGGGGATGAACAGGGTGCGGCGCGCGCCGGCCAGCGATCGATAGAGGAAGACGCTCGCGCCCCCGGTCGCGAGCAGCCACGCACTGACGAACATCAACCTGCGCATGGCTAGAAGTAGAAGGCGGCGATCACGTGGAACGCGATCAACACCGGAAGCAGCCAGAGGAACAGCCAGTGCCCACCCATGAGCCAGCTGCGCGCGCGGCGCAGCGCGGCGACCGACGCTGCGCCGGCTCGACCCGACGACGCGGTGACCACGCCGACCATCCCGCCGGTCGCGACCACGCCGAGGAAGGTGACGAGCAGGAGGCGGTTCAGGTGATTCCCGACGTGGAGGCCGGTGTGGGCCAGCAGCACCGCGAGCGTGAGCGCGCCGATCACGGCGTGAAACAGGCGGAACCAGGTCAGCGACGTGCGTCGGAGCAGGCGCAGGCGCTTGCGAAGGGAGAGGACGAGGACGAGGCCGGAGGCGCCGACCAGGATGAAGCCCGACATCTTCTTGCCGGCGCTGTCGCGCCAGAACTGAGACAGCCAGTCGAGCGGCCCGTCGAGCTGGACCTTGAGCGGGGTGAGGCCGATGAAGGCGCCCACTCCGGCGAGCGCGAGCAGCGACGCGACCAGGAGCGGCCAGCGCGCGCGCACCGGCGCGGGCGAGCGGTCGCCGCACAGCTGGGCGAGGAGAGGCCGGCATGTACCGCACACCGTGCCCGCGCCGGTGGCCGCGCCGATGGTGGCCAGCGTGCAGCAGCCGCGCGCCATCTCGCCGCGCACCTGGCCAAACGTGACGTGCGCGCAGTGGCACACGGTGGCGGTGTCGCCGTAGCCGCGGATGGTCGTGACCTCCGGATCGCCGTCGGTCCACACATCCCCCGAGCGGGTGAAGCGCTGCAGATCTCCGTGACCGAGCGGGCGCTTCTCGGCCATCGCGCGCTCGATGGCGATGAGGCTGGGCCAGGGGCCCACACAGCGCACGCCGACGATGCACTGGCCGCGCACCGTGAGCGTGCGGCGGACCTCGCCCTCCTGGTAGACGACCTGGCGGGCGTCGGCGTCGCCGCAGTCGCCGAGCGCAGCCACCTCGACGCCGGCCACGTTGAGGCGGCAGGACGGGTCGGTCCCGGTGAACGAGGCCGCGCCGCCGGCCAGGCGATCGGCCGCGACCCGGGCCATCTGGTAGCCCGGCCCGACCAGGCCGTAGGCGATGCCGGCGTGGCGCGCGCAGTCGCCGATGGCCATGATGCGCGGATCCGATGTCACGAGGTGATCGTCGACCGCGATGCCGCCGCGGCGATCGTCGACCACCAGCCCGGAGGCGCGGGCCAGCTTGTCGCGCGGCCGCACCCCGATCGCGAAGACGACCAGGTCGACCGCGATGGGCGGCGAGTCCAGCAGGTCGACGAACAGGCAGTGGGCCTCGCTGCGGACGCCCAGCACGCGGCGCTGGACCGCGATGCGCACGCCCGAGCGCTCGATCTGCTCGTGGACCAGGTCGGCCGAGAGCGCGTCGAGCTGCCGGGGCATGATGTGGTTGGCCGCCTCGATCGCGTAGGTCTCGATGCCCATCTCGGCCAGCGCCTTGGCCACCTCGAGGCCGAGCAGGCCGCCGCCCAGCACGGCGGCGCTGCTGCAGCGGCGGGCGTGCAGCCGCGCGGTCAGGACGTCCGTGGCGGTGCGGTAGGTGATGACGCCGGGCAGATCGCAGCCCGGCATGGCCGGCACCACCGGCTCGGCGCCGGTGGCCACGACCAGGCGGTCGTAGGGCGCCTCGCGGCCCGAGCTGGACACCGCCACCCGCCGGCGGCGATCGATCGATACGATCGGGTCGCCGAGCACGAGCTCGACCCGGTTGTGCTGGTACCACGAGCGGGGCGCGAGGGTGAGGTCCTCGATGCGCCGGCCGTGCAGGACCGACGTCAGGTGGATGCGGTCGTAGGCCGGCCGCTCCTCCTCGGCGAACACCGTCGTGCGGTAGCGGTCCGGCGCGCACTGCGCCAGCTCGCGGCAGAAGCGGAACCCGACCATTCCATTGCCGACCACGATCAGCTTCTGCCGCTGTGACTTCATCGGATCATTCTCACGGCCGAGCGCAAGACGTCGCCCATCTGGCGCGCGCTCGGTCCCGCACCGACGGTGAGCGTGACCAGGGCGATGTGCCCGTCGCCGGCGGCGAGCGGACACGTGGTCACGGTGGCATCGTTCTCGTCCTCGACGGTCACCCTCCTGAGCGGCCCGAGCGGCAGGAAGTCGCGCGCCTTGCGGCCGATGTCGGTCACGTAGCCGGCGAAGGCGGCCAGCGAGCTGGTGTCGTCGCCCAGGCCCACGATCGGCAGGCCGAGATCGTCGGCCAGCGCGATGGCGCGCATGCTCTTGCCGCGCAGGCGCGCGAGCAGACCGGACAGCTGCTCGGAGGTGGAGCGCAGGTCGCCGGTCGGCCGCACCGGCGACGTGATGGGCGGAGAGGGCCGCGGCGGCGGCGGCGACGCGGCCAGCTGGCGCGCGCGCAGGTCGCGCAGCTCCGCCTCGGCCCGGGACAGGCGCTCGCGGGTGGCCGCCGCGTCGACCACCTGCGCGCGCAGCGCGGCGTTTTCCTCGCGCAGCTGATCGAGCTCGCCGAGCCGGCGGCGCGCGGCCTCGAGCTCGATGGCCAGCTCGCGGCGCGCCTCCTGCTCGACGTCGGAGCGGTCGCGGCGCAGGCGCACCAGCTCGCGCTCGACGTCGGCCTGGCCCTCCTCGCGCACGCGCGCGTCGCGCAGCGCGTTGCGCAGCTCGTTGACCTGGAGGCGGAGGGTGGCGACGTTGGCGTCCAGCTGGGTGGGATCGGCGGCGACGGCCGGCGAGGACGAGTCGACGACCGGCGGGGGCACGCGCGGCGGAACGACCGCGTCGACCGCCGCCGCCAAACCCAGATGACGGCGAGCGAGAAAGAAGCCGGAGGCGAAGAAGAGAGCGGCGCCCATGAGCGAGGCGAACCACACGGAGGCGAGGGGGGTCATGGGGCACCATGTGAGGGCCGGGCGGTCGAGACGCGGATCTCGACCCGGCGGTTGCGACGACCGGCCTCGGGGCCGGGTCGGCGGTCGAAGGGGCGGCGCTCGCCGAACGCGCGCACCGTCAGGCGCCGTCGGGCCACGCCGGCGGCCTCGAAGTAGTCGGCCACGCGCTCGGCGCGGTTGCGGCTGAGCACCTGGTTGTGCGCGGACTCGCCGCTGCGGTCGGCGTGCCCGTCGATGGTCGCGGTCAGCCCCGGCTCGCCGGCCAGCCACGTGACCAGGCGGTCGAGTCGCGAGCGAGCGCCGGCGCCGAGCGTGGAGCGGTCCCTGGGAAAGTGGACCTGGACCGGCTCGGACGGCAGCGAGTCGGGCAGCGGCGCCGCGTCGGCCCTGTCGCCCGCGCCGTCATCGCCGGCTTCATCGCGCGGGGCGGCATCGCCGGCGGCCGAGGCGGGGCCGACCTCGCGCGAGCGCGCCCCGGTGTTGACGCGGGCCGCGAGCCGCTCGGGGTCGGCGCCGGTCACCGCCAGCTCCGGGTCGAGCCTGCGCGGCGGGACGATCGGCTCGGGCTCGACGGGCGCGGCGGCGGGCGCGCGGGCCGGGGCGCGTCGGTCGGCCAGGAGCGGCGTCGCCGCCGTGCCGGCGCCGGCGACCAGCCGCGAGGAGGGGTGGTGACCGCGGCCGAGCAGCGACGGAGCCGCGGCCAGATCGAGGTAGAGCACATCGGCCATGCCGACGAGCAGGCAACCGACAGCGATGGCCGAGTGCGGGCGCGCCATGGATCAGATGAGCCTTGCCAGCTCCGCGATGGCGCGCTTGAGCTCGAGGAAGATCAGGCCGAGCTTGGCGTCCCTGGTGACCAGGAGGACGAGCGCAGACTCGGGGGTGATCGCGTTGATGATGACGTATCCCTTGGGTGAGCGGACGTAGACCTGCTCCATCTCCGCCCGCATGAGGTCGTGTCCGATCCGCTCGCCGACACCGAGGAGCGCGGCGGCCATGCCACCGATCAGCTCCTCGTCGACCTCGGAGGGGATCACCGACGAGACGACGAACCCGTCCATGTTGATGACGACGGCGCCGATGATCTCCGGCGTACTGGTCCGGAGACCTCTGAGCTGATCGGCCACGCTCCTCGCTAGCGTTCCCACGTAGACCTCCTCCGTGCGGAGGGCGCCGACTGGCGCACCTCACCGGTTCCGGCCGGCTCTGCCGGCCACCTGGAGCGGTCACCCCGCCCTCGTGTTCGACCTCACCTACTTCGATGTCCAGAACATCTCGACCACGCTGTTGCTGTGCCTCCTGGACCTGGGCCAAGAATCTGGCCAGCCGGTCAGCTCGCTTCCTCGCGCTCCTGAGCGTCAGGGGCGGCGTCGACCGGTCGGTCGACCCGCTCGAGCCGGCGCGCCCATGGCCAGGCGCTGGTTTCGGGTGCTGGTTCGTCGCCCCTCGCGCCGAAGAACGCCGGCTCGCCGGGCGGGCGCCCGGCGCGGCCGCCGCCGCCGCCGAGCCGGGCATAGCCTGCGAACACGTCGGCGCCCAGCGGCGGCAGCGAGCGCGTCGGCTCCGGGAAGATGTCGACGTCGGCGTCGCGTGCGATGCGGGACGGCGTGTCGCGCACGTCGACCTGCGGCACCGGCGCCGCGGCCCACGCCGGCTCGCGCCGCGCCGGGCCCTCGCTGCCGAAGATCGGGCTGCCGGCTCCGAGCACGACCGGGTCGGGCTGGTCGAGCTTGGTCGACTCGCTCTCCTCGCCGGGCTCGCCCGGGTCGCTCGGCGGCCGGACCGCGGCGCTCGGCTCGCGCGGCGCGCCGTGATCGGGCGAGAGCGAGAGGTCGCGCACGCCGACCGGCTCGCGCGCCGCAGCGAATTCGCGCGCCGCATCGAATTCGCGGGCCGCGTCGAATTCGCGCGCCGCCTCGACGACGAGCGGCGCATCGAGGACGAGCGGTGCATCGAGGATGAGCGGTGCATCGAGGAGGCGCGCCTCGCCCGGCTCGCGCGAGTCGCCAGGCTGGAAGACGATCTCGATCCCGTCGTCGGCCTGGTCGGGCGACGGTTGGCTCTGGCGCCGAGCCAGCGCCTCCGGCGCCTCCGGGAAGAGGGCGGCCAGGCTGTTGGACAGCTCGCTGGGCTCGACCACGGCGCCGATCGAGCGCAGGTAGTCGCGCAGGTCGGCGGCCAGGTCTCGCGCGTGCGCGTGGCGCGCGGGCGCTTCGTTGGCCATCGCGCGCATGACGATGCGCTCGAGCCGGCCGGTGACCCACGGCGCGTAGTGGCGCACGGGCGGCGGCGAGTCGTGCGCGATCTGGCGCAGGAGCTCGTACTCGTTCTGTGCGCGGAACGGCCAGCGCAGAGTCAGACACTGATAGAGCACCACGCCCAGCGAGTAGATGTCGCTCCGGTGGTCCGCGATCTCACCACGCACGCGCTCGGGCGCGAGGTAGTGGAACTTGCCCTTGATGGTGCCCGACCGCGTGCGATGCTGGCCGCGGCCCGCCGTGGCCACGCCGAAGTCGAGCAGCGCGACGCGGCCCGCGAACGTCAGCATGACGTTGCTCGGGCTGATGTCGCGATGAAGCAGGCCGAGCTTCTGACCGTCCTCGTCAGTGTAGTCGTGCGCGTACTGAAGTCCGTCGCAGCAACTGGCGATCATGCTCAGCAGCACGCGAAGCGGCAGTCGTTGACCCCTGTCGTGCGAGCGCCGCAGCATTTGCGCCAGCGACCGCCCGGAGAGGTATTCCATTGCAATGTAGTAGAGGCTGCCCACACAGCCCAGGTCGAAGACATGCACGATGTTGGGGTGATCGAGCCGCGCCGCCAGGGAGGCCTCCCTGACGAGCATCTGCACGTATACGGGCTTCTCCATGAGATCGGGGAGGATGGTCTTGATGACGACTCGCTTCTGGAAGCCGCCGGGCCCGCGCGCCGTCGCCAGCCACACCTCTCCCATGCCCCCCCGCGCGAGTCGCGATTCGACGACGTAGCGCCCGAAGCTGGTGCCCGGAGAGAGCCTCGATTCCTGTGCACCCGTACTCGCCACACTACGCCCCCACAAAAAAATCATTCTCGCTGGAAGAGAGAAGGATCAAGAAATTCCTCGTCGGTGCTGCCGATGACACCAAAACAGTGATCCGCAGGAGTTGCGCGGCGCGCGCGTTTTCGCGCCGCAAAATGCAGCGCGCGCGCGACCACGAATGCGCACCAATGACACGTCCACTGGAGCGTGATAGTGGTGAGGTGAAACGAAGGGGGGAGTACCGGAATGAATCCATCGCCTCAGGCTGCCGATCCCATCCGCGCGCCAGCTCTCGGTGAGAGTCAGCGCGTGGACGTGGCCAATGCGCTGTCCATCGTGCGCCCGACCTTGGGAGACAACGCCGGCGTCGCTCTGTATCGCCTGCTCCGCCTGGTCGCGCTCGAAGACATCATCGGCCGCGGTGCCGCCGGCACCGCCTACGTCGCGGGCAAGAAGCTCGGCAACTCGCTCGGGCTCAGCAAGCTCGAGCAGTTCCTCGAGCTGTGCAACACGCTCAAGATCGGAATCATCGAGGTCCCGGTCCTCACCGAGTCTCGCATCCACGTCGACGTCTACGAGTGCGTCACCTGCTCCGGCATGCGCGCGGTCGGCCGCACGCTCTGCCACTTCGAGGCGGGCCTCATCGCCGGCGTCGTCGAGACCGTGGTGAAGAAGCGGGCCAAGGCCCGCGAGGTGACCTGCATCGGAGGTCTCGGCCACGACACCTGCGGCGTCGAGGTCGAGCTCATCACCTGACGACCTTCACCTGGCCCCGGAATGGGCGGGCCCTCTCGATCAGAAGGCGAGCCGCGGGCAGAATCCTGGCTCGCCGTACGCGTACTGCCCGAACAGCGCCGGGTCGACGGTGTTGGCCTCGATGATGCGCTGGTACACCGCGGCGCCCTCGCCGGGGGTGCGCGCGCGCGATGGATCGTCGAAGTCGACCCGCAGGAGGCCGAAGCGCGGGCAGTAGCCGGATCCCCACTCGAAGTTGTCCATCAGGCTCCAGTGGAAGTAGCCCTCGATGGGGATGCCGTCGTCGATGGCGCGGCCCAGCTCGTAGAGGTGCTCGATGAGGAAGCGGGGCCGCTGGGCATCGGCGCCGTCGGCGATGCCGTTCTCGGTGATGATGATCGGCAGCTGGTAGGGAACGAGGTCGTCGAGCACCTGGCGCAGGCCGGCCGGGTAGATCGACCAGCCGAAGTCGCTCACCGGCGCGTCGAAGCCCTGGTCCTGGAGATCGTTCTGCAGCGGCAGCCCGATGAGCGGGAAGCTGTCCTGGCTGGTCTCGACCACCAGCGTCACGCCGTAGTAGTTGAGCCCGATGAAGTCGAGACGATCGACCAGCGCCGGGTCGGCCTTGGTGTCGCCCTCGTCGTCCGCGTCGAAATCGTAGTTGCGGTCGATGTCGCCCAGGGTGGCGCCGCGCAGGAAGAAGTCGTTGAGCAGGTAGCGGAACATGTCGGCGGCCGCCACCTGCGCCTCGTTGGTCGGGTCCTTCGGCAGGAACACGCGGCTGTGCTGCGCGATCGACACGCGGGCCGGGTCGCCGTCGCCGTCGGCGTCGATCGTGTCTGCGGCGTGGATGGCGTCGTAGGCGGCGGCGTGGGCGTAGATCATCCGCTCGCCGACCTCGAGCGCAGTGTCCACGTCGAGGAACGCACCGGGCGGCACGCTGCCGCTGATCCAGCCGCCGACCACGTTCACGAACGGCTCGTTCAGGGTGATCCACAGATCGATCTCGGCGCCGTACTCGGCGGCCGCCCATCCGGCGAACTCGGCGAAGCGATCGACGATGGCGGGGTCCTCCCACCCGGCGGCCGCCTCGGGGTCGTCGAGGTCGTCGATCCAGATCGGCAGGTCGAAGTGGATGAGCGTGACCATCACCTGCATGCCGCGTTCGCGCGCCGCGCCGATGACGTCGTGGTAGCGGGCCACCTCCTCGGCCACCGGAGCGGCCGGGAACGACTCCGCGGCAGGAAAGACTCGCGCCCAGTCGATCCCGATCCGGATGGCGTTCTGCCCCATGGCGCTCGCCGCGTCGAGGTCGTCGGCGTAGTGGGCGAAGAAGTCGGGCCCGTCGTCGGCCGATTGCCCCGAGCACGCGGTGCCGCACAGGGTCTCCCACCGGTACCAGTCGGTCGCGTGAAGCCCGCCTTCCACCTGGTAGGGCGCGATGGCGCTGCCCCACAGGAAGCCGCCAGGAAACTGGCCGATCGGATCGGGCAGCGGGGCTGCGTCCGGTCCGGAGCCGGCGTCGACCTCGCCGCCGCCGTCGTCGCCGCCGCCCTCGCCCGGGTCGTCCCCGCATCCGCCGGCGCAGGCGAGGGTCAGGGCGAGGGCAACCGCAGTTGCCGGTCGGCCGGCTGTCCGGTGCGCACCGCCCGGGGGCGGACCGCCGCGAAACCTGTCATTTGCTGTGGCGGCCCAGCCGTGGCACGGTGTCATCGTGGGGAGGAAGAGCAAGTTGCGGGCCAGCCCGCCGGCTGCTGACCAGCCCGTGGTCTGGCGCGGCGGCGTGCACATCGGCGGGACGCCGATCTGGTGCGATGCCCGCCGCGCGCGCGAGCTCTGCTTCGTTTCGCGTGCCGATCGCGTGCCCGCCTCGCACCATGGCCAGATAATCGCCACGGCCGAAACTCTGGCCCTGCTCGCCAGGCAGGGACGCAGGCACGATGCCGCGTCCGAGCTTGCGGTGCCGACCGGGCGCCCGTTCTCGCTCGGCACGCTCCGCCTCGAGCTGTTTCGCTCGGGCAGCGCGCTCGGCGCCGCGTCGCTGTCGGTCGACATCGGCGATCGCCGCGTGGTCTACGCCGGGTCGGTCAACCCGCGCGGCGGCGGCCTGGGCGGCGCCGCCGATCAGCGCGCGTGCACGGTGCTGGTGGTCGACGCCCACTACGGCGACGCGCGCTTCCAGTTCCCGCCGGTCGACGACGCGGTGGCGGCGACGGCCGCGCTGTGCCGCCGCGTGTGCGGCGCGGGCGGCGCCGCGGTGCTGCTGGTGACGTCGGCGCTGAAGGGCCTCGACGTGGCCCACCGGCTGGAGGAGAGCGGCTTGCTCGGGGGCTGCGAGACCCTGGCCCACCGATCGATCCACCACGCGGACCAGAAGGTGCGCAACGCCGGGCTGCCGGCGCCGCTGGTGCGCCGCTTCTCCGCGTCGCGCATGCAGCCGGGCAAGGTGCTCCTGTGGCCGGCCGGCCGGCGCGCGCAGCTCGACCGGGTCGGCATGCCGGCCGGCAGCGAGGTGGTGCTGGTGTCCGGCGCGGCGGCCGATCCCGACGCGATCGCGCGCGCGCGCGCGGCGGGCGGCGTCGCCTGGAGCAGCCAGGCCGACCACGCCGCGCTGCGCCGCTACGTCGAGGAGAGCGGCGCGGCTTCGATCCACCTGGTCGGCCGCTTCGCCGACCGGATGGCCGAGGAGCTGGGCGGGCGCGGGCTCGTCGCGCGCGCGCTCGGCCCGCCGGTGCAGATGAGCCTGTTTGCATGATCCGCGCGGGCGGCACCGGGATGGGCCAGGGCGGCCCCGTCCGGGTCCGCATCGCGAATCCACGGACAGGCGGGCTGTGGTGGCGGGTCCCGTGCCTGGCGCTGGCGTGGCTGCTGGTCGCGGCGCCGGGTGCGGCCGCGCTGGCGGCGCTGGCCGTGCTGCGCGACTACGCGCGCGACCTGCCGGCCGAGCCGGACCTCGACGGCTGGCAGGCAGCGCTGCCGCAGACGAGCGCGATCGACGCGGCGGACGGCACGGTGCTGGCCGACCTGCCGTTCGGCGGCACGGGCGCCGCCGAGATCGGCCACCGGCGCTGGGTGGCGTACGACGATCTGCCGCCCGTCCTGATCCAGGCGCTGCTGGCCGCCGAGGACGTGCGCTTCTTTCAGCACCGCGGGGTCGACGCGAAGGCGGTCGTGCGCGCCGCGTGGATCAACTACCGCGCCGGCCGCGTCGTCGAGGGCGCGTCGACCATCACGCAGCAGGTGGCGCGCGCGCTCCTGCCGGCCGAGATCGGGCGCGAGCAGAGCCTGCGGCGCAAGGTGCGCGAGGCGCTGGTGGCGCGGCGGCTCGAGCGCCGCTACGACAAGCGGCGCATCCTGGAGGTGTACGCCAACCAGATCTTCCTGGGCGGCGGGGCCTACGGCGTCGCGGCGGCGGCCCGCGCCTACTTCGATCGATCGCCCGGTCAGCTCGACGCGGCCGAGGCCGCGCTCCTGGCCGGGCTGGCCCAGGCGCCGGGCCGGGCCGCGCCCCGCATGGATCCGGCGGCCGCGCGCGCGCGGCGCGACGCCGTGCTCGCGCGCATGCGCCGGGCCGGATTTCTGACCGAGCCGGAATTCCGGCGAGCCAGCGCGAGTCCGATCGCGCTGCGCCAGCCGCCCGCGCGCTACGGCCGCGTCGCGCCCTGGTACACCGAGCGCGCCCGGCGCGAGGTGACCGAGGCGATGCCGGACCAGGTCGCGCGCGGAGGGCTGGTCATCGAGACCGCGGCGCTGCCGGTCCTCGCGTTCGAGGCCGAGGCGGCGGCGCGTCGGCACGCGGCCGGGCTGCGTCGCGCGCCGGCCGAGCCGCCGCCGCAGGTCGGCGCGCTGGTGTGGGATCACGAGACCGGCTACGTCGAGGCCGAGGTGGGCGGGCTCGCCTGGGAGCGGTCTCGCTTCGACCGGGCCACCCAGGCATGCCGGCAGCCCGGCTCGGCGTTCAAGCCGGTGGTGTACGCCGCCGCGCTGGCCGCCGACGTCATCACACCGGGCACGCCGCTCCGCGACGCGCCGATCGCCGAGTACGACGAGCGGCGCGACGTCCACTGGAAGCCGCGCAACAGCGGGCGCGCGTTTCGCGGCGTGGCGCTGGCGCAGGACGCGCTCGCCCTGTCGCTCAACGCGCCGGCGGTGGACGTGATGGATCGGGTGGGCGGCGCCCGCGTGGTGGCCATGGCCCGCCGGCTCGGCATCTCGACGCGCCTCGACCAGGTGCGCCCGCTGGCGCTCGGCGCGTCGTGCGTCATACCGATCGAGCTGGCGCGCGCGTTCGCGGTGTTCGCGCGGGGCGGGCGCGACGCGCGGCCGATCTTCGTCGTGCGGGTGCGGCGCGGCGACGACGTGCTGCTCGACCGCGCGTCGAGCGCCGACCCCTGGCTCGATCCGGCGCGGCGGCTCGACCGGCTGGCCGCCACCGCCGGCGACGATGACGTCGCCGGCGCGGCTCCCGGGGCGGGCGTGGTCGCGGCCGGGCGACCGCTCGATGCCGGGACTGCGTACATGGTGACCGGCATGCTGCGCGACGTGGTGCTGCGCGGCACCGGCACCGGTGCGCGAGCGCTCGGCCGTCCGGCCGCGGGCAAGACCGGCACGACCAATGACGACAGCGACGCCTGGTTCGTCGGCTTCACCGGCCGCGTGCTGGCGGCGGTGTGGATCGGAAACGACGACCCGGCCCGGGTGCTGGGCCCCGGTCGCGACGGCGCGCACGCGGCCCTGCCTCTCTGGACCGAGCTGGTCGGCCTGGCCGAGGGCACGCGCGCGCCGCGCCCGGTCCCGGGGCCGCCGCCGCCCGGCCTGGTGCGCGCGCTCGTCGATCGCGAGACCGGCCTGCTCGCCGAGCCGGGTGCGCCCGACGCGGCCCTGCTTTGGTTCCGGCGCGGCACCGAGCCGACCGCACAGACCAGCGACCCGGCCGGTGTGCCCGCCGATCTGTCGCGCTCGAGCCGCGAGTTCTGACCGAGCCGGCGCGGGCCGCGCGGGCCGAGCGCCGTCGAACTGCAACGCGGGCGCGCACGTCGCCGCCGCGATCGGGTGTGCAGCCCTCGAACAGGGCACGCGCCGGGCGCCCGCGATCGGGTGCGGCGCGTCGCGGCGCGTCGCATCGCCGCTCGACCAGCAGATTCTTGCCACCTGCGGGCCGGGCCTCGCCACCAATCAATCATGCGAATCACGATCACCTTGCTGGCGCTGTCATCGACCGCGCTCATCTGGGCCTGCGGCTCGTCCACGAACAGCTCGACGGAGGGCGTGCGGGCCGATGGCACGCACGTGACGTGCGAGGAGGGGCGCGCCGACGGCATGCAGACCTGCACCCCGGACGACGGCGACGACGAGTGCGAGAGCTGGGACGAGGGCGGCTCCGCCGGCGTCCTGTGGCCGCCCAATCACAAGCTGGTCCGGCTCACGCTCGACGACTGCGCCGCCGCGCGCGACTGCGACGACGGCGGCGACGACGGCGCCGACGACGCGGGCGACGATGCGGGCGACGTGAGCGACGACGCCGGCGATGACGGCAGCGACGACGCCGGCGACGACGGCAGCGACGATGGCGGCGACGTCGGCGTGGCGGCGTCCTCACAGACCCCGCGGCGCTCGCTGCGCGACGCGGTTCCGGTGGCGATCACCTCGATCACCGCGGACGAGCCGGTCGAGGTCGGAGCGGGCGGCGACGGCCACACCACCGACTTCGACATGGCGATCGTGGACGACGTGACGTTCGACCTCCGCTCGGAGCGCCAGGGCGGCGGCGACGGCCGCGTGTACTGGGTCAACTACATCGACTCGGACGGCGTGGACCAGAGCTGCGAGTTCATGGTGCCGCACGATCGCGGCCCGTTCGGCGGCGCGGTCGACAGTGGCGTGGCCGTCACGCTCACGCCCTGAGCGCGGGGCGACGGAGGGGCAGGGTCACGTGCAGGCACCATCACGTGCCGGCGAACCACTCGTAGCCCTGCTCCTCCCAGTAGCCACCGGTCGCGCGGTCGAGGAAGTTGACCTCGGTCAGGTACTTGACGCTCTTGTAGCCCAGCTTGACCGCGCCGTAGAGGCGCAGCGGCGCGCCGAACGCCACCGGCAGCGGCTTGCCGTTCATGCCGTAGGCCAGGATGGTCTGGCCGTGCCACGCGCTCTCGCGGTCCCAGCTCGACCAGTACTTCTCGCCGTCCTCGTCGGTGTCGAACGAGCGGAAGTCGACGTACTCGACCCGTGGATCGACGCCGACGACCTCGGCCAGGTCGGACAGCCGCACGCCGTGCCAGTCGGCGATCGCCGACCAGCCCTCGACGCAGTGGTGCTCGACGCGCACGTCGGTGCGCGGCATCCTCTGCAGATCGGCGAGCGAGAGCGTGCGCGGCCGGGCGACCAGCCCGCCCACGCGGAGCGACCAGCCCGCCGGCGCGACCGGCAGCTCGGGCGAGATGTGGTACGCGGGGAAGTCGCCGGCCGGCGTGACGGCGTCGGGGCGCCGCGCCGCGCGGCGCGAGTGCAGGACGCCCTGCACGCCGTCGTTCCAGCGCTGCATCGCGCCCAGCACGCCGGACCTGGGGTCGGTGCGGTCGCACGCCGCCAGCACGAGCCCGGCGATCGAACCGCCGAGGAGCCGCCGCCGATCGATCATGGCTTGCCTCCGGTGATCATCTCGCCGAGCGAGCGCGGGTGCAGGAGCACCATGATCACGTGGGTGATGACGAAGCCGGCGAGGGCGACCAGGCCGGCGAAGTGCACCAGCCGCGCGCCATCGTAGCCGCCGAACAGGACGCCCAGCGCCTGCAGCTGCACCGGCTTGTAGATGACGAGCCCCGACAGCACCTCGACGACGCCGAGCGCGAGCGCCGACGTGTAGGCCATGCGCTGCAGGCTGTTGTAGAGGTCGACCGGCGGCGCCTCCTTGCGCAGGCGCAGGTAGTGGGCGATCTGGGCGATGGCGGGGCGTGTGTCGCGCGGCGGCCAGAAGAATCGCCGCCGCCACTCGCCGCTGGTGAACAGGTAGATGAGCCAGAGGAGCGCGTTGCCGACCACGATCCATGCGACCGCGAAGTGCCAGGCGCGTCCGCCGG
>Ga0126377_10000308_pt1 | contig 28950 bp, 26 predicted proteins | sample PanSoiMetPlot_22_FD_92647 | JGI IMG/M metagenome (GOLD analysis project Ga0126377, IMG submission 92647) | Tropical forest soil microbial communities from Panama - MetaG Plot_22 | ecosystem: Environmental > Terrestrial > Soil > Tropical forest > Bulk soil | place: Panama | collected 2016-02-17 | reverse complement strand
TCCTGCGGTGGCCGCGACCTTCTTCGGCGGCGACACGCGCAACGCCACCGGTTGGACCGTCGGCACCGGCCTCGAATACATGGCGCTCAAGACGGCCATGGGCTACGTGAGCTTAGGGATCGAGTACGACTTCTACCGCCTGACAGCGTCGGGCTTCACGAACCTGGCGATCAACGGCGCCGGCGCTCCTGCCTTCGTCACGAACGCCAGCGATATCACGGCTGACGTCCACCAGGTCGTGCTGCGCGCCAACGTCGCGGTGGACTGGTGCACCCTCGGCATGTGGTCGTGCTCGGCCCCGGTTGTGGCGAAATACTAACGCCGCGTCGCCAAGCAACGCGAAAGCCCCGGGCAAAACCCGGGGCCGGTGGGGGCCGATGTAGCCCCGGGAAATACCGAACTATCCGCAAGAGCGCTGCGGCGCTCTCAGACAAAGCCTTCGGCAGGATTTACCCCCCGGCCGAAGGCTTTTCCATTTTGCGCCCTACATCGTCCGCCGTGGTGCGGTCTGCATCAGTTCCTGCAGCTGCTGCTTCCAAAGCTTCGCCATGCCGGTGGTGCCGTGGCCGCGCGTCTCCTCGCTGGCAGGTATCAGGTACATGCGGGCATTCCGAATGCGCTTGAGCTCGCGCTCCATGACGCCGAGCTCCGGCGGATTGCGCTCGTCGTCGGCTGAGTTGATCGCCAACAGCGCGGCTTGAATGCGCTCCAGGCCGGGAGCGGGGTTGTAGTCGCGCGACGCCTCCCACTGATAGAGAAAGTCGTTGGCGTCGGCGCGGAACGGCGCCGCCAGCCGCTCGTCCAGCAGCTTGTCGGCCTGCGCGCGGGTCGGCGCCGCCTTGTGGATCGCCTGCGACCCGCCATTGGTGGCGATGCCGAAGAAAGCGTTGGCCACCTGCAGCGAGCGCGGCTGCGTGGTGTAATCGCCGTTGTTCCAGGCGGGGTCGTTGCGGATGGTGTCGATCAGCATGCGCCGCATCATCCAGTTGCGGCCGGACATCTCCGTCGGCTGCGACGCCATCGGCACCAGCACGTCCATGACATCCGGATAGCTCACGCCCCACATCCAGGTGTGCATGCCCCCCATCGAGTTGCCGAGCACGAGCCGCAGATGGCGGATGCCCAAGCCCTCGGTCACCAGCTTGTGCTGCGCAGCGATCATGTCGTCGTAATTGTAGCGTGGAAATTTCATGCGCAGCCCATCGGACGGCTTCGACGACTTTCCGGCGCCGAGCGCATCCGGCAGGATGATGAAGTATCTGCTCGCATCGAGCGGCTGGCCGGGGCCGAACAGCTCGCCCGCGAACGCGGGCGTCAGCATGCTGGCACCGGAGCCGGTGGTGCCGTGCAGGATCAGCACCGGCTCGCCGGAGGGCGCGCCGATCGTCGTGTAATGCAGGCGCAGCTCCGGCATGACATCGCCGGTGTGGAAGCGGAAGTCGCGCGCGATGAAGTCGCCTTCTTTCGGCGCGGGATAGTCCGCCGCGGCGGCGGCGAACGCGAAAAGCGACAAGGCCGCCGTCGTTGCGGCGTGCAGCAGGCGCAAAGCTTTCATGGCGTTTTCTCCCGTCGAGGTCGCGCAATCTAGCATGGCAGGCGAGCCCGAACACTCCCCGGGCCGGACGACGGCGTGCGGGGTCAACGAGCGGCGGTCGACGTCGGCTTGGCGAGCGGCCGGGTGACCTCGCGAGCGCACTCGATGAACAGTTTCGCGATCGGACCGAGCGTGCGGTCCTTGAGCGCGACCACCGCGACCGGTCGCGGCCGCATCGGCAGCTTAACCGGCAATGCCTTGACCGGCGAAGCAACGTCGCTGAAGTGCGACGGCGCGCCCACGGACAGATAGCGCCCAGTGGCGAGCAGCTGGTTGCGCAGGTGCAACGAGAAGGAAATGATCCGGCGCCGCGGAAGCTCGAGGCCAACCGACCGGAATGCCTCCGCCACCAGCGATCCTGGGAGCTCGTTCGGCGGGGCGATGAGCCACGTCTCGTCGAGGAGATCGGACAGCGCGATCTTGCGGCGCCGCGCCCACGGGCTCTGCACGCCCGCTATGACGTGCAGCTGTTCCTCGTACAGGACTTCCGCATGCAGGTCGTGCTCCATGAACGGCGTGACGATCCGGCCGAGCACCAGATCGAGGCTGCGCTCGCGCAGCTCGCGAAATTTCGGCGTGGCGGTGATCGTCTGGTCGACGTGAAAGACGATGCGCGGGTGCCGTTGCAGCAGCCGGTCGATGATGACGGGAAGCAATCCCGCCGCAATCCATTCGGGACATCCGATGCGCAGATCGCCCGCGGTCGGATCCGCCAGGAACTCGATCTCCTTGACGCCCTGCCGCAGCGCATCGAAGGCGGCGAGGCCATGATTGAGGAGCGCACGCCCGTACATGGTCGGCTCGACGCCGCGCCGGCTGCGATCCAGCAGCCGAACGCCGAGCGCCTGCTCCAGGCCGGCCACGGCCGCCGATACGACGGGCTGTGAGACAGCGAGATGATGCGCCGCTTTCGCCATGCTGCCCCATTGCACGACCGCGAACAGCACATGCAGGTCGCGCAGTTTGAGGCGGCGTCCGATGCGATCCTCCCAATGCATAGTTGCCATAGCCAAACTCCTATAACGATATCGGAAGATCGAGCTTTATTCCTATCGCACGATCGCCAACGATTTCAATCGCGGACCGATGGCGCTCATCCAGCCGCCGCAGTGCTGTCGCATCGCGGGCGGACCAATCGAGCAGGCGGCAACGCCGCGATGAATGAGCAGGCGAGGAGGCCGTCAATGACCGGGATCAATCGCCGGCAGGCATGGCGCGGCGCGCTCGCATCCGCATCGCTGGCCGCGTGTCGCGTCCGGAGCGCCCGGGCGCAAGCGCGCTACCCCGACCGAGCCATTCGCGTGATCGTGCCTTTCGCGGCCGGCGGCGTCGGCGATTCGGTGATGCGGGTTCTGGCTCCCAGAATGGAGCAGACACTCGGGCAGAAGCTCGTCATCGAAGCGAAACCGGGCGGCGCCGGAAACCTCGGCGCCCGCGAGGTCGCGCGCGCCGACCCTGACGGGCACACGATCCTGGTCGCGGCCGCCGGCAATTTCGTCATCAATCAATTCCTGACCAGGATGCCATTCGATCCGCTGGACGCGCTGACGCCGATCGCGAAGGTCGCCGAGGTGCCGATCGTGTTCTTTGCGCACCCCTCGCTGCCCGCCCGCACGCTCGGCGAGCTCGTCGCACATGCGCGCGCGAATCCCGGCAAGCTGAACTATGCCTCGCCGGGCAACGGCTCGATCAATCATCTCGTCGTTGAGCGCCTGAAGCAGGTCGCCGACATCGACATCATTCACGTGCCGTTTCGTGGTTCGCCGCCCGCGATGCTGGCCCTCCTCACCAACCAGGTTCAGCTGTTCCCGGTCGGCCTGGTCATCGGCGCTTCCCATCTCCAGGACGGCAAGCTTACCGCCTTGGCCGTGACCACGGAGAAGCGCATTCCGGCCCTGCCCGACGTGCCGGCCGCCGGCGAAGCCGGCCTGCCCCATCTCACCATCTCGAACTGGTGGGGAATGGCCGCTCCGAAGGGAACGCCGGAGCCCCTCATCCGAGTGCTCGATCAAGCCGTGGTCGAGGCACTCAGCGACCCGACCGTGGTCGAGCGCTTCGCGGCGTTGGGCTTGCTCGTACCGACGCAGACGCGAGAGCAATTCGCCGCAAGCCTGAAGCCGGAAGCCGTCTCGTGGTCCGAGATCGTTCGGCGCGGAAAAATTGTCGGCGAATAGGGGCGGATCGAACCATGACCGTCATGGTGATCGGCGGCGGAATCGGAGGATTGACCGCCGCGCTCAGCCTGCATGCCGCCGGCATCGAGGTACGCGTCTACGAGTCGGTCGCCGACATCCGGCCGCTCGGCGTCGGCATCAACCTGCAGCCCAACGCAGTGCGCGAGCTGATCGAGCTGGGCCTCGGCGATGCGCTGGCGGCGACCGCAATCGAGACCGCCGAGCTCCGTTACTGCAACAGGCACGGCCAGCTGATCTGGTCCGAGCCGCGCGGGCTCGCTGCCGGCTATGCCTGGCCGCAATACTCCATCGATCGCGGCGATCTGCAGATGATCCTGCTCGACGCGGTCAAGGACAGCATCGGCCCTGACAATGTCGTCACCGGCCATCATCTGGTCTCGTTCGAGCAGGACGGCGCCGGCGTCATTGCCCGCTTCATCGACCGCCGCAGCCGGGCCGCGCTGCCGCCGCAGCGTGCCGACGTGCTGATCGGCTGCGACGGGATCCACTCGATGGTGCGCGCCCAGCTTCATCCGAACGAAGGACCGCCAGTGGCGAGTGGCCGTATTCAATGGCGCGGCGTCGTCGAGGCCGAGCCGTTCCTCGACGGCCGCACCCACGTCACCATGGGCTTCAGCGAGCAACGCAATGTGATCTATCCCATGAGCAGGAAGGCGGCCGAGCGCGGCCGCTCGCGCATCAACTGGGTGACGGTGCTGGGCGGGCAATCCGTCTCCGCCGAACGCGGCAGCTGGGACCGCAGCAGCTCCAAGGATCGCTTCATCCACCATTTCAAGGATTGGAACTTCGCGTGGCTCAGGTTCGCGGACATCGTCCGCCGCACCGAGCACGTCTACGAGTATCCCGTGCACGACCGCGACCCGCTGCCGCGCTGGAGCTTCGGGCGGGTGACGCTGCTCGGCGATGCCGCGCATCCGATGTGGGCGATCGGAGCGCAGGCCGGCAGCCAGGCGATCGTCGACGCGCGCGTGCTCGCGCTTGCGCTCGCGACTGCACCCACCCCCGAGCGGGCGCTGGAGCAATACGAGGCGCAACGCCGGACGGTGATGAACGCCGTGACGCTGCAGAATCGCAACTTCGGTCCAGCCATCGTCATGGAGCTCGCGGAGCGGCGCGCGCCGAACGGCTTCACGAGCATCGACGACGTCGTCGCCCGCAGCGAGCTCGCGGAGATCTCCCGCGCCTACAAGATCGCGGCCGGGTTCGATCAGGAGGAGCTCAACAACCGGCCGTCGTTGTCCGTCCCGCACACGGCCCGCTCGACCTAGCCCCAGATCGCTCGCGCCGCGGCGACCACCAGCTCGAGCTTGGCGCGCTCGTCGGCCTCGCTCAGCGGATTACCGGCGGCCGTGCTGGCGAAGCCGCATTGCGGGCTGATCGCCAGCCGGTCAAGATCGATATGCTTGCCGGCCTCGTCGGCCCGGCGGCGCAGGTCATCCATGCGTTCAAGCTCCGGCGTCTTGCTGCTCACCAGCCCGAGCACTACGCCCTTGCCCTTCGGCACGAAGGCGAGGGGCGCGAAGTCGCCGGCGCGCGGCGTGTCATATTCCAGCAGGAAGTGGTTGGCGCGGGTGCGCGCGAAGAAACGCTCGGCCACCGACTCGTAGCCGCCATCGGCGAGATAGCGGCCCTTGAGGTTGCCGCGGCACATGTGCACGCCGATCACCACGTCGGGCGGGCAGGCCGCGACCGCGCCGTTGAGCGCATCGATGTAGCGGTCGATCAGGTCGTCGGGGTCGCCACCGCCGGCGGCGACCTTGTCGCGGAGATCACTATCGCAGAGCAGCGCAACGGCGATCTCGTCGAGCTGGATGTAGCGGCAGCCGGCCTGCACGAGATCGGCGATCTCCTGCGCGAACACGGCGGTGAGATCGGCGAAGAATGCCTCCGCGTCGGCATAGGCGGCGCGGTCGGCGAAATCGGAGAAGCGCAGGAAGTGCATGGTCGACGGCGCCGGCAGCGTGATCTTGGCGGTGGCGGCGGCGGCGTCGCGCAGGAAGACGAACTCGTCGAGCGCCAGCGGCTCGACGCGCCGCATCGGCGCGGTGGCGTAGGGCGCAGTGAAATCGACCTCGTTGCCATGGTCGTCGCGAAACTTGAGCAGCGCGGCGCGCACCTCGAGACCGCGCGTGCGCTCCACGAACCGGCCCCAATAGGAGCCGCGGCGGAACTCGCCGTCGGTCACGACTTCGAGCCTGATCTCCTGCTGCATACGCACGGCGTCGCGGATCGCACCGTCCTGGATGCGCGCGAACTCGCCGTCGTCGATTTCCCTGGCGGCGTGGCGCCGGAAGGCCTGCCGCAGCGCCGGCGGCCGCAGCAGGCTGCCGACGTGATCGGCGCGAAACGGCGGGCGGCCATCCGGTCGGATGCTCATGCTTCGTTTTCCCTCACCGGCGTTTATCTATAGCTCTATAGGTAGAATTTAGATCGCGGCCGTGGCACAAGGCAAGCCTCCAGCGCATGTTCCGGCGAAGTGGGCACCGGTTCGCCGATAAGAACATGCGCCACTCAAGAACCTCAGGGCATGTCCCGATTCCAACGGAACGGGACATGCTCTTGCCGGCCAATTTCCAGCGGGGGAGCACGAGCGGCGCATGACGGTCATACCTCTTCCCGCCTCGCGGCGGCCGAGCGCGCGGCGGCGCGCCCCGGAGATCATCGAGGCCGCGGCGCGCGTGTTCGCCGAGCGCGGCTTCCACGGCGCCACCACCCAGGACATCGCCGATGTGCTCGGCATCCGCCAGGCGAGCCTCTACTACTATTTCCCCTCGAAGGAGGGCGCGCTCGAGCTGGTCTGCCTGCAGGGCGTCGGCGGCTTCTACGAGGTGGCGAAGGCGATCGCAGCGGGGCCCGGCGGCGCCGCCGACAAGCTCGCCCGCCTGATCAAGGCGCACCTCTCGCCGCTCGCCGACCGCGGCGACTTCGTCCGTGTGTTCCTCAACGAACGCCAGCACCTGCCGGCCGAAAGCCGCCGACGGATCGGCAAGCTGTCGCGCGGGCTGGAGCGGGTGTTCGAGGACGTGCTCAAGGAAGGGGTGCGGCGCGGCGAATTCCGCGCCGATCTCGACACCCGCCTGGCGGTGCTCGGCATCCTCGGCATGGCGAACGGGGCGGCGAGCTGGTACCGCACCGAGGAGGTCGCCATCGACCGCATCGTCGCGGAGCTGATGCGGCTGCCGGTCGAGGGCGTGGTGAAGCGGTCGGCGCCGAAGCGGCGCGCTGCCCGAACGCGACGCCCGGCGCGCTAGCGCGTCCTCTCCGCCTTCGCCCCGGAAGCCGGCTTCGGCGCCCCCCGCGACGACACCACGTCGGCGCGCGGCGATCCCGCCAGATTCTGGTACATTCGGCGCAGGCTGCGCCGCACTACCGCCAGATCCTTTGCCGATACGCCGGCGATCGCGGTATGCTCGGCGGCGATCGCCTTCGGGATGAGCTCGGTGAGCAGCGTCGTTCCCTTGGCCGTCAACCGGACGACGACCTCGCGGCTGTTGCTGGTCGACCGGGTGCGGGTGACGAGACCCATCTTCACCAAGCGGGTGACGACGCGCGATAATGTCGAGACGTCGATGCTGGTCTTGCTGGCAACGTCGATCTGGCGCTGGCCACCGTCGGCCGACAGGACCGCCAGCACGCGCCACATGGCGATGCTCAGATGCGGACGGACGAGCGCAGCCTGCTCGAAATCGATCACCAGGGCCGAGCCGACGCGGTTGATCAGGTAGGGCAGATATTCGCTGAAATCGAAGGAGGGAGCCTTGGCCACGAATTGCGACGTCCTGCAAAAGAATTCAGGTGGACGTTCTTATGGGCCTGCTCCCACGATGTCAAAGCGGGGACTTCCCCGGCGAGTGGAGATCTTAACAGTTGCATTTACAACAGTTGCAAATGCACTTATAATTCCTGGCAACAAGAACGAGAAACGTCGGCAGCTCGGCGATAAGGGAGGAGCGACATGGACTTCGGCTACTTCACCCTCAGCGACAATCACTACGAGAACAACCCGCGGACGGCGAACCAGTTCGTCGCCGAGATCACCGAGGAGGCGCTGCACGCCGACCGGCTCGGCATGCATTCGGCCTGGATCGGCGAGCACCATTTCAACTCACTCGGCGTACTGTCCTGCCCCGACCTGGTGCTCGCCTATATCGCCGCGCGCACCAAGCACATCCGGCTGGCGCCGGCGGTGACGGTGCTGCCGCTGCATCATCCGATCCGCGTCGCCGAACAATGGGCGACGCTCGACCTGCTCAGCAACGGGCGCGTCGATTTCGCCACCGGCCGCGGCTACGACGCGCGCGAGTATGCGCCCTTCCACGTCTCCTTCGCGGACAACCAGGGCATCTTCGACGAAGGCCTCGAGGTGGTGCGCAAGCTGTGGGCGGCCGAGGACCGCATCTCCCATCACGGCAAGCACTATTCCTTCGACAACGTGCGCATCACGCCGAAGCCGGTGCAGAAGCCGATCCCGACCTATGTCGGATCATTCTCCAAGCCGTCGATCGAGCTCGCCGCGCGGCTCGATTGCGGGCTGATCGTTGCGCCGTTCGCGGCCGCCATGAGCTTCGGGGGCCTGCAGCAGGTCGCCGACCTCTACCATGAGACCTGCGCCAAGTACGGCAACAAGCCCGGCCGCTTGATGTGCAGCTATTTCACCCACTTCGCCGACAACAAGGCGCAGGAGGACGCGCAGCGCGCTCGCCAGATCCGCTACTACCGCGAATGCGTGATCCCGGCGCTGCCGGGGGACCCGAAGACCGCGCCGCCCAGCTATCGCTATTTCGTCGATATGGTCGCACGGCTGCAGCAGGTGAAGCCGGAAGACCTCACCGAGAACTCGGTGCTGCTCGGCTCGTCGCAGCGGATCATCGACACCTTGAAGAAGGTGGAAGCGGCGGGATTCTCCGAGGTGATCCTCTATTTCAACGTCGGGCTCAAGCCGCACCAGCAGGTGAAGGACGAGATGGATCGCTTCATGGCGGAGGTCGCGCCGGCGTTCGACGGCGCGCACACGCGGCGGGCGGCATAGGGCGCCTGTCGCCACGAACTCGGTGCGCTCCCTCTCCCCCTTGGGGAGAGGGTTGGGGTGAGGGGGTTCGAAGCTGATCGAGAGACCAAAACCCCTCACCCCACCCCTCTCCCTATGGGAGAGGGAGCAGACCGCGCCCGCGGCTTGAGCAGCCGCCAATTGGCCCAAATCGCGGAGGACATGCCCATGACCATCCAGCAGAACACCGATCGCATCCAGACCACCCATATCGGCAGCCTGCCGCGGCCGCACGCCGTGCTCGACCTGATGAAGGCAAAGTTCAACGGCCAGCCCTACGACCAGAAGGCCTTGGATGCCGCGGTCACCAAGGCGGTCGCCGAGAGCGTGCGCAAGCAGGTGGAGTGCGGCATCGACATCGTCACCGACGGCGAGGTCTCGAAGCCCGGCTTCTTCACCTACATCCAGGAGCGGCTCGAAGGCTACGAGGCGCGGCCGAAGCAGAAGATGCTGCTGTTCCAGCAGGAGGTCGCCGCCTTCCCGGAATACTACGCGCAGTACTTCAAGGACGCGATGATGGGCGGCGCGATCGTGCCGATCACGCCGGTGGTCTGCGTCGGTCCGGTGAAATATCGCGGCGAGAAATATCTGCAGGCCGACATGGACAACGTGAAGGCCGCCGCCAAGGCTGCCGGCGTGCCCGGTCATCATGTGTTCCTGCCGGCGACCGCGCCGTCGGGCGTCGGCATCAACGAGTACTACAAGTCCGAGGAGGAGTATTTCCACGCGCTCGCGGCCGAGCTGAACAAGGAATACAGGGCGATCGTCGCCGCCGGCATCCTGGTGCAGGTCGACGACCCATTCCTGCCCGACATCTTCTTCGAGCCGGGGCTCGACGACGCCCAGAAGAAGCGGCGCGCCGAGATCTACGTCGAGGCCACCAACGTGGCGCTCAAGGGCATCCCGGCCGAGATGGTGCGCTTCCACACCTGCTACGGCATCAACGAGGGCCCGCGCCTCTACGAAGCCGGACTCGCCGACATCATCCACTACATGCTGAAGATCAATGCCGGTTCCTACAGCTTCGAGGCCGCCAATCCGCGCCACGAGCACGAATACCACCTGTTCGAACGGATCAGGGTTCCGGACGGCAAGGTGCTCTGCCCCGGCATGATCACCCACGCCAGCAACATCGTCGAGCATCCGGAGCTGATCGCCGAGCGCATCCTGCGCTACACCAAGCTGGTCGGGCGCGAGAACGTGATCGCCGCCGCCGATTGCGGCTTCTCCTCGCAGGCGCTGTATCGCACCGAAGTCCACCACACCGTGGTCTGGGAGAAGTTCAAGGCGCTGCGTCAGGGCGCCGACCTCGCGAGCAAGCAGCTCTGGGGCAAGCACTGACCAACAAATTTCGAGGGAGGACCGGCATGACACGCAGAACCGCCGCTTTCGCGGCCCTGCTCGCGCTGACGGCTGCGCCGGTCGCGGCGCAGGACAGCGCCAAGATCGGATTCGTCGCGACCTTCAGCGGACCGGCCGCCGCGATCGGCAACGACATGCGCGACGCCTTCGAGCTCGCGCTCGACCATCTCGGCCGCAAGATCGGCGGGCTACCCGTCACCGTCGTCTACGAGGACGATCAGCAAAAGCCCGAGGTCGGCAAGCAGAAGACCGACAAGCTGATCGAATCCGATCGCGTCAATTTCCTTACCGGGTATATCTGGTCGAACGTGCTGCTCGCGTCGCTGAAACCGGCGGTCGATTCGCAGACCTTCCTGATCAGCGCCAATGCCGGCCCGTCGCAGATCGCCGGCGAGCTCTGCTCGCCGTGGTTCTTCTCGGTCTCCTGGCAAGGCGACCAGGTCCCGCAGGCGATCGGCGAGTATCTCAACCTGAAAGGCGTCAAGTCGGCGTTCCTGATCGCGCCCAATTACGCGGCCGGCAAGGACGTGATCGCCGGCGTCAAGACGAACTTCAAGGGCAGCGTCGCCGGCGAGGAGTATACCAAGTGGCCCGACCAGCTCGACTTCTCGGTCGAGCTCGGCAAGGCGCGCGCGGCCAGGCCTGATGCCGTGTTCGCGTTCTATCCCGGCGCCGCCGGCATCCAATTGCTGACGCAGTATGCGCAAGCCGGCCTCAAGGCGCAGCTTCCGCTCTACACCGCCTTCGTCGTCGATGCCTTGTCGCTGCCGCGTCTCGGCGACCTCGCGGTCGGTGTTCCCGGCGCCCAGCACTGGGTGAACGACCTGCCCATCGAGGCGAACAAGAAATTCGTCGCGGACTTCCGCGCGAAATATCGCCGCTATCCCTCGTTCTACGCCGCCCAGGCCTACGACTCCGCCAAGCTGATCGACAGCGCGGTCGCCGCGGTGAAGGGCGACCTCGGCAAGAAGGAGGCGATGCGCGACGCCATGCGCAAGGCGAGCTATGCGTCGGTGCGCGGGCCCTACCGCTACGGCAACAACCATTTCCCGATCCAGAATTTCTACCTGCAGGAGACGGCCAAGGACGCCGACGGCACCTTCACCCTGAAGACGGTGGCGACGGCGCTGCAGGACCATCAGGATCGCTACCACGCGCAATGCGCGATGAAGTGGTAGCATCTACGATCGTTGGGCGAAGTCCCAATGGTCGCCGGTCGCAATGACGCACGGCGGCTATCTATTGAGCTATAGAATTTCGCCGTTGCCCGGGCTATAGAATTGGTCAGGGAAACGCTTGAACGGGCGCCGTATGACCGCCTCGGTCGATCGCGACGCGTTGCGCCGCAAGTCCGCGCCGCTGCTGTTGTGCGAGCGCGCGCGCAGGGAGCCCGATTCCCTTGCGTTCCGCTCCAAGCATCTCGGGCTCTATCGCGAGCGTAGCTGGCGCGGCTATGCCGCGCTGGTGGCGCGCGCGGCGCGCGCCTTCTCCGAATTGGGCCTCGCGCGCGGCGAGCGGGTCGCCATCATGGGCGACGCCTGCGAGGAGTGGCTGATCTGCGATCTCGCGGCGCAAGCGCTCGGCGCTGTCGTCTACGGCATCTATCCGACCGCGTCGGCCTCGGAGGTCGAGTACCAGATGCGCGACGGCGGCGCCGCCGTGTTCATCGCGGAGAACCAGGAATACGTCGACAAGATTCTCTCCTTCGCAGATCAACTGCCGGAGCTTAAGTGGATTGTCGTGCTCGACGATGCCGCGATGTTCGCCTACCGCCATCCCAAGCTGAAGGCCTACGACGAGTTGCTCGCCGGTGTCGACGAGCCGGACCTCGGCTGGCTCGCGCAGCAGGCCGCTGCGGTCGATCCCAACGCCCCGGCCTTCATCGTCTACACCTCGGGCACGACCGGCCATCCCAAGGGCGCGCTGATCTCTCATGGCGGGCATCTCGCGGCCACCGCCAACATCGTCGAGCATTATCCCACGCTCGCGCAGAAGGCACACCGCACGATCGGCTACCTGCCGCTCTGCCACGTGCTCGGGCGCGATGTGTCAGTGACCCTGCCGTTGATCTCGCGGCTGGTGCCGCACTTCGGCGAGCATCCGGAAGACTTGAGCACAACCCTGTTCGAGACGGCGCCGACGGTGTTCGTCACCGTGCCGCGCTATCTGCAGAAATTCGCCTCGCAGGTGCTGATCGGCATCCTCAACGCGTCGGGGGTCAAGCGCAGGAGCGCTGATCTCGCCATTGCTTTTGCGCGCAGCCACGCCCGGCGGCGCTGGAGCGGCGAGACCGGCTTGGCGCGCGAGGCGCTCTACCGCGCCTGCCGCGCCGCCGTCTTTCGGCCGATCCTCAACAAGCTCGGCTTCGACCGGCTGGAGCTGGTGATCAGCGGCGGAGCGCCGCTGCCGCCGGAAACCAACACGTTCTGGCAGATGCTGGGGATCAACGTGGTGGAAATCTACGGCCAGACCGAGACCGCGGGCGGCATCATCTGCGGGCAGCGCGGCCCGTTCGCGCGCCCGGGCGACGTCGGCACTGTGCCTGAGGGCTGGGAGGTGAAGCTCGCACAAGACAGCGAAATGCCTGGCGAGGTGCTGGTGAAGAGCCCGGACCTGTTCCGATCTTATTGGAACAACGCGGACGCCACCCGCACGGTGCAGGGCGAGGACGGCTGGCTGCGCACCGGCGACATCGCCGAATGGCGCGACGGCGCGCTGCGGCTCGTCGATCGTGCCCGCGACTTCATCGTCACGTCGGGCGGCAAGACCATCTCGCCCTCCTTCATCGAGAACATCCTGCGCACCAGCCCCTACGTCTCGGAGGCGGTCGTGTTCGGCCACGGCCGCAAATATCTCAGCGCGCTGATCGAGATCGATGCCGACACCGTGGCGGACTGGGCGCGCAGCCACGATGTGCCCTATACCGGCTTCACCAGCCTCGCCACCAGCGCCGACGTGATCCGCCTGGTCGGCGCCGAGATCGCGCGCGTCAACGGCGAGCTCGCACGCGTCGAGCAGATCAAGGACTTCCGCATCCTGCCCAAGGCGCTCGACCCCGAAGAGGACGGCGAGCCGGTGACGCCGACGCGCAAAGTCAAGCGCCACCTCATGTACGAGCGCTTCAAGACGCTGGTGGAAGCGATGTACGATGATCGCGAGGAAAGATTGATTGCGGCCACTGTCACGTGACGTCGGCCGGGAAGACCAAGGAGGAGAACGATGTTGAAGCAAGCACTCACGGCCGCATTGGCCGCCGCCGCGCTCGCGCTGCCGGCGCAGGCGCAGGACGCCTATGTCATCGGCGTCACCGGCGCGCTCACGGGGCCGCCGGCCGGCACCAATGCGCCGCCGATCGAGGGGCTGCGGCTCTACGTCGATCGTCTCAACGCCGCGGGCGGCGTCAACGGCAAGAAGATCCAGCTCATCGTGCTCGACGATTCGGCCGAGCCGTCGAAGGCCGCGGCCAACGTCAAGCGGCTGCTGACCCAGGACAATGTGAGCCTGCTGATCCTGTCGAGCCTGTCGTCGACCTATGCGCCGGTCATCGCGGAGACCAAGCGCGCCAACGTGCCGCTGATGCTCATGGGCGCGGTCTGCCCCAAGGAGGTCTATCCGCCGGCCGAGCCGCTGCAGTTCTGCACCACCGCCTATGCCGGCGGCTACGACAGCCGCGCCACGCTCGCCTTCATCAAGGAGACCGCGAAGGAGCCGGTGCGGATCGGCTTCGCCGCCATGGCGATCCCGCTCTCGCGCGGCGAGATCGACTATGCCGAGACGCAGTCGAAGACCGAGGGCATGACGCCGGTCGACAAGGAGGTGATCCCGCCGCCGACCGCCGACTACACGCCGTTCGCCACCAAGCTCAAGGACGCCAATCCGAACTGGATCTTCTCCTGGGCACCCTGGGTGACGCAGGTGAAGACGTTCGAGGCGCTGCGCCGGCTCGGCTGGCAATCCGACTATATCACCTGGGCGCATATTGAGGCCGAGGCCGAACTCGCACGCCTCAAGGACGGCAAGTTCTACGTCATCGGCGCGAACTCGCTGTTCCAGGACAGCCTGCCGATCCACAAGGAGATCGCGGACGCGGCCAAGGCCGGCAATGCGCGTTATCCGGCCGAGCAGTTGACCGAAGGCTGGATCGGCGGCCTGGTGCTGGAAGCGACCCTGAAAGGCGCGGGCTGGCCCACCGACGCGGGCAAGATCCGCGCGGCGATGGAGAACGTGAAGGTCGACACCAAGGGCCTGCGCGGCGGCCCGATCGAGTGGAGCAAGGACAACCACTTCCGCACCCGGCAGTACTATCGCGTCTATCGCTGGGACCCCGCGAAGTCGGCGATCGCGGTGGCGAAGGACTGGGTTCCCTATGACGTCAAGTGATGCGCGTGTCCCGGATGCGGTGCAGCGCGAAGCGCCTTCGCGAAGCGGTGCACCGTTGATCCGGGACCGCCACGGACCGTAACGGTCCCGGCTCGGCAGCGCATCACTTCGTGCTGCGCTGCGCCCGGGACACGGACGCAACCACGTGCAGCTCATCGTCAACATCACCGTGCTGGCCGCGATCTACGCGCTGCTCGCCTGCGGCTATGTGCTGATCTATCGGGTCAGCCGGGTCATGAACATGGCGCACGGCGAGCTCGCCATGCTCGGCGCCTATCTGCTCTACTCCACCGCGTCGCTGTTCACCGCGCATCCCGTCACCGCGATCGCGGCCGCGGTGGTGATGAGCCTGGTGGTCGGCGTGCTGGTCTATGTGCTGCTGATGCGCAAGATGACGGGCGAGATGGTGCTCGCGGCCATCCTCACCACCATCGCCATCGGCATCCTGCTGCGCGGTCTGGTGGTGCTGATCTGGTCGGCGGCGCAGCAGCATCCGCTGCAGAAGCTCCATTTCTCCAACCCCTCGATCGAGCTCATCGCCGGCGCCCGCATCTCCACCTGCGCCGCCGTCCTCGTGCTGATGACGATCCTGGTCTACGGCGCCCTGTTCGCGTTCCTGCGCTTCGGCAGCTGGGGCATCCGCATGCGCGCCGCGGGACAGAACCCGCTCTTGGCGGCGCAACGCGGGGTCAATCTCAACGCGATCTACGCGCTGGCCTGGGGCCTCTCGACCCTGACCGGATCGATCGCCGGCATGCTGATCGCGCTCGATTCCGGCCTCGACCAGACCATGGTGGTGATCGGGCTCAAGGCGTTTGCGCCGGCGCTGGTCGGCGGGCTCGACAGCCTGGTCGGCGCGCTGGTCGGCGCCGTCATCGTCGCGGCCGCCGAGGTGCTCGCCATCCACTACATCGATCCGCTGTTGTCCGACGTGGTGCCGTTCCTGGTGCTGATCGCCATGCTGATCGTACGGCCCTGGGGCCTGTTCGGCACCCGCGAGGAGCTCGATCGTGTCTAGGCAACCGCGCGCCAGCGGCTACTTCCGGACCGGCTACGGCGCGGACCTCGCGCTCCTCGGAACGCGACTCGAGCGCACGAGCCTCATCGTGTTCGCGATCGCGCTAGTCGCGTTCCCGTTCATCGCATCGCCGTTCCAGCTCGATCTCGCGTCGCAGGTGTTCCTGGCCGCGATCGGCGCGCTCTCGCTGATGCTGCTTACCGGCTATGCCGGCCAGATCTCGCTCGGCCATGCCGGGCTGATCGCCGCCGGCGCCTTCACGGTCGGCATCCTGTTCCAGGAGTTGAAGGCGCCATTCTGGATCACGTTGCCGGCCGCGGCGGTGGTCGGTGCGCTGCTCGGGGTCATCTTCGGACTGCCGTCGCTGCGGCTGCGCGGGCTCTATCTCGCGGTCAGCACGCTGGCGCTGCATTTCGTCGTGGTCTACATCGGCGGCGAATACGAGTCGCGACGCGGCTTCTCCACCGGCATCGTCATCGATCCGCCCAAGATCGGCAGCTTCACGATCGGCGACGGCCGCTCCTGGTATTTCATTCTGCTGGCGGCGGCGGCGCTGACGCTGCTGATCTGCCTCAATCTCTTGCGCGCGCGCACCGGCCGCGCCTGGCGCGCCATCCGCGCCCACGAGACCGTGGCCGAAGCGCTCGGCATCGGCATCGCCGGCTACAAGCTCCTCGCCTTCGTCATCAGTTCCGCGATCACCGCGGTCGCAGGCGCGCTGTTCGCCTATTACCGCGGCTTCGTCTCAGTCGAGGCCTTCTCGCTCTTCCTCACCATCCAGTACCTCGCGATGGTGATCATCGGCGGCATGGGCTCGCTGCTCGGCGCGCTGCTCGGCGCCGCCTTCGTCACGCTGTTTCCCTATCTCATCGAGGGCGCGCTGCTGGCGCTGCCCGGCGCGCAGGGTTATGCCGGCATCCTGTTCGCCGTGAACTATTCCGCCTTCGGCTTCGTCATGATCGCCTTCCTGATCTTCGAGCCGCTCGGATTGGTCGGCATCTGGCAGCGCGTGCAGAACTATTTCCTGCTGTGGCCGTTCCGGCACCGCTCCGCCGCGGGAGCGCCCCGATGACCGAAGCCCTGCTCGCGATCGAGAAGCTCGAGGTCACCTACAAGCGCGCCATCACGGCGGTGCAGGGCATCACGCTCACGGTTGCGCCCGGGCAGATCGTTGCGCTGCTCGGCACCAACGGCGCCGGCAAGACCACGACGCTGCGCGCGGTCTCGGGCTTCCTCGGCATCGACGACGCCCGCGTCACCGAAGGCAGCATCGCCTTCAAAGGCGAGCGCATCGAGAACGCGTTGCCGCACGAGAACACGCGGCGCGGCATCGTGCTGGTGCCGGAGCGCGACAAGGTCTTTCCCAATCTCTCGGTGGCTGAGAACCTCACCGCACCGGTGCCCCACGGCACCGGCGCCGCGGAGCGGCGTCGACGCGAGACCCTGGTCTCCGAGTTTTTTCCCCGGCTCGGCGAGCTCAAGAGCCGCATCGGCGGGCTGCTCTCCGGCGGCGAGCGGCAGATGCTGGCGCTGGCCAGCGCGCTGGTCTGCCGGCCGGAGCTGCTGCTGGTCGACGAGCTTTCGCTCGGCTTGGCGCCGGTCGTGGTGGAGGATCTGCTGCGGCGGCTGACCGAGATCCGCCGCGAGCTCGGCATCACCATCCTGATCGTGGAGCAAAGCGCGACCGTGGCGCTGCAGATCGCCGACTACGGCTACGTGATGGAGAACGGCCGCATCGTGCTCGACGGCACGGCGGAGCGGCTGCGCAACCATCCCGACATCCAGGAATTCTATCTCGGCCGCAAGGGCGGCGGGGAGAGCGGCGAGCGGCGCAGCTATCGCGACGTCAAGCAGTATCGCCGCAGCCGGAGATGGTATGGCTGAGCTCGCCATCGATCGCCTGACGCTGCGCTTCGGCGGGCTCGTCGTGCTCGACGGCGTGTCGCTCGCCGTCGAGGCGGGCGAGCTGTTCGCCCTGATCGGGCCGAACGGCGCCGGCAAGACCAGCGTGCTCAATTGCGTCAGCGGCATCTACCACGGCGAAGGGCAGATCCGCTTTCGCGGCGACGACATCGCCGGCCGCGAGCCGCACGACATCGCGCGGCTCGGGCTCGCGCGCACCTTCCAGCACGGCGAATTGTTTCCGCAGATGTCGGTGCTGGACAATCTCCTGACCGGGCGCCACGCCCGCATCCGCACCAATCCGCTGGCCGAGATGCTGTTTCTCCCCAGCGTCCGGCGCGAGGAGATCAGGCACCGCGAGGCGGTCGAGCGTATCATCGAGTTCGTCGAGCTCGAGCGCTATCGCCACGTCTCGGTCGCTGGACTGCCCTTCGGCATCCAGAAGCTCGTCGGCTTCGCCCGCGCGCTCGCGCTCGAGCCCGCGATCCTGATGCTCGACGAGCCGTCCGCCGGGCTCAATCGCGACGAGCGCGAGGATCTCGCGCGCTTCATCCTGCGCATCAAGCACGACCTCGCCATCACCATGATCTGGATCGAGCACGACCTGCAGATGGTCGCCGACCTCGCCGACCGGATCCACGTGCTCGACTACGGGAAGACGCTGGCGGAAGGCGCACCGGCGCAGGTGCTCAACGACCCGCGCGTGGTCGCCGCCTATATCGGGACCGCGGCGGTATCTTAGCTCAGGTGCGCGCTGCACCGTTGCCTGCCCGTCGTCACCAATTTGAATAGCGCGGAAGGAAAACGTCGCGCATGTCCTCGATTGTCACCCCCAGGTCCCGCAAGCGCGCGATCTCGCTGTCGAAGAGCCCGTCCGAGCCCAATCGCAGCCTCCTCGAGCGCAATGCGTCGTGCCGTTCGAGGCTCTCCATCAATTCGTCCACCTCGTCGAAGTTGGAGTCTCTGAGGCAAAGGTTCCACGGCAGCGCCGCCGTTCCGATGATCGGCAAGAGCTCAAGCACGTGCACTCCGTCGACATAGACGTGGGAGAGGCGCGGCGCATCCAAGGAGCGGAGCGACTCTGCAAGGTCGGCGACCGGAAAATGCTCCTGCCGAAGCACCAACTTGTCGAGCGCGGGGAACTGCGAGGCCGCAAGTCCGGGCAGCACCGAAGCATCCAGCGGATTGCCCATCAGATAGAGCTCGCGCAGGTGCTCGTGCCGCGTCTCGCGCATGGCGCTGCATCCGGTGATGAAGGCACGGCTCAGATTCGGGCACGCCGCGAGCACATCACCGATGTCGCCCACGGTGTTGTAGGATTGCCGTTCCACCGCACGTCGAATATGAATGCCTCGAGCGATGGAGTCAGCGCTTTTGCAAGCTCCGGCACGTGCCGAGGATCGTCCCATTTTGCGGGCAGCCATGAGACGGCGAGATGAAGAGAACGCGCCTGGTACCTCCACAGGCGCACGGAAATCGCGTCGAGCATGTCTGCCGAGGGCTCTTCTTGGAATTCCACGGTCACGCGAGGCTGCAGCACGTAAGCGACGGCCATGTGCCCTTCCTTTTGCCAGATCGCGGTTCAGGCGGTTTCGGCAAGCAGATGCCAGTCAAGTCACAGATGGCCGGCAAAGGCGGGCGGGCTCCGCCAATTATTGTTGCGGCCATCCGAATAACGCACGGGCGCCGCAACCAGCTCTTCGGGCGCGACGTTATCAAGCGTGGCGACGAAGACGCCGACGAAATCGCCGCCCATGTAGTCCGCGCTGCCGAGCTCATGGGTTCTGACGCCGCACGCATTGCAGAAATATTTCAACGACGCCTGCGGATGCTTGCGGTAGCCGATTGCCCAGTCGCTCCCGCTCAAGAGGCGGAATGAACTGGGCTTCACGAATGTCTTCCACGCGCGCACTTTCGTGCAGAAGGTGCAATTGCACTTCCCGGTCCCCTGGGCGAGATCGATATCGGCCTCATATGTGATCTGTCCGCAATGGCAGCTTCCCTTGTAGGTTCTCGTCGTCATCTGAGACATCGTCCTTTCACACGCTGGTCGTGGTCCCGACGCAAACCGATTGCGTTGCGTCCTGCATCCGATCTTGATGTATGCCAGATACGCCTTCGGTGCTATCGAGAGCTTCATGGTGTGGATCGACGGTGACATCGCGAAACTGAATGGGTGACGACAGCGCCGCTTATGTCCTGCGAGCGGGTCTTGTCGCGGAGCGGTACCGCGATGCGCCGGATGGAGCCGCGCCGATCACGCGGCGCCTCAAGTGTCACAGAACGGCCCGCAAGGGTCCGTTACTGTGCCTGACCTCGTCCGGATCAGGATGTGGTGCTTCGGTTTGCTCCTGGGAAACATATCCGCGGGGAGGAGCTTCGATGCGGACCTGGCTATTCGGCTTTGTGACCTGGCTATTCGGCTTTGTGATCTTGCTTGCAGTGGCGCTGCCGAGCGCCGCAGGGCCCGCGGTGGCGCAGTCCGATCCGGAGCTCGATGCATTGAGCCGGCAGGTGGCGCAGCTGCGCCAGGCCGGCAAGCGTCAGGAGGCCATTGCCGCTGCCGAGCGCTACGTCGAGGCGGCGCGCACAAAGCTGGGGGCCGATCACCTGCAAACCGGGGTAGCCACAAGTTGGCTGGGCGGGCTGCTCGGTGAATCCAACCGGCTTGCCGAAGCCGAGCCGCACCTGCGTCGCGCGCTCGCCATCTACGAGAAAAGCCTCGGCCCCGAACATGTCGAGGTCGCCGGGCCTCTCAAGAATCTCGGCAAGCTGCTGCTCGAGGGTAATCGGCTGCCGGAAGCCGAGCCGCTCTTCCGCCGCGCTCTTGCCATCGAGGAGAAGAGCCTCGGCCCCAATCACCCGAGGGTCGCCGTCAGTCTCAACCATCTCGCCAACATGTTCCGGGCCGCCTCTCGGTATGCCGACGCCGAGCCGCTCCTGCGCCGCGCCATCACCATCGAAGAGCAGAGCTTGGGTCCAGATCACCCCGCGATAGCCATGTCGCTCAGCAACCTGGCCGGTCTGCTGAGCGCCAGCGGCCGGCGGGCCGAGTCCGAAACCGTGGTGCGCCGAATCCTCGCCATCTACGAGAAGAACTTTGGCCCCGACCACCCGAACACCGCCATGGGCCTCAATGCGGTGGCCGAGGTGCTGCGGGTCGACAAGAGATTCGCCGAAGCCGAGCCGCTTTACCGGCGTTCACTCGCCATCCTGGAGAAGCAGCTGGGCCCGGACGATCACCTCGTCAGCATGCCGCTCAACAACCTCGCTTTGCTGCTCAAGGCCACCAACCGCCTGTCCGAGGCCGAACCGCTCTACCGCCGTGCGCTTGGCATCTTCGAGAAGAACTTCGGCCCCGACCATCCCGACCTTGCCATCGGCCTGCAGAACCTTGGCGAGCTGTTGCAAGCCTTCAACCGGCCCGCCGAGGCCGAACCGTTGTTCCGCCGAGCCGTGGCAATCGACGAGAAGAGGTTCGGTCCTGACCATCCGAGGGTTGCCGAGCGCCTGGACAAGCTCGCGCAGCTGCTGCGCACTACTGGGCGGCTCGCCGAGGCGGAGCCTCCGATGCGGCGCGTCCTCGCGATCTCCGAGAAGCACTTTGCTCCCGACCACCCGAGCGTTACCGCTGCCCGCGACAATCTGGCCCGGCTGCTGAGGGAGGCGAAACGTCCCAAGGAGGCCGACGAGATCCTCGGCTCAGTGCAGCGCAGGTGATGAGAGACATCACTCGAGCATTCTCGCCAGACGGAAGCCAATATGATTGCTCCGCGTCTGCGGAATGTTTGCATTGCGCATGGCTGAGCGGAGATACATGGGATGGAAGCGCCAGGAGCCGCCGCGGCTCACGCGCATTTCGCACGCCGGAACTGTGATCGTCGCACCACCAGTCAATACGATTTCTTTAACGCCGGACAAGATAACGGCGGAGCCGTCGTTCGGCGCGCCGATATAGTTGTTCTGATAACAATCCTCCACCCATTCCTCGACATTTCCGTGGACGTCGTAAAGGCCGAACGCATTCGGCTGAAAGGAGCCGACGTCAACGGAATACTGACCCCGCGCTTTCGCGCCAAAGTAAATGGAATCTGGATCGGAGTTCGCTTGTGCTCCGCTCAGCGAGCTGCCCGTCGAGTGCGGCGTCGTGGTGCCCGCTCGCGCGGCATACTCCCATTCGGCCTCAGTGAGCAGCCGATAGGTCTTGCTGGTCTTGCGAGACAGCCAGGGAATGTATTCGCGTGTGACGTCGTTCCAGGACACATTGACGACGGGCCGTTTGCCGCGACCGCCACCGTTGTCGGAAGGTGAATGCGTGCAGCCTTTGTCTGCGACGCAGGCATCCCACTCCGCAAACGTTGCCTCGAACCTGCCCGCCGCGAACGGTTTCGCAATCGTCACCCTGTGCTGTGGGCTTTCATTCGACATTTGATCCCGCAATTTCACCGGCGGCTCGTCCGGCGGTGATCCCATGATGAACTCGCCGGCCGGGATCTCCACCATCTTGGGGCAATCCGCGCAGTCGCGGAAGATGCGAGGCGTTCGTGTCGCTTCGGTTGCGGGTCTGGTCGTGGCGTCTCCAGACTGTCCATCGGCCGCCGCGACGGGCCGGGTCGCGGCCAGGGAGTACAAGGCTAAAGCCAAGAGCGTGATCGCGGATCTGACCATCGGACCTCCATGCCGCCTTGAATACAAATTGCGTCTACGCCGCACCGCAGAGTTTGCGAAGCGTCAAGACAACTTGGCGGCCAGCTTGTCGGCGCCCTCTTCGGCGGCCGCGGCCAGGAAGGCGTGCAGCGTCGCCACGACTTGCGCGCCTTCGCCGATCGCGGCTCCCACCCGCTTGGTCGAATTCGACCGCACATCGCCGACGGCGAACACGCCGCGCCGGCTGGTTTCCTGCGGCCGGCGGCCACCATCCGGGTTGGCGCCGGCCAGTTCCGCACCGGTCAGCACGAAGCCTTTGGCATCCAGCGCGATGCCCGATCCGGCAAGCCAATCCGTATTCGGCGACGCGCCGATGAACAGAAACAGGTGGCGGATTGGCCGGCGGATTTCTTCGGTCGCACCGTGGCGCCGCCAGCGGATCGCCTCGAGGGCGCCATCGCGTCCCTCCAGGCCGCTGACCTCGGCACGCGTCACCACCTCGATGTTGGCGATCCCGGCGATGCGGTCCACCAGGTAACGTGACATGCTCGCCGCAAGGTCGCTTCCGCGCACGATGAGCCAGACCTTGGCAGCCTGAGTCGCCAGGTAGACCGCGGCCTGACCCGCCGAATTGCCGCCGCCGACCAGCACCACCTCCTGCTCGGTGCACAGCTTGCCCTCCAGCGGCGTCGCCCAGTAGTGCACGCTCGACGCCTCGAACATGTCCAGGTTCGCGACCGCGAGCTGGCGATAGCGGGCGCCGCTGGCGATGACGACCGAGCGCGCGCTGACGCGCCCCTCGTCGGCGAGCCCCAGGGTGAAGCGGCCGTCGACCGCATCGGCCGCAAGGCTCACCGCCTCGGTCGGGATCGCCATCTCGGCTCCGAACTTGAGTGCCTGATTGTAGGCGCGCGCCATCAGTGCAATGCCGGTAACTCCGGTCGGAAAGCCGAGGTAGTTCTCGATGCGCGCCGACGCGCCGGCCTGGCCACCGAACGCGCGGCAGTCGAGCACCACGACCTCGAGCCCTTCCGATGCCGCATAGACCGCGGTGGCGAGGCCCGCCGGCCCGGCGCCCACGACAGCGACGTCGTAGATGCGGTCGGGATCGATCGGCCGCACCAGCCCGAGGCAGCGGGCGAGCTCAACCTCGCCGGGATTGCGCAGGAGCTGCCCGTTTGGGCACAGCACGATCGGGAGCTGACCGGGGTCGACGTGGAAGCGTTCGATCAGCGCCTTGGCCGCGGGATCGCGCTCGGGGTCGAGCCGATGATGCGGATGGCCGTTGCGGCGGAGAAAGCCTTCGAGCCGCAAGACGTCGCCGTGCTCGGCGCGGCCGACGATGACAGCGCCGACTCCGGTCTCGAGCAGGCTCATGCGTCGCAGGATCATGGCGCGCATGATCCGCTCCCCGAGGTCCGCCTCGGCGATCAGCAATGCCCGCAACTTGTCAGGCGGGATGACCAGCGCCTCCACGGGCATCTGGGCGTGGACGTCCACCAGAACAGGCTCGCCCTCCAACTGCGCCAGCTCACCCGTGAACGCGCCCGGACCATGGGTGACGATCAGCTCGCGGCGGTCGTTTTCGTCGCGCTGGGTGACGTCGATCTTGCCGCTCAAGACGAAGATCAAGCCGGGGCCGACCTGGCCGACCGTGACCAGCGCCTCGCCCGCACCGTAGCTGCGCACCTCGCCGAACCGCCGCACGCGCTCGATCTCCGCCGCCTCCAGCGTGGGAAAAATCTGATGGCGTCGGGTTTCGATGATCGACGGCATTTGCATGAATTGACTATTCAGCATTCTTGGCGTGCCATGTCGGTTCGTGCGACCGACAAGTCAACTGCCGCCTGATCAAAAGCGACTCAGGATCCTGATAAGATTTTAGGCACCGGAGTGGTTCGCCCGTCTTCGGTGAAGAATTTCTGCCCCTCGGCGAAGCGGTTGGGCTTGAGGAAGAAGCCGAGGATGACGGCGCCGTTGGGCGCCACCGCCTCGTGCCGGTTGCCGGCCGGGCGCCAGACGAACTGGCCCGGCCCGCACACCCCTTCGTGATCCTCGAGCGTGCCTTCGAGCACGAAGGTCTGCTCCAGCGCGGTGTGCTCGTGCAGCGGCACGACGGCGCCGGGATCGAGCTTGAACAACGCCGTGGTAATGCCGGTGTCGTCGGAATAGAGCACTTTGATCCGGATGCCGGGGAACTTGGTGGTCTCCCACGGCATGTTGGGGGCATCAAGATAGCGCGAGGCCAGCTCCGGCGTGTTCTCCGGCTTGATGTCGGGATGCATGACCTTTGCGGATTGTGCCGGCATGGGTTTCTCCTTTCGAAGAAAGTAAATCTCCGGATGTCGCAGAAACCCTACGCTGCATCGGCCATGCTGTCATCCAAGGTCGTGAAGAACGCGCAGATCAAGGTCTATCCGGGCGCCCCGCACGGCATGTGCACCACCCGGAAAGACGAGGTCAACGCCGACCTGCTGAAGTTCATCGAGGTCTAGGCGACTCGCTTGCCGCGTGCCCGGACGACGGCGGGGGCAGGCCCCGCCGGCTCGCGACCCATCGCCACCACGCGGTTGCGTCCGCTGCGCTTGGCGGCATAGAGCGCTTCGTCCGCACGCTTCAACAATTCATGGATTCCGGCGACTGCAGGGACGGCTTGCGCGACGCCGATGCTGACGGTGACCTTTAGCGATTCCGATCCCACCGCGACCGGCTGCTCGGCAATGCTCGACCGCAGCCGTTCCGCGACCAGAAGCGCACCATCGATGTCGGTCTCGGGCAGCAGCAGCACGAGCTCTTCCCCGCCGAGGCGAGCGACGATATCCGAGCCGCGCTTCATCTCGGTGCACATTCTGGCGACGTACACGATCACCTTGTCGCCGACATCGTGTCCGAAACGATCGTTGACCGACTTGAACAGGTCGATGTCGAGCATCAGCAGCGACAGCGGCCGCTCGTAGCGCTTGCCCCGGCTCCACTCGTTCTCGGCCAAGGCCAGGAAATGGCGACGATTGTAGAGACCTGTCAGTCCATCAACCGTGGCGAGGCTTTCGAGCTCTTCGGCGTAACGCACGAGGCCGGTCACGTCGGTATAGGTCACCATCCGCGCATCGTCGCGCAGGTTGATGCAGCGCACGTCGATCACTCTGCCGTCGGCCAGGCGCAGCTCCCCCGGCGCCAGGTCGGCCCGGCGCACCCAAGCGACCCGGTCATCGACGTATGATTTGAGCTCGTCCGCGGGAACCGCGTAGGCGCCGTTGGCCGCCACTTGGCTGATCAGCTCCTCGTAGAGGGGCCTCTCGCCTGGGACGGGCTCGGGCAAGCCGCCAAGCTCCCGCGCCGCACGATTGATGAATTCGGTGCGGAGCTCCCGGTCGAGCAGCAGGACGCCGTGATTGACCTCGTCCAGCGCGGCGCGCAGCGTCTCGAGCTTGTCGTTGTGGCGCACCAGGTCGGTCACGTAGACATAGCTCAGCATGCGTCCGCCATCGGGCAGCGCCTTGCATTTGAAGCGGATGACTTCGCCGTTGACCAGACGAAGATCGATCGGCGTCTCGTCTCCCGCCCTGACCTTCGCCGTCCGTTCCGCCACGTAGGCGGCCAACTCGCTTTCCGGCACTGCATAGGCGCGTGTCTCGCGACCATGATACATCAGGGCGACGAAGGGCGGCTTGCCGTCGGCCTTGTCGTCCGGCAGCCGCCACATCTTGCGAAAGGCCCGATTGATGAACTGCGCGCGCAGCTCGGAATCGAGCAGCACGACGCCATCCTCGATCTTGTCCAGCGAAGCCTGTAATCTCCGCAGCTCTCGATTAGCGTTCTCAATCTCCAGGCGGGTGGCGCGCTCCTGCCGCAGCCCGCGCTCGGCGCGGCGTTGGAGAACTCCGACCATGATGACGATCGCGGGCGTGCCGAAGATCAGCACCATCATCCGCGCCAGGTTGTCCGGGCGAAAGTGGAGAAATTCTCCCGGGACCGAAAAATAGCCTGCGGCGTAGATCAACGAGATCGCGGCGCTCGCAAAACCCGAAGCCAATCCGCCGAGATAGGTCGCAAAAACGACGGCGACGAAGGTGATGGCGCCCGGATTCGGCACCGCAAAGAGATAGCGGTCGGTCGCGAGGATGGCGCAGACCGTCGCCAGAGTGACGAGAGGACCAACCGCTAGACGCAAGGCACGGGCCATGGTCGGAGACCCTCATGACAACGCATGAGGGAGCCGATATCAGCTACGCTTTGCAAATCACTTGCACGCGCTGTGGTTTTGTTTCGCGATGGTATGCAAACCGCTAATCCTCGCAATGAAGCTCGGAAACGGCTCTCGCAAGGGTAGCAGATGAAATACCGAGCGCTGCGGCGCGCGAACGACCCGCGTCACTCCGGCTTGACGCCCGCAGATTTTATGATCGGCCACCACTTCTCGATCTCGGCCTTGTGGAAGGCGGCAAGGCCCTCCGGCGTCTGCTGCTCGCGCGACGCGACGTCCAGGCCGAGCTCGGCGAAGCGCGCACGCACCGCCGGCTCGGCGAGCACCTCGACCATCGCGCCATTGAGCTTGGCGATGACGTCCTTGGGCGTGCCCTTGGGCGCGAAGAATCCGAACCATCCCGACATGTAGAGCCCGTTCACGCCACCTTCGTCCGAGGTCGGGATGTCGGGCATCGTCGGCGAGCGGCGCGGGGAGAGGTTGGCGATCGCCTTGATCGTTCCGCCACGTACCTGCGGCAGCGCCGCTGCGCCCTGCACCACCAGCAGGTCGACCTGGCCCGAGACCAGATCGGTCATGGCGGGGCCGGCGCCGCGATAGGGGATGAACTGCACCTGCGTGCCGGTGAGCTGTTGCATGAGGATGCCGCTCACCTGCGCCGCCGCGTTCTGGTTGACGAAAGTCATCTTGCCCGGATTGGCCTTCATCCAGGCGACGAGCCCCTTCAGGTCATCCGCCGGCAAGCCCTTCCTGCCGACCAAGAGCTGCGGGTTGACGGAGATCAGCCCGATCGGCTCGAAATCCTTCTGCAGGTCGTAGGTCAGCGGATAGATCACGCTGCCGACATGGGTGTCCCACTGGCCGATGTCGATGGTGTAGCCGTCCGGCGCGGCGCGTGCGACGCGTCCGACCGCGATGCTGCCGCCGGCGCCGCCGACGTTCTCGATGACGATCGGCTGCCCGAGCAAGGGCCGCATGCGCTCGGCCATGATGCGTGCCGTCACGTCGGTCGATCCGCCCGGCGGGAACGGAACGACCAGCGTGACCTGGCGCGACGGATAGCTCTGCGCCTGCACACCGGCGGTGCCGGCCACCAACGCGAGCGCGATCGCAACAAAGAATTTGCTCATGTTCCTCCCCTCGCCTTTGTTATCGGCGTTGGACTTATCGTTGCTTGACGTGAGAATGATATCGATCAGCGCTACCGCGGTGAAGGGGACACCGGACCCCGAGGAACGCTATTCGCAGGGGCATTCGAGCACGCAGCAGAGGCCCGCCGGGTCATAGTCCACCTTGGTGCTGCCGCCGACCCCGGCGAGACTCTGCTCGATCAGACGAGAGCCGAACCCCTTGCGGATGGGCGCCCGGACCTCCGGGCCGCCCGTCTCACGCCAGATGAAGCGCAGCCATTTGGCGTTGCCGCGATCGAACTGCGTCCATTCGATGGTCACCGTCCCGGTCCGGTTCGACCACGCACCGTACTTGATGGCGTTGGTGGCGAGCTCGTGCAGCACCATCGAGATCACCAGCGTACAGCGCGGCGCGACGCGGACCTCGTCGCCCCTGACATGCAGCCGATCTGCCTCCTGGAGCCTGAACGGCTCGAGGCCGCCACTCACGATATCCCGCACGTCCGCGCTCGCCCATCGTCCCTCACTGAGCACGCTGTGAGCGTGGCCGAGCGCGACCAGCCGCGCCTCGAATTTATCGGTCGCCTCGTTCGGGTCGGGCGCGCGGCGGAAAGTCTGCGCCGCAATCGACTGGATGGTCGTCAAGGTATTCTTGACCCGATGATTGAGCTCGTTGACGAGCATCGCTTGCAGGGCTTCGCCCCGCGCGATACGGGCTGCCATGCTCAGGGCAAAGGCCAGCCCGATGCCGAGCATGACGATGCCCACGCTGGCGGTGACGGCGAGCGCCTGCCACAGCGGCTCGGTGAGCGAAGCAACGGAGAGACCGGCGGCGACGGTCCATCCCGTCAGCGGCGAGCGGGTGAAGGCAGTAAGCAGCGGGACTCCTTCGAGCGAGACGGTCTCGACCTTGGCTTCCATCTGCTGGAACAGGTGAGGGTAGAGGGTCGGCGATGCCCGCTGTCCGATGGTCTGTTCCGGGTTGGGCACGCGAGCTAAATTGACTCCGGTGCGGTCGAAGATCGACATGGTCCAGTCGTCGCTCGGACGCAACTGTTGAATGACATTCTGGAAGAATGCCAGTGGCGGATTGAAGCTGAGCTCGTTGACGACCACCCCGTTGCGGACAACCGGAACGCTGATGATGACGATGCGTTGCTGCGTCACGGAGCCGACAAACAGGTTGGAGTAGGCCGGCCGCCCCGTTCGAAACACCTCCTCGATCGAGCTGCGGTTCACCCGCAGCGGCAGCGGTTCACCGGCAGCGAGCCCCGTGTTCAACAGCTGCTGTCCATCGCGAGTGGAGAGCGAAATTGCCGCGCCCTCGGGAAAGCGACTGAGAAAGGCTTCGGCGCTCCTGCGGAAGGCATCGAGGTCGCCACGCGCCAGCGACTGCGAGGCCGCCAGCACCTCGAGCCCCGACGCGATGCCCTGCATTTCGGCATCGAGCACGAGCCTGATCCCGCGGACC
>Ga0126377_10000307_pt1 | contig 29114 bp, 47 predicted proteins | sample PanSoiMetPlot_22_FD_92647 | JGI IMG/M metagenome (GOLD analysis project Ga0126377, IMG submission 92647) | Tropical forest soil microbial communities from Panama - MetaG Plot_22 | ecosystem: Environmental > Terrestrial > Soil > Tropical forest > Bulk soil | place: Panama | collected 2016-02-17 | reverse complement strand
TGTCACAGACAGCGTATGCGTCGTCAAGAAACATTCTTGACACTCCTTTGGTTGGTTTTCAGTAAGTGTGTTTACACACATCACCCGCGCCGGAATCGAACCGGTACGCCTCCCACCTATGGTGGGCGCGGGTAAGCGAACTAGCCGCAGTAAGACTCGCGAGCACCAAAGCCAAGCGCGCGCATATCGCGCAAGCGCATACGCTCGCGATGGTCGGCATCCATAGCCGCGCGATCGGCGTTGAAAGCCGCAAGCTCGTCAGCCCACGGGCGCATGGTGGCCGCGTAAAGGGAACCCGTACCATAGGCAGGGTTGAGAGTGAGAACGGTAGGACGATCAGTGGTACGCATTATGCGCTCCTGTATGGTGGTTTTTGATGGGATCATACGACAGATGGTGGATATGAGTGTCAGCATAGCTGAATTATGCTCATATTCATGCCCGCGTTCTCTCGCATTTTCTTGCGAGCAGCATGGTGACAACAGTATTACTGTGTCACATATGGTGGCAGAGAACGCCCCGCGCAGTGTTGACACGAGGCGTTTCTGACACATTCAACAGTGTTACTGCGCTGTCACTACGCCTTCAGCGTGGTGAACAGGTCGCTGGCGTCAGCCATGCTCAGCGTACGCAGCGACTTACCGTGAAAGCCGAGCTTCTGAGCGGCGCTCACGATGTCAGCGACCGCGAACTTGCCCGTAATGCGGGCGATCTGGGCATCGGTGATGCTGCCAGCGGTGTTGTCCATCATGCGACCGCGCAGCGTTTCGCGCTCGTCGGCATTCTTGACAGTGTGAACCGGGATCTTGACATCGCGGCGCACGACCTTACGCGCCTTCGCGGTGCGCTGGCGGCGCTCATGCGCGACCTGCGCCTTGCTGACAGGGTTCACCTCAGCGTTACGGGTGACAACGGTCTTGTGCTCGCGGGGATCGCCGCCGAGCAGCGCGATGGCGGACTTACGGTCAAGCATGCCGATCTTCGACAGCTTGGCGATGGCGTCGATCTTGTCGAGATCGAACGGCGTAGCGGTGGTGTTGTAAAACGACATGGTTCCTCCTAGGAACGGTGGTTTTTGGTAAGTACTACTGCCCTATGGGCAAGGCCCCGTCAGGTTTGATCCTGCCAGTTCCGATTCTCGGAAAACGGGGTTTTCAGCAATGTTTGCACGCATTTTCTTCGGGATGCGTGCATACCCTAGGCTCAGCTACCGACAAAACTTGCCAATTGTCATAGTCGGCACTGGAATATTTGCCATTCAGGCGGACCCGCTCATTGCCTACCGTCCTACGTGCATACATCGCACTTGCAGCACTGTTGCTCACCACTTCACACAATCCCCATTGACTACCCGCAGGGGCGCTCCGCAAGCAACCGGATATCTCCGAGTCTTGACCGCTCAGTTCCCCTGCCCGTTCGTGCCCGTTCGCGTTTCTGACGGGAGGCGGCTCACCCTTTGGGGCTGTACGTCTGGTATCTGACTTGCCCGGAATGCACACAGGCTACGTACGCTCCGCAGGTTATTGCGGGGAATTGCGAATATGCCCACGGCGGCCTAGGATTGTTGCCTCTCACGGGTGAGCATTGTTCACCAGTGGATTGCATCGAGTGTGCCCGACACGGCTCGTTGTGGACTGTGCCATCGTCGCCCGCTAGGGCTAGGCTTGCCTATCGGCGGGGCGTACTCACCCGCTGCCAGGAGCGCTGCTGTGCGCTGCAACCGACGCTCATCACTATCGACACCCCGCTTTTTCCCTGCAAATCGGCACTTTTTCCAGTGTTTACATTCCTAAAGTCCCTGCAAATGGGCACTTTTCACGAACAGTGTTCGTTCGGTCCAACTTGAGGATCTTTAGAAACCCTTTAGGAAAAAGCCCGCAAATTGCGACTTTTTCGTCGTTTTTGCCTAGGTATCGTGCCTATGTAACCAAAGTCAGGTGTATTGACGTTCTGGCGCGTTAGCGCTCAACGGACAAATCTAAAGACAATACTCTTGAAAGCAGTAATACTGTTGTCATGAGATACACCGGATTCCGGCGATGGACCACCGCTTTCCGGTGAATTCAGCATTCATGACATTTACAGAATGCAGGTGTATTGACATCCTGGCAATACTCTTGAATCCGTTGTTTCTGTGTTTATCAAATACTCTTGACAATGGTCCATTGGCGATTGACGCCGTTTTCACCATTAGTCACTAGGTGAAAACGAACGGGTGAAACAGCATTCTTGACACACTTTTTCACTTACTGTCAAGAATGCGGACCCCACCCTATTTCCTGTCAAGAATGTTCACTGTGTCACAAATGCGGATGTACGACACTCCGCCCACTGTTGACAATAGTCTGCCCACTGTTGTGTTGACGACACTCCGCCTGATGTAAACAGTAGAGCGCGGGGGATTGCGGGGACGGACCCTTCGTCCTAACGCGGGCACCTCATCTACGGTTGATCCCACCAAGAGCATCTGCTACCATAACTCTGATGAAAGCTCAACTAGACTACTGCGCGCGCTGCCAGAAGCCGGTGGACGTGCGCGATAGAGACACACTGATCGGGTTCAGGGGAATTGACCCGCAGTACATGGACGAAGTTGACATTCGCGCGGCGTACGAAGTGGCGCGCAAGCGGCCCAAGCCGAAGAAGCGCATGGAGCGCGATGGCTACGAAATGTTGGCATCGGTGGTCGGCATGGCGTGGGGGATTGATGAGGATGCGCTGCGCCGCCAGAGCCGCAATGAGCGGATTGTGATGGGGATGGCGATGGAGGAACTGGGAGCAATCTTGACGGCGGTCCATCCCCAGTGCGCTGCGCAGGGCATTCACATCTAGGTAATCATTGCTGACGCTTTCCTGCGAGTAATTGGCGTAGAAACTGCCATTCTGATAAAATGCGGGGGCGCTGGTACCCGCCGTGCGCCAGAGTCACGCAGCGGGCCAAGCAACCGGGCGGCATATCCCTCTTCCAGGGCCGAGCATCCGGGGGCCAGCGCTTCTGTTATATTGCGGGCGCTCCGTGGTGATCGCGACATCTGCGTTCCAGCCCCGGAACTGCAATTGCTGCGGAGCACTATTTACGATTTACGGCGCAGGAAGAGCGTGGCTTCGATGATGAAGGCGAGTTGCAGGGCGCGCAGGCGGAACTCGCGCACGTTTGATTCCTCGGCAAAGTAGACGAGATCGTTGGCGAGTTGATCGAGGAACGCGAACCAATGGCGTTCGACTGTTTCATATGGTGTCGCCATTGCTACGTGATCTTGCGTGCTCTGGTTGAGAACTTCGATTCGGGCAGGCGGCGGTAGCGGATCTTCTTTGGTCCCTTGGTTTTGCGCGCTTTCTTACGTGCCCAGGGCTTTTTCGTCGCGAATGCCCAGCGCCACTGCTTCTTGGACTTGAAACCCGCGTATGTTTTGCGCTTTGCCATGCTTGTCACCTCGGTTTCGCATTGAAATACAGGGGGTCAAAGCGTAACCGCGTAACCAGACTCGCCGTAAATATTCATGGCACGCGAAAACAGAGCACGGTTATTCCTCGGATTCCTCGTCTTCGCCCAGGTCGAACGTCATTTGCAGCAGTTGTTGAGCAGCGACATCCATGCTTGCACGCAGCATTCCGTAGGCGGTCCATGTCATCGGTGCTTCGGAGCCGTCGATGCCACCACCCGCGCGATGGGCAAGGTAGCGCGTGTTGTTGGGTCCGGCGATTTCAGCGATCAGCACCCAATGAATTGCGATCTCGCCTTCGTCAAGCATGCTGGTAATCGCTTCTTGTAGGCGTTTACGAGCAGCATTGTAGGCGTCGATGTCGTAATCGCTCATGGTACGCGCACCGCGAGGACGGCGATGAACGACCATAACCAGATCAGGTAGGCGACGCAGAGATAGATCAGTAACCGTTCCATAGTGTTGTTAGTTTCCGAGGAAATCGCCCAGCAGTACTCGATCGGGCCTGTTCAGTGTTCTGGTAATAGTCTTGATGGTCCACTTGTGGCCGTGCCAGCAGGTGAGATACGGTCGTCCGCGCCCGTGGACTGTGATCTGTGCGCCGCTATGCGACTGGAAGCCGAAGTTCGCATCGTCGTCGTTCTCGAAGCGCGCCAGCCGTGAGAAGCCTGCGCCACAGGTCGGGCAGCATAGCTCGGTGACGACAGGATCAGCGGACATTGCAGGGAGAATCCTACCTGGCGAGGTGGGAGACTGCACAAGTTGGCGCGGATCTGCTAGCGTCCGAGGCCCGCTGCCGTGGGGAACAGCCCCGTGCGACTGTCATCCCGCCAAAGAGCAGTTGCGCCTACGTCATGAGAGAGGGAGCCCTGCGGCAGCGGGACCATGTTGACAGCAGTGACGACGACAGAAGGAGGTAGGGAAAAGTGGCGACAGACAAATCCTGGCACGTCTACATTATGCCTGCTCAGCCGAGTGGTGGTGCAGTCTGGTCGGGCACGTTCAAGGAGCGCCCGCAGATTAGCGTCAATCGTTCTTCGGCTCTAATTCACGGCAATGATAGTGACGAGCCGCAGGTGCTTGTTTCACTGAACGTTGCGATGAGTGTGATGATCGCGCGACGCGATTGGATGAATGCGAACGAGCCGAAGCGGACTGAGGACGATGAAGCTTAGCTGGCTGCCAATCGCTTGCGCCGCTTTAGTCGGGGCCGGTGTCGCTAACATCGACATCAAGCCGCAGCCGACGAAGGTTATTGAGAAGCCAATAACGCAGGTCAAGGTAAAGACCGTCACGCGGACGAAGGTAGTCCACGATCTCGCGGCGGTGCCTGCTGGTGCCGTCTCGCGCGCTCAATGCAACGCGATTCAGAAGGGTACGCAGTTCCGCACGATTGTTGCCATGCACGGCTGGCCGCAGGAACTCAATCCGATGGACTTCTCCGATCATCTGTACTACCCGCTCAGGCACGTCAAGGATCAATACTGCGACGTGATGTTTGACAACAACCAAGTAGACGACGTAGAGGTGACCTACTGATGGAAGCACTGGTGACAATCACGTACCACCTTACTATCTCCGACAACCAGATCAAGGAACTGGTAGAGAGCAGCGGCCAAGAGATCGATGAGACAGACGAGAATTACAACAATCTTGTCTACGAATTGATCGAGGAAGACGTGAATGACAACACGTCGAGCTACATCGAAATGGTGCAGGACTTGCCCGACGTGGATGTGAGCTTGTGAACGACGAGGAGTGGGAGATTCAGGCGATGAGCGAAGAACAGGCCGACGAGGACGCCCAGCGCGAGGAAGAAGCGGCGGATCTCGCTAATGACATCACTGATGCGGCACAAACGCTGATCGAGCAGTACGGTTGGGAGAAGGAGGACGTGATTGCACACGTCCGAGCGGTGCTGAACCGATGATACGAAGAATCATCAAGATAATTGACAACAATCCGCGTTACTTGCGGAGAGTGGGCGGCGCTTGTGTTGCGCTGGCGTGCTTGAGCATCACAGTGCTGGCCGACGCAATCACATGGCCCGCAGGCATCTTGGCAGTGGCGAGTGCTGTTCTTGGTGCCGTCATGTATGATCGCGCCCAGGAGCTTGAGAAGCATCGCGAGCAGTTGGCTGCGATTGCTGCCGAATACGAGCGTGATTCATGAAGCAGATTGAGCAGATCTACGCTTTTATCACTGTTGATCCAGAGGACGACACCGAGGGTATCGCTGGATTCCTAGCTCCTAACAACGTGATGATGCCGTTGATTGGGGCGGATATGGCACGCATCCACAGCTTGCGCGAAATGGCAGAGAAGATCTCCAATGAGCGCGGCGTCACATTGCGGCTCTGCATCTTCAAGGAGCGCATCGAACTTGAGACGATCGAACCAGAGGATGAATATTGACACCTCCTCGCTGTAAAATGTGCAGGGGACTGTGCCGGTGGGACGAAGCACGCCGATGCTGGTGGTGCGACCAGTGTTGGGTTATGACAATCAAGGAGCAATAATGGCAGACCGTTACGCACTGTTCGGTTTGATTCCTGTCGAGCGCGAAGTCAACGAGCCGATGGATTACGAGCAGCAGAACATTGCTGACACCGGTGAAACGCTGATCTACGAGACAGACGATCTGGACGAAGCAAAGACCATTTACGAGGCAGGCGGCTTCGAGAAGGACGGCCAATGGCACGTTGTGACGCGCTATGAGGATCGGACCAAAGCCGCAGGTACGGGCGGGGGCGAAGTCAAGGCACCTGCCGATCACGTTCTCAGTAAGGAGGATTTCGAGTGAGCGAGCATCACGAAGAGTCTGAGGCCGAGTACGCCGAATTCGATCAGATCGAAACCGAGGAAGAGATCGACGGTATGATCGAGGCCGGTGAAGAAACGGTTCTTGTCAGGATTGTTGAATGGACCGAGTGGATTCCCGGTGAGCAATCCGAGCACAGCCGCGATCTCATTATGAATCAGGGCTGGACTGGCGTCAGGACTGGCAAGACCGAGCGTCTGCTGGAAGTTGCCGTTACCGGCACTGGTATGAATCGCCGGGTTCGCATCAAGCATGCTGATAGTGACAGCGAGACAGTTGTTCCGTATTCGCTCTACGCTTTCCAAGCTGTGCTTGCGCAGAATGTCAGCGAGCAGACGTTTGAGACGCTGATGGCAGCACAGCGGCCACCGGACGAGGCGATGGATGGCAAGAAGATCGTCGTCACCAAGCACATGCCCGAGAATCCCCCGCCACCGCCTCCCAAGAGGCGCGCTAGGAGGAAGCGGTGAGCGAGCATTCGTCCTATCGGCATCGCATCGAGACAACTGACAACTATGCTGATATTCAGCTAGCTGTGCAGCGTTATATCGAGGATCATTCAGGCGAGCGCGTGACGCTCAACGACTTCATCAAGCAGTCGGGCCTTTCATCGCGCAGCGTGCAACGAGCGTTGGCCTGGTACAGCACCAATTGGCAGCGGATGCTGCTGACAGAGCGCATGAAGCGCGCCCGTGCGTTGCTCGCCAACACTAACGATCCGATCAGCCGCGTTGCTGAGCAGGTTGCTTACGACCACTCACAATTCACCCGTGTCTTCAAATCAGAGGAGGGGATGACCCCGGAGGAATACCGCGACGACATCAGACGACGGTGAAGCCCGATGAGCTTAGTCCGCGTCAGGGCAAGGTGTTGCGCTATCTCACTGACAAGACAAAACAGGGAGCAGTAGTGACACCTCAGATGACGGTTGTCAAGATTGCGTGGAGTGATCTGCCGCATACCGTCATTCAGGCGCGGACCGTGCTCAGGCGGTTGGTCAAGTCCGGCCTTGCAGAGAATAATGGCGATGATTTCCGCGCTACCGAGGCTGGCTTGGCGCTCATCAAGGAGGCGGATGCGGCGAAGTTATGGCGAAAGCCGCCTCCCCCAGAAGTGACAAATGTATTTCGGCACAGGAGATAAGTAATCATGACATGCACCCTTCTGGTGCGCGGCGGCGAAGTCGAGTTGCACGACTCGGAACTGTTCAACAAGGTCCGGCAGCGCCTCAACAAGGCGCGCAAGCTCTCGGAGGACTACAAGAACGGCACCATCGACGGCAAGGAGAAGGGCCAGGAGTTCGAGCCGTTCCACGTCCTCACCTTCCGCACCGCTGACGATGGCCGCATCAGCATTGACATTGAGAACTGCTTCGGCGTGCTCTCGGATGAGCCGAAGGACGTGGGCGTGATCCGCAACAACGACGACGACCTTGCCGACGAGGACTACGACGACGAAGGCGAGGACGACGAGGACGAGGACGAGGAATAGCGCCGACGACAGCGGGTGGCGGCTGCGGTAGAATGCAGCCGCTTACCTATTCTTCACGGCGAGGTCATCATGGATAACAAGTACGGGGAGATTTACACCGAGGACGAGGTGGTGCAACTCGTTCAAATGGCGGTCGAGTCTGCTGTCAGCTATGTGGACAATGGCGAGACGCCAAGTGAAGTGTTGGAGCGGTTCAGTGATGCCGACATTCGCGAGGTCGCGCGCACCGATATCGAGCGTCGTTTCCATCCCGGCGAGCCGTTGTTCATTCTGCGTGGTCAGGACAAGCGTGCGCTCGGTGCAGTGCGTTTTTATCGTGAGCATCAATGGCCGAGTGCCACGCAGGATCACCTCAATAGCGTTGACTCGGCAGTCGAGCGTTTTGAGGCATACCGCAACCTTGGACACATGAAGGAGCCGGACTGACAATATGGATGAAGAGTTCGACATTCAGTCGTTCATCGACAAGCTTCGCCAGAGCGCTTCGATCAAGGCCGGTGCCGTGATCTTTGGTGAGGCGCAGGTGGCTTACTACAACGTGCTCAAGGAGCACATGGAAGAAGAGCTTGCCTTCAACATGCTCGCGCATACGACTGAAATTGTTATCAAGGCACTTGCCTCAGCAGCCGGTCCGGTCATGGCTGTGTTCGTTCACAGCGTAGAGCGGCGCGGAGAAGTGAGCGAGAGTGAGAACGATGGGTGAAGACGCCCTTTACAAATTGCTAGTTGAGCGCACGCGTGTGCTTTGCACCGTTTGCGACCAAGCGGCAGCAGTACTGTCAACAGAGTTCGAGGATATGGTGTCAGGACCGTTGCGCAATGTGCAACAGGTGCTCGATATGATCCCATTGGAAGGGCCGTGGGATGGCTCATTCCGCGATTCTGACATTACTATTGAGTACTTTCGCCATGAAACGCACCTGGACGGAGAGGCGCGCGCTGTCAGAATGCGCCACGTCCCCACCGATCTGACCATCGAGGCGTATCAGCGGCAGACTAAGACAGGCAATGAGGAGCTAGCTCGGCGTGCGCTGGCCGACCGTGTTGCCCGTCGTTGGGAGGCGCAGCAGCGCTCGAATTGGGCTAAATCCAGCAAGTAGCGTTGTCTTCACACAATTTACGCTACACTGCGTCACGTCTCAGGTTGCCGCCAATCTGGTTCCTCTGAGGTCCACCCCTGTCGTCGGGGTGTTGTCAACGGCATCGAGGCCCCCGTCACCCACCGGGGGTCTTGATGTTTCTGGGGCGCGCTATGATCCCGTAGTGAAGCCCCATTCGATTCAGTGCCCGCGATGCGAAGCTCGTCACACCTTCCAGCCCCAATGGCGCAGCCTGGAAGATCAGCGCGTCGAGATCTATGTTCGTTGTCCGACTTGCAATCACAAAATCGTGCTTCGTGTCAGCACTCACGAATTGGAACGAATGCGCAAACTCGAAGCGGCGTGGGAAGCGCGTACTCGCGCATTGCGTGCCAAGCATGGAGCACCGAGCAATCTGTCGCTAGCGCAACTTGGCCGGATCAAGGCGCGGATTCGGGAGCTTGAAGATGAGCTTGCGGACGACTGAGTTATCAATCTTGCAGTTGCAGATTGTCATGCATATTTCAAATGGCATGACGATTGGCGAGGTTGCTAAAGCTGTTGCGCGGTCTGAGGCAAATGTCAAGTATCATACAAACCAAGCGCGCGCAAAGTGTGGTGCCAAGACGTTGCCGCAACTCGTCTCAATTGTGATTGCGCATGGTCAGCTTGAGTGGACCGGCGAGCAGCGTTCGCTTGCTGAGAACCAAGTGGCTCTCTAAATCAAAACCAAGCTTCTCGGAAGTGTGCCGCCGAAGAGGTCGTCGATCACGCCAGTAGTGTCACCAATCTCGACGCCTAGTTGACCACGATCTTTGATATCGGTATCGGTGACAGCGCTGCCGACAGCCACCCAAGATCCACCGCTGAACTTCCATGCCTGCAACGTATTGCCTCTGGCGGTCAGTGAGATCTTGTCACCGGCAGCCAGCGTTGGTGATGTGAACGGTCCGCCGCCAAGATTGTTGGTGATGGTGCCGCCGACGCGCTTGCTGATGCTGTAGCTGTCGTTGGGTGATCCCCTCGACCAGATCAGATAGTACGCTGCCCACGATGCGGTGTCCAAGCCCTGTCCGCGCAGATAAAGACTGGCGTAGCTTGTAGGCAATGTTGTCAGAGTAGCGCCGATCTCTGCATCTGGTCCGTAGTTGGTGTTCAAACGCCCGGTGTCTGCTGCTGCGCTGGCCTTGAGTCGATTGCTGACAAGATCGACAACATTGGCGCTACCGCCGACACCACTCGTTGCCCAATCGCCACCAGGCGGGGTTGCGTTGGCGCGGTTGAAGCTATCGAGCAGAGGCTTGCCAGCAGTACTGATGGTAGATGAGGGAGTAAATGTAGCTGTGCCGCCACGCAAGTTGTCCCATCGCTGTGTCGTCTCGCCTATGTAGACAGCGATCTGGCCGACGCGATTGTAGGTGCTATCGGACTTCTGGACGACCGTCTTCCAAGTCGTTGTGCCAGCACGATTGACATACGTTGAAAGCAGAGAGCCGCGCTTGGATATCCATACGCGATCTCCTGCTGCGACTGCGGGCTCAGAGGTATTGGTGGACATGCTGCTGATGCTGCTGCCTGACAACATGCCGATATACCAGCCATTCGTTGACCCAGAACCAGGGCCGCATCCGAAGGCGTAGCCGTTCACGGTGGAAGTGCCAGGACTGTTGCCGAGCAACGTATAGATACGGAAGTCCGAGTTGCCGGCGGGTGGACTGGTGACGCAATCGGCTACGAAGTCGAAGTCGGGACCGATCTGAACACCGCTTGCCCCGAGGAGCGAGGAAGGTGCGCCAGCGCCGTTGTAGTAGAGCAGGTTGCTGTTGATGCCGACGCCAGAAGCCGATGCGGAGTTATGAGCGGTGCCCGTCCAAAGCGCACCGGCTGGCATCGAGGTTGCGTTGGCGCGATTGAAATCGTCAATTGCTGCAATACTCGCGGGAGCAGTAGTACCAACAGTACCGCCGTACAGATTGTCCCACCGCTGGTTTGGTCCGCCTACAGTAACTCCGAAAGTCCCGAGTCTGGGCAGCTTGCCGGATGCCAATGTGTGCGTCAGCAGTAGTGACCAGAGCGATCCGCCGCTCGTCTTCTTGTAGATGGAGATCACCGCTCCGCGAGTCGAGAACCACAATGTGTCACCGGTGGTTACACTGCCACTCGAACCGACCACTCGACTGATAAGAAGCGTGGGATCGTCGAACTCCCCTATTCTCGGTGCGGCAGTGTCATCAATTGCGCAGAAGACACCCGATGCGCTCGATGACTTCGGATTCTGTATCGCCATGAAGAATATGAAGTCGTTGCCGCCACTTGGCAAGATGACACTATCGATCTGGAAATCAACATCAGGTCCGATTATGAGCGAACCACATAGCTCATCCGAGGCTACTGCGTTGGTATATCTTGCGAGTTGATTGCCGACTACGCCGATGTCTGAGGCATTGGCGCTGCGAATCTCTGTTCCGGCCCAAACTCCGCCAGCGGCCATTTGACCATCGGTACGATTGAAGTTGTCAATAAGAATGGCATTGGTCGGTGCTGGGTCAGGAGCAGGATCGGCCCCAATTCCCGGTAGAGCACGCTCGTACAGCGCAATTCCTACAGACGCCCAATTGGCAGAAGCGACGGTCGGATCTGTCGCTAGCGATTGCGCAGTGACGATCTGGAACTGTCCGCGTGCAGCCATGTTCGTTGCTGCGCCGCCACCCGAGGTGGTTGAGGCGGTCATCGCTGTCATCGAGCCGCCTGGTGTCATTGCCGTTGAATTTGTCTCGCCAGCCATGCCACGAATGAATAGGTGTTCGCGACTGGTAACGCCAGTGTCGAGCGTCATTGCCCCAGGATCGGCATTCTCGCCACGGACTTCCGTGTCAGCTATGTCAACAACCTTGGTGGTATCGCGGGAGAAGCGCCAGATCGTGACTGCCTTGGCAGTGACAGCACCGGAGAACGTCGCCTGGATGTTAGATCCCGAGGCGATGTTGGCATTGGGAACGAGCGTCCAAATCGAACAGGTGGCACCGCTGCCTGCCGCGCTACCGAAGGTGTACTCCTGCTGCTTTGAGAACGGTATCCCGCCGACCGTGAGCACATTATGGTTGTTGGTGGGGGCACCGGAAGCGGCAGCAACAAGGCTGTCAGAGGAGAGGACCGCAACGACCAACTCATTTGCGTTGATTTGTGCAGTGGTTGCGGCAACCGTCTGTGCGACGTTGGCTGTGGAAGCAGTCTTGTTGTTGGTTGATGTTGCCGAAGCTGTTCCGACGCTTGCGAAGCTCATGTTGCTGTGTGTTCGAGAAGGACGGTGTAACTGAGGTCGGAGGGTGAGCCGGACGGGGCTGATGTGACAAGTCCGAGGCGGTCGCCATCAGTAAGCGTTTGTGAGAGCGTCTGTAATGAAGCTGTTGTTGTAACTGTCATGACAGACCCGAGGTTGGTTCCATTGCGCTGTAGCTGGATGCCGATGCTGGTACCTGACAAGATCATTGCGCGAGCGCCAACGACGGTGACGCTCTGGTTGGAACGTTTGGGCACGAAGATCTGCGGAATTATCATGCTTGCTGACAAGGCTCCGCCGATGCCCCACGTCTGTCCGATCTGGTAGGGATTGACGGTGCCGGGTGTGCCCTGTGGACCAGTGATGTTGTCGCGCAGCGTCCATGTTGATGTCCCGGTCTTCTCGTAGACATCACCAGTGGCGGTGTTCATATACATGTCGCCAACGTTGCCGAGGCCACCGGTCGGAGCGCCTGCACCAGAACGCCACGCTGCTGCTTGCCCTTGCGGTCCTGTATTACCGGTATCGCCTTTGACACCTTGTGGGCCGATGATGGCAATGTCTTGCCAACCTGTAGAAGTGTAAACACGGATTGCAGGCATCATCCAACCCTTGTAGGTAGCACGCTTAGCCAACGGTAGGTCATCGATCCGCCGCCAGCCCCGGACACACCACGTACATCGACAACTGTATTGGCTGCCGCTAGCGTTGTTCGCCAAGTGCTCGTCGGTGCCTGGTAAACGCTTGGATATCCCGCTCTAGCGATGAAGTTGCTGGCGTTGATGGCACTACCACCAGCGAATCCCACAAGGTCAGCCGGTTGACCGGCTGTGAGCGGATACAGCATTGCTCCCATAGCGACATTGAAGTTACCTGCAAGTGGTACTGTTATGGCGCAAAAAGCGGTCGAGTATGAGTTGCTCAATGCTGTTGTCGTACCGATGAGTTCGTTGAACAGCGGCGGTCCGCCAATCACTTCCCATTTGTAGGTGCCGCCTGCTGCGCGATAGCGCAAGTGCCAAATGACGCCATTGGTGGCATCAGCGAGGTAGTAGACTTCCTGACCATCAACAGGACTGCCGGGAAGTGATGATACCAACGGTATCGCAGTACTGACAACAGACATCTGCGGGTTGTCATCAGTGTCAATCCAAACTTGGCCGACTCCCGGCGAGGCCGGTGCGTTTGGCTGCTCGTAGATCACCACTGCGCCACCCGGCCCCACCGGTCCAGCAGGACCAACTGGCCCAACTGGGCCTTGCATAGCGATGTCCTGCCAGCCAGCGGGGGTGAGGATTCTGACCGCGTAAGGCGGCATCAGTACGCTCCTTCTCCGACTGTATAAGACCACATGTTCAGGTGATCCACTGCTTGATAGTAGTTGCAGTTTGCTGGTGTGTTTTTCGAGAGGAACTGGACGTTGTAAACCGTGTTTGCTTCGCAGTAGAACTTAGCCTCGATGTCGAAGCCAATCCAGCCGTCGGCGTGTCCGGTACCCTCGCTGGAATATGCTTTCTGAAACCAGGAGATTCCGTTGAGGTCGTTTATGGGAGTGCCAGCAGCATTGACAAGGCGAAGCTGAGTATCGAAGCGTGTCCAGCTTGCGTTTGTCCATTCGATGAAGCACGCGCCGACTACCCACCAGAAGCGTGTTGGTAGGCAGATCTGTCCTTGGATGCAGGGATTGGTGGTTGCTCCTGCACCAAAGTAGAAGTAGTTCTCAGCCGCAGGCCATGCCATCGTGCCGCCTGCACCACCAATATTGCGGCGAACATCACCGGATCGGAGTGGGCCAAGACTAGAGATATCACCAAGATTGACGGGGGTCATACAAAGCCCTCCCCAACCACACGTCCGATGATGCGCGTCCAAGCTGATCCAGTGTGATACTGCTGCTCACCGCCGGATCGATATTGATGTCCGAGGTAAGCGTTATAAGTGACGCCTGCTCTGAGCCTGAAAGCGTATGAGCCTGATGAAGTGCGCCATGATACGGTACCTGAGTCGTAGCATTGACATGGATGAATGTAACCTCTAGTGACGCCATTCATGTCTGCTGGCGTGATGAAGATCGCCCAATCGCAACGCTGCCATCCACCACTGATGCCGACTGTTAGCACTTGGGTGCGCACAACCCACCAACAGTCGTAGGTTGGCGTGTAGAAGATCTCGATGAAGCCGCCGCCGCTGTCAGTAATCTTCTGTCCGACAGCTAGGCTGGAAGCGTTGATACCGACATCAGCCTTGCCACGCTTGATTTGTACGCGGCCATTGGGAATCGGCGCATTGGTAGGAAGGGCCGAGTATGCAGTCGGCATCAGAACGAGCCTTCCGCGATCAGTTCACCCGAGATATAGGTGTAGTCTTTGCCAGTCCACATGTAGTGATTGTAGGCATTCGATGTTACCCAGCACAATCGTGCTGTGTAAAGTGTGTTTGCAGCAATTCGGTAGGCTGTATGGATATTGACATCCTGCCAACTAAGCGCTGAATGGATCGGCAACATTGCGTAATCTTTGCTGAAACCATCGAGATCTGCTGGCGTTAGATCGATGCGTACCTGTTGATAGCTCCACGCTGCATCTGGTGAAGACCAGATCATTTCAGCGCGGATCAACCACCACGAATTGACAGCCGGGGTGACCTGGATCTGCATCGGAGCGCCAGCCCCATCCAGAATGACTGTTCCATCAGCGTTGGCGCTCGTATAGTTGACCTGACCATCGACAGCGCCGCGCTTGAGTTGGCATGTGCCTAGCGGCACAGGGCTATTGGTAGGCAAATCTCCAAGATTGACAGGCGTCATTTCAGAATCCCTGCTACCCGTAGGTCATCGATCAATGTCCCTAATACTGTCGCTACTTCACTAAGCGAGCAGATCTGTGGGTTGAGAGCACGATCAGAAGTGTAGCCAGCGGTGATTGCGTACGTTTGTTGGACAACACTAGTGAAAGTTGGTGGGACAGTATCGGTATCGATCCACAATGCTCCAACCGTGGTTGATGCGGGTTGGTCGGGCTGCACATACACCTCGCCGCCGATCTGCGTGGCAACCCAGGAGCTTCCGTTCCAGTACTTGATCGTCGCCATCAGACACCAGCCCTGACAACTTCAAACCAACATCCCGGAGACGACGAGGAACGGATGTTCATGTTTACTGCCGCGCCGCTCGTCTGATAGCTCTGCACGTAGAAGTAGTCTCCTACTTGGCAGAACACAGTGCCGCCATCGACAATTGTCTGCTGATAGGCACCCGAAGCTGATCCTGGTAGTTCGGACTCACCAACGAGTATATCGCTGCTGCCGGTGTGATAAACGATACGACCGCCGCGAGCGCCAGTAGTGTTGATGTCCCAACTCATTTGGTACTTTGGCTGGTAGTAGCCAGCTTGGACAACATAGATGTTAGATGGGTTCGTTGAGGGCGAGTGCATCGCATTGGTGTCAAATTCTTCTGTGTCCCATGCGGTATTGATCGTTATCCACGATCCACCGACGCCAGTGATGAGAGCGCTGTTGCGGACTCTGCATCCAGTGAGAGCAGGAACCGCACCCGCAATGTAAGCAGTATTTAGTTCTGTATCGAAAATCCATCCGCTGATATTCAACCAGTTCACAGGATTTGCTGCTGCTCCTGTGACGAGCATCACCCGGCCATCCGGGTAGATGTACATCTGATTGACAGTATCGGGCTGAGCCGAGCCGCCATTGCATCTGGCGCTCATCATCATTTGCTCGACCGGGCGATAGCCTGGTGGTAGTGTGAAGAGAACTTCATTAGCAATAAAGTTGCCACCGGCTTTGTTCATCATTCCCTTGATGAGAACACGGCCTGTTGGATCTTTGCGAAATCCTACAGGCGTAAAAGCGCCACCGTAATTCTGCCAACCGTTTTGAAACGCTGGTTCGCCGGGAGCGCCAACGTAATGCATGGTGTCCATCGGCTGAGCGCCAACAGTGGCGGTAGCTGTGACGCTCTCAGTATCAAACTCGACGTTATCGAGGAGTGTCTGTGTTGTTGCTGCGCCCGTTAGCTGGTTGACGGTACAAGTACCGTCTGTTGCAACGTTCAGGTAGCCAGTACCGCCACTAGTGATGATAGGCAAGAATATTGCAGAAGCAGGCCGGTAACCGGCAGGCAATGTAAATGCTACTGACGGTGGTGTTCCGGTCTTGATAGCGCCAGCGATAGCGACTTTGCCGTCTGGATACTTGCGGAATCGAGCTACACCTGTCGCACCGCCGTAGTTTGCCCAGCTATTTTGGAAAGCCGGTTCACCAGACTGGCCGACAAGATGCCATTTGTCCATGCTGACGTTCTGCAACACGGCTGGTGGCGATTCGTCTGTGTCAACCCAGATGACTTCTTGATTGCGCGGTGAAGGACCGTCTGTGCTGATGTTTACTTCGGGCGCACTGCTGACCGATGCCCATTCAGTCTCGAAAGGACCAGTGCCGAATCTTCTGAGGACGCTTCCTACTGCGCCACCGCCCGGAATGATAGGCCGCCAGCCATAGCTGCCATCAACATTGACCCAAGGCCCCGGATTGCTGCCGCCCGTTTCCAGCCAGAGCGAACTCTTTGTGCCGGGAATCTCGCCGCCAGGACCGCCGTATGAACCCGAGCGGATTGCAGGAGTTGCATCACCGCCGCCCATCCCGGTACTGTCAACAATTACGCCTGATCGAACTTTGGTGACGGTTGGATTTGGATAGGTTCCCGAGAGGTCGCCACCGGCTGTCCCTGATGCACCGCCTGCTCCACCACCGACGACAAGCATGACGAGCATTCGTGCGTTATTTGATGGCATCGTCGTGCCATCCTTGACCCATGTCACCGGTACTGTCATCCATGTACCGTTGTCAGTGACGGCAGCCCTGACGGTGTAGCGCCCCCACCGTGCGGCATCATCTTTCTGCTGAATATAGAGCGTATCTCCGACGTTGAACTTTGCGACGAAGTTTGCCGCGTCAGCACCGAGATTCGTTGTCTTGTTGATCCGTACTATTGTCGAGGCATTCCAAGCTCCGGTATCGATGCCGACTTGGCCCGAGGCGACAGAACCGGTGCCTGTTGAAGTCGTCCATGTCCATTCGCCAGTGAGCGCGCTTCCTCCCGCATCCATTGCGGGAATCCACTGTGTGCCATCCCACCAGTAAAGCTTGTTGCCAACGGTGTCATAGTACATTTCTCCGTTGGCAGGAGTTGCCGGTGCGCCATTGAGACGCGGAGGACGGAGCCTGCCGAGGATTTCAGGCATCAGCCGACGAGAGTGACGAGGTAGGTATTGGCCGAGACGCTGACACCGAAAGTCACGGTCACGTCGCCGTTTGCCGCAACGCTTATGTCAGGAATAACGACGTTGCCGGTGGCGTTGTCCTGAACCTGCACATGGATTCCGCGCGAGGCTCTGAGGCCGTGAGTTGATTGCGCGATTGTGATTGTTGTGCCTGCGCCGTGCGTGGCGTTGTTGCTGTAGTAGCCAGCCGCGCCGAGGCTGGTTTCGCGTGCTGCTTTGGCAGTGGTCTGCCCGGTGCCGCCATTGGTGAGCGGTAGAGTGCCTGTGACTTTGATGCTGGCGAGATCGACGGCAGCATTGGCGAGTTTTGCCCCCGTGATGCCAAGATCCTTGACGCGAATCTGATCGGCGACAATTTCGGTGCTGATATTATCGACCTGAACGTCAAACGTTTGGCCGGTTCTCAACAATCCTGCGCCATCGATGATAGCGCCTGCGCCTGAGAATTGCGTCCACGTCACTGCTGTCGTATTTAGCGTGCCACCGGGATCGCTGGTGCAGACCCAACCAGTGTCACTGTTGATGGTGCCTGACTCCACAAAAGTGAATGCGCTTGGTAGCTCGGCCCATGTGTCGGCGTCGGTTGCGCGTGCCCATGCGCCCGAGGCAACGACATAGATGCCGTTCTGTGAGCCTGTGGACTGATTCTTGACAAGCACGCGGTCCCCGGCGACAACGGACACTGCGTCGATCGTTTGTGTGCCCGAGAGCGCGATGTCGGCTGTCGTTGCGCATTTGACAGATGCCTTGGCATCGAGTCCCTGTGCCGTGGTATCGACGTAACTCTTGTTGGCAACATCGGAGGGACCGGAGGGCAACGGTACGTTGAAGATTGTCCAGCCGCCAGAGAGCGCGACGTGTCCGGTTGGCGCTGGGATCAAGTTCAGCGGTGTGTTCCCGGCCATTGCCTGCTGTGCGCCGTTGCCAAGTGTGCGCATCGAGGGAACGCCGGTTGCGCCATCCTTGTTGGCGATGTTGACATCTGCATCAGTAACGACACCGGCTGCAATCTGCGGGCTAGGATACGTCCCTGAGAGATCGCCCGAAGCTGCGCCGGTCGGCGGACGCGAGTCGGTGAAGCGCGAGTCATTTCCTGCTGCTGCTTGCGTTGCCCCTGTTCCCAGGGTGCGCATTGATGGTGTTCCGGCTGCACCATCCTTGTTGGTTGGATTCACGTCTGCATCAGTAATAACACCGGCTGCGATCTGTGGATTCGTTGCGGTACCAGCCAGATCCCCGGCAAGCTGAATGATGCCCTTGACGCTTGATGTCGCATCAGCGGGAGTTGATCCGCGCGTGGTGTACCACTGCGTTCCATCCCAGACGTAGAGAGTGTTGTCGCCAGAATTGTAGTAAAGCTGGCCGGTGACTGGTGATGAAGGCGCGGCTCCGAGGACGTGTGCGCGGAGGTTCCGTGCCTCGTATTTTGCAAGATCTAGTGGTGCGCCTAGTGTTGGCATCTAGTTCAGGTACGCCTTTCCCGAGGTCGGAGAGCCGAACAGTATTGTCAGTTGCGAAGGATCGTCGTATTGAATATCCGGCTCGATGACCGTTCCGGCTGAATCAACAACGCTGACAGACGGATATTTGTTCATGTTGTGAACAACGACCCATATATCAGAAGGCGTGAGTTGATCGTGGGTAAAGGTCGTACCAGCGGGGCCGGGAATGCCCTGTGGGCCGATATCACCCTTGTCGCCTTTCAAGCCTCGGGGACCAACAGAGGCAGCAGCGACAATTGGTACATCGGGCGGATCAACAACGACGACAGGTTGCGGTGCCTTTGCTACTGCGACCTGGAAATCTGCTCTGTAATCGACGGTGACACGAAGATCAATCGGGTCGATGACAGCGCTAACGACAGGAGGAACTATGGTGGGGCTGGTGATGATTGTTTCATCAAGCGGCTCGACAACGACGGTGATATCACGTCGTTGGTCGGCAACGCTGACATCAATGTCAGCAATCCTGTAATCAGGGGAGCCTGGTGACATCGAGCGCTGAATCCACCTTACCCTGAATCAGGGTGATCGGTTGACCATCTTGAGGAGTCCATTGAACGTCCCAGACTCCTGTAAAACGCTCGCTCAGTGCTGCAAGATCTCCGTGGAGTGCTTCGGTCTGATCGCCGGTCAGGCTGAGAATGACAATACCGGTGTCACCATCTGTGAGATCGGTAGCGAAGGTGGCAATTGGAGTAGGGCCGGTAGTGCGCGTAGACCTAATTTGCGCGTCAACTGCCCCTGGTGTCAACGGTACTGGTTGCCCGTCCGTGTTCGTGACCGTCATCCGAAGCTCTACACCGTCACCACCATAGAGCGAGAGGTCAAGTGTTTGCGGGACTAGCGATATGGGAGGGATCGTCGGCATATCGCCGTGGAAGCTTACAGGAAAAGTGACGCCCCGACTGTAGAACGACCAGTCGGGGCGTCGTGACTACGCTATCGCCCACATATCGGCCACGGTGCTGCTCCCCGTTGGCTGTAGAGGATTGCTGCGCGCTTGTCCTGCTCGGCTTCTGACGCGGCGGCAGGATCTCCTGATCCGCCAACACTATTCCACGTCTGATAGTCGAACTGGTACTTGCCGCGATACTGTCCCGAGGGGGACACTGCTCCGGGGTTTCCTCCTGACTCGCACTGCGCGATACTTGACAGTGTGCCTCCCGCAGGGGCGCTGACTGAGGCGGTATGCGCTGGGGGCTGATACGGTCGGCCTGCCCTGATGAGGCGGCTAGCCCGTAGCGGCAGAATCATGTGCCGCAACTGGTTGAAGTACCGGTGGATCTGGTCTGTCGTGGCGTGCATCCCACCGCGCAGTCCAAATCTCACGATGTCCCTGCCAGGTGCCCTTTTGTTGTAAAGGTTGATGACCTTGGCACGGAGGTACTTGTTCTTGTGCTGGATGTTGCCGCCGTCGTGGGCGAATGCGGCTGTGGGAGCCGCAAGAAATGCGCCTGCCAGCACGCAGGCTATGAAGGTACGCATGATACTTGTCGTCCTCGGCCAACTCTCGGACGCCTGTGCGCTTCCTCAGCGCGCCCGCCTTGGCCGGTGGACCCCTCCTTGCTGTTGGGCCAAAAAGCAGAAAACCCTGCATGATGCAGGGCTTTCTACTATTTCAGCGATGAACGATGGATGATCCTAGCACGTTCAGGTTCCTAAACGGCTGCCGGGTCTGCTCAGCGTGTTGCCAGGATGCGCCGGATGTGCGTCGGGGTCAGACCGCTGGCCTCCGACACCTCGTCCACGCTGCATCCGAGCAACGTGATCGCCTCGTAGCAGGCACGCTCTAGCTGCTCACGGGCCTCGATTCCGCGCACCTCAGCGCGAATCAGGGCCTCAGACTGGTCCCTGACAACGGCGAGGGTGAGGGTGTTGGCACCAGCGTGCATGAGCATTGTGGTCATCATTCTAGGTGATCCCAACACGGTTGTCTACGGGCAATAGCAACATTTCGTGCTACCCACAACGGTGAAGATTCATGAGGTTAGAAACGAACTGAGCCAAAGAATCAATGTTGAGGCCAGCAGGGAGCCGGATGGAGCGCTAGGTTCGGCTCGATGGAGCGCTCCCCCGATGCACCGCCGAAGCCACGCCTGGTTGAGGGTGGCAAGCTGCGGTGCCCTAACTGTGAGGAGCTAGGGGAGCTATTCGGGGACTTCAAGCCGCTGGCTCGCAGTGAGAAGTACCGCGACGAACTCAATATGATTTACAAACACCGGGGTTGCGGTCATGTCTTCTCCCCCGGTGATCCGTGGATCATTGCTGCTTATCTCGCTGGCGATCTGGTGCCACGCAGCCTCCTCGATGAAGCAAGGGCGAAGCTCAGAGAAGGAGGTGCAATAGCAGCATGAGTGACGTTCTCCAACTGATCTTTTCGTCCACCGAAGCCGCAACTGAAGACAAGGTTGACGACAAGACGATCATCTGGAAGGACATCTTGCGTGAGGGGGAGTTCGCTATCACTCCTGGTCGTAAGCGCAAGGTGCCGTTCAAGGTGGTGCCGCTCGGCAAGTCCAGTGTCAGTGATGACCTCATCACGATCTCGATGGACGAGTTGATGAAGTCGTACGAGGATAAGGCTTTTGAGTCTGTCACGATTCCTCTGCGGCACCCGAAGCCCGAGGACACAACCGATGTTCTCAACAATACTGGCTACGTCGAATCCCTGCGGGTAGTGAAGAAGGACGGCAAGCATTACATGCAAGCTGGTCTGGGATTCACTGAGCCGGACATCGCAGGCAAGGTACGGCGGGGCACGATTCCCAATGTGTCGTCAGGAATCGTGTTTGATTTCACCCGTAAGGCAGATGGCAAGCACTTCTCATCCGCCATCAATCACGTCTGTTTGACGAAGCAGCCGTGGATCGATGACCTTGAGCCGTTCAAGAAGGTTTATGCCTCGGACGACTCCATCGGGGCACAGAACGACATCAAGGTTGTTGATCTTGATGACGGTGAAGAGGGGGCGGCCAGCGGGACCGAGAAGGCTGAGATTGTTTGGAACGAGCAAGCGTCAATGAACTGGGTCCGCTCCGAAGTTCAGGCCGCGCTGCTGCCCAAGCGCCCGGACGATCCCTCGATCCCGCTGATGCCCCAACCCGAGTATTACGTTCAAGACATCAGTCGTGACGATACGGCTCTGGTCGAAGAGTGGTTCAAGGGTGATCGCAAGAAATGGGTCATTCCGTTCGACCTGTCTGAGAACAAGGTGACGATCGCGCCAGCAACGCGCTGGGTGGAGGTGCGCGAGGCGATGATCGCCGCTAGTGATGATTTCGAGGAGAAGTCCTACGGGGCGCTTATCGAAAAGCTCAGTACTAAACTGAGCGATAGCCTTGGCGAGGTCGGAAGTTCCTTCCGCGTCGAGGAAATCAGTACTGATGGTAGAGTGCGAATCAAGAACGCCGAGAACGAATCGGTCTTCCTGGCCGAATATGTCGATCTTGGTGTTGTGGTTCTGCTCTCCAACACTGCTGACTGGGAGCGGATCTCTGCTCCCGTGGCGGATGCCGAGCAGCCGGTGCCCGCCCCCACCCCGCGAGTTGTCCCGGTTCACAATCTGGACACGCCAGAGGGGCGGGTTGCTGCTGCACGTCAACGTAGGCGACAGATGTTGTCGTCTCGCAAGTCCCAGTAAGGAGGTGTGAACGTGGGGATTCTCGAAACGATCGATGCCCTCGAACTTTCTGACGAGCAGAAGGACAAGCTTCGTCAGGAGTACGGCGAGGCCGTCGATCCGCTCAAGACGGAGAACGACAGCCTCAAGGCCAAGGATCGTCGTGCCACCGTCGAGGATGAGGTCAAGGCTCTTGCCAGCCTCGGACTCGATGGAGCGCCTGGGCTGCTCAAGTTCTACCGTCGCGTGTTGCTCTCTGGGGATGCAGAGGAGCCTGGTGCAGTACTGCTGTCAGACAGCGAAATGCACCTCTCCGGTGACGCCGCCACAGGAGCAACGGGCCGCGAGGAGATCTCCGTTGCCGGTGCGCTTCGCAAGTTCGTGGAACTGCTACCGCGCAACAACGAGGGCAAGCTCGAACTCTCCGATATGAACCTCACTGACGACCACGGTCGCCCCGAGGTGAAGGGCAAGGAGGACGGAGAGGAGACGACCGAGGATCATCGCAACAATCTTGCGAAGATCACCGGGCGCGATCTCAAGCGCACACGCAAGCGCTACGGCGCGACTGTCGATTCGGGAGGTGACGACTGATGGCATGGAACATTCGCACCAGTCGAACGCTGACTCCCGCGTTGGAGATCCTCGTTCAGCAAGTCAACGTTGATGTCGCGGCTTCGGTCGTGCTCGACGCTTCGACCGTCGCTCCCGATCCGACGACCGGCGAACTGGTTCTCAAGGCCGGTACGCCGCTGTCCAAGAATGTCAACAACCAGTACGAGCGCTACACCAAGGCGTCCGGCCAGGTCTGTCGCGGCATTCTGTCGGCTGACATCTACTTCCCCGACAACACGGCGAAGTCCGATGTCCCGGCGACGATGTGGTGCCACGGGCAGTGGTTCCGCGCTGATCGCATTGTCCTCGGTGGCACGGCGGTCCTCGCTGACATCACTGCTGCTCTGCCAACCTGCAAGTTCTCGTAGGGAGGAGGTGTCAAGATAGATGGCAGTCATTGACGACATCATGGATCAGGCCGCGCTGACAGATGCAATCGTCGGCCCGGTCGAGACGGAAATGGAGCAGATGCCATTCATCGGTGAGCAGATCGCCCCGATGAACGACACCGACTCTCAGTACGTCAGCATGCGTGTCGAGGATCTTCACGCTACTGGTATCGGTCAGTTCCGTGCCCCGGAATCCAGTATTCCGCTGATGGACCTGACAGGTCGAGAAGAGCGCGAGGAAGTCATCGAGCTTGCGTATCTGGACGAAGCTCATCGCATCAGCCCGAGGCGGTGGGAGATCCTGACGCAAGGTGGCAACCTTCTTGCCGCCCGTGAGGCTCGGCGTTTGGTCGAGATCGGCCAGATCCTCGAACGTCGCAACGAACGACTCACCGAATGGATGCGGTGGGGCGCGTTCTCCGGGCAGGTCACGTTGGAGTACCAGCTTCGTGACACCGCTCTTGTCATCGACTATGCGCTCCCCACGGGGCACAAGCCGACGGCGACGGTGCCGTGGACGGATACGACCAACTCCGACCCGGTGAACGACCTCAAGACCTGGCTCAAGACTGTCAGCAATGATGCTGGCTCGCCGGGTCGTCGTGTCCACATCAGTGATGACGACGCCGAACTCATCACTACGAATCAGAAGCTCCGCACGTACTTCAACGTTCCGGTCGGCCAGCCGTTCATGCCGACGCTTGACGACGTGCTCAAGCTTTTGCCTCCGGGGACGACGTTCGTGCCGACCAACCATGCGTATCGCGAGGCGAGCGTCGGTGCCTCCAAGGCTCCCGCCGATCACACGCGCTATCTGCCGGTTGGCAATATCCTCGTCACCACCGACTATACCATCGAGGGTGTCAGCATTGCTGAGACACTCAATGGGCCGGTCGAGATCAAGTCGGGACCGGACACGACATCATTCCTGCCGGGTCCGCAGTCCGAAGTCATTCTCAAGGGCGAGGGTGTCTACACCCGGCTGCTCCGTCAGGCGTCCCGCCGCATTGTGCGGCTCAAGCGACCGGAGGCGTTCCTGTACGCCGACGTGCGGTAAGAGAGGAGGTGTAAACATGGGTTACAAGGTTCTCGTTGACGAGTTGACGATGCATCGCACCGTTTCCTCGCTGCCGCAGCCGGACGGATCGACCATCCATCAGGACGGCATGGGGCAGACGTACTACCGCGATGACGTTATTCCTGACGAAGAAGTCTCGAAGAACATCGTTGCGATGCTTGAGGAAGGCGGCGCTGCCGCCGATGCCCTCAAGGAGAAGCTGGAAAAGACCAGCGACGAGGGCGGTGTTAGCGCTCGCGCGTCGGGCGTGCCGTTTGAGGGCTACGACGATATGGAGGAGGACGACGTTCTCGCCGCTCTTCGTACGCTTCCCTCGGCTGTCGGCAACCGCATCAAGGAGTACGAGGCCACACGCGATGAACCGCGCGAGCGGATCGTCAATTACAACACCGGCTTCGGGGAGTCACCGATGGATCGGCAGGAAGGTAGGGTGTCCGGCGATCTCCAAGATGCCGCCGAAGGCAAGGCTGCGTCAAGAATCACGACACGCGAGGTCACTGACGAGGGCGTGACGCCTGGTGAGGGCGTCACCGGCACTGGCGATCCTCAAGCCGCCTACGGCTCCAAGAAGGACGGTGAGAAGGGCGACGTGAAGGGCACCGGCCTCAAGACACGCCGGGGCCGTCGTGACCGCCAGCCCAAGCCGCCCGAGGGTCCGGGCGATACCTCCCTCGAACGCCAGAACGAGTAGCCAGTAGCGACAATCGAGAGCCGATATGCCGATTCCTGACAACCTCATTACGCAGAATGCGCGGGACGAACTTCCCGAGACGTGGGATGCGTTGCTTGAGGCTGACAGTTTCGGTGAGGAGGCTCTCGAACGTCGCTATAACCTTGTCATGTATATGACATTAGGTGAGTTGCTGGATGACGCGGCAATCGCTGCCATCAGTCCGATTCTCGCCGCGTATCTTGGCAAGGTCATGGCACTTGATCTCATCATTCCTGGCATCGACTTCTGGTCAAAGCAGGCGCTTGCGCATTCTGCCGGGGAGAGGGAGACGAAGGCGTACAAGGATCGCGCGGAAGATCTCGCCAAACTCCGCGATATGATCTTCAAGGATGTTGCCAAGCTCAAGTCTTTTGTCGAGGATGAGCTTCCGATGGTTCCGCGTCGTGCGACGGATACGGCGCGGGTGACGGATTCGGGGAATGTCGTCGGTCAGGACGCATTTGTCACAGCCGATTGGACAGGCTTCGAGCCACTGTACGGACCGCCCGAGGGGACGACGGGGGCATGAGTCCTTACGTCATTGAATCCTCGCTTGGCACCGAAGAAATACTCGATGCCGTCGAGCGTGTCATCATAAACGACATCAATCTAGCTCTGGAAACCGTCTATGAGCGGCGGGTAGTGCCGGATCAGGTGCGGGCAGAACTTCGCGGCGAGCCGTATGTGCCGTTGACGTATGAGGAAGTTCCGTCTAATCACGTCTGGATCGGCAACTTCCCATCGGTCGTGCTAGAAGAGGTCGGACCAGAGCAGTATCCGTATGTCGCAGTGACGCCGGACGACTACACCCCGGATGCCGAAGACATCAGGCTTGACCAGACCAGTTCGTACCGGCTGGCCTTCACGGTTCATTGCCTGGCGAAAGCGTCGCCCGAGGATGGACTTGACAGCGGTATTGACTACGATCCACACCCAATCGATCCCGCATCAAATGTCGTCTTTCGTCGTGCCGTGCGGATGTCGGAGGCTGTGTTTCTTGCGTTGGGCAGCAATCCTGAGACAGCACGTCTCATTCAGGGGTTCAGCAACCCTCTGCGAGGTCAACAGTCTATTCCGTGGAGATACCAACATAAGGGTCGCGGCCCGAACTTCTGGTTCCAGGCTGTCGGCACTAGCTACGCCGTCAAGGCGTACACAACGATGCACCAGTAAGGAGGTGTGAGTGTAAATGGGTACGTTCCTGCGTGGTCGCCATCCGATCACATACGAACGTGGATTCGTTCAGGGTGCCGGGCGCATCGTGTACGCGCCTGCTGGTTCGGCTTGGCCCGACGGCATTGCTGACATCATTGATCTCACCAGCGGCCCGACTCAGTACGACCTGATTCTGCCGTGGGTGGAGATCGGCTTCACCAAGACCGGCATCAACATCACCCGCAACAATGCGGAGGAGGAGTTCGATGTCGATCAGGTGTCGGGTTCGATCCGACGCCGCCCGACGAACTGGGAAATGTCGGTTGGCACTCAGCTTGCTGAGGCAACACTGGAGACATTCCAGCTTGCTTGGGAGCTTGGGCCAATCTCGACAACGACCGGTACTGCGCCTGCGCTCGATGAGCGTCACGTCGGGCTGTCAGCACCGACAACATACGCCGAGCGCCTGATCGCAGTGCTGTTCCAGTTCCCGCCTGAACCTTCGGGTGCGGCTCCGGGGACGGCGGCAGTGATCCGCGCTTGGGTCTTCCGGCGCTGCTACAGGGCGGCGCAGGAGTCCGGTATGACGTTGCAGAAGACGGGAGAGCAGGTTTCGCTTCCGGCTCGCTGGAACGCGCAGGCCGACTCGTCGCAGCCGGTGGATTCGCAGTTCGGGGAGATCTTCGAGCAGGTGCCTGCGCCTGTCTCGTAGTCAATATCGATGACGGCCCTAGCAAAGGCGGGGCCGCTGTCACTAATCAGCAAAGGCGATTACGTGCAGCAGAACAGGAACATGAAGTGGGGCGGAGGTTTCTGGGTGGAACCTTCGCCCTTTCATGTATAGCGATAATGCCTGATGATCGATTTATCTGGGTTGAAGTCGAGGGCTACGACAAGATTCTTGCAGCCATGCACGCTTACCAAGAGCGTACTGGTAATCAGGTCCGAGGCTTCATCAACGATCTTAGCCAGTTCGGGTCAAGAATCTTGGCGACGACAGTGCCAGTGGGGCAAAGCGAGTACATCCTGCGTCACATCAGCCGGGAACCGCCGACGTGGTATCCCGGTGGAGAGGGCGGTGGAGGTGAATGGGAATCGGTGGTGGGCATCAAGACTGGCGCCAGCATGGTTCCCTGGTACACCGAGTTTGGTACTGGCATCTATGCTGGCATGGGGCCGATCTATCCTACCCGTGCCAGCGCATTGATGATCGAGAAGCCGTTCCCCGAGCTTGATCGCTATGGCAACGTCACTCGCTATAAGTTCCGGCGCTGGGTTCGTGGTCAGCGCGGTCAACACTATTTCTATAAGACGTGGTTGGATGTGCTGATGTTTGCTGAGACGAAGATCATCCGCCGCGATTTCACCTGACTCATCAAAGGAGAGTCATGGCAGCGCCAGAGAAAACCCGCAAGAAGCCAACAGTCGAGGAAGTTGAAATCCCTGAGCCGCTGGCAGAAGATCCTAGCGTCAATGGTGACAATCAGTCGGCTGAGGAGCTTGCTAGCGAAGCCGAAGAAGCGATGGAGATCCTTGAGCCGAAGGCAGAGGCGAAGCGCTGGATCATCGGCAAACCGCCCGAGGAAGGCGGCAAGGACACGCAGTACTCCATCTATGTGCAGCAGCCACTTGGCTACATGGCACGCAACAGACTTTACGCGCTGATCGGTAAGACGATGGCAACGGCGATCAAGCAGAGCGGTGGCTCTGTTGGTGGCATGGATGACATCTTTGGCGTTGGTACCGGCACGTTGATCGAGCGCGGTCGGCGTTTGTCACAAACGGATTTCGCTGACGCTTCGCAGTTCTTCACGTTGGCGATGGAGCTTGTCGGCTATGCGCCGGACTTCCTGGGCGAGTTCTACGCGATCATTCTTGACGTTCCCTACGGCGAGCGTGTGTGGTTCAAGAACGTCATCGAGCAACCACGTATCTCCAGTGATGACAAGTGGGGACTGTCGGAGGATGACGGCCTCGAAATGATCGAGATCTTCATCGATCAGAACTACGAGGACATCCGCCGTTTTTTCGTCGTGAGGCTACCAAGGATCGCACAGCGCGCGAGGCAGAGAGAGAACGACAGGCAGAAGCAGCAAACGCTCCAAGAATCCGCCTAACGATTGTTGATGTAATCACGAAGATCTGGACCAGTGGAGGGGGTGACACATTCGATGACATATTGCGGTGGCCTGCAAAGCGTGTCGAGGGTGTTTACGCTTCCATTGTCAGGCGTGAGGCCGTTGAGTCAATCGAGCAGCAACGGCGCGATATGGTTGCTGCCGCCTACACGAATCCGAATTGGGATGGTAAGGAGAACGCCGAGAAACGCAAGGAATACATTACTGACATCAATCGGCATTTCAACAATGCGATTTCCCGCATCTATTACCCAAAGGGAGCGCCCGAGCCGGATGTCGATTGGAGTGATCCGTTCTTTGCGGCCCACAAGCGTGAGATTGAGCGCACGAAAGATCTGTTCGCCTCAGTGCAGGGAAATCGTCCGATTGGCGAGATTCTCAAAGAGCGCAATGGTCACGGAATAGATCAGCTAGAAGCGTAACCACGTAACCGCAGATGAGCAAACACCTCTATATTTCAACTGCTTGTCAGCATGATTTGCATGATAGATGT
>Ga0126377_10000306_pt1 | contig 29209 bp, 29 predicted proteins | sample PanSoiMetPlot_22_FD_92647 | JGI IMG/M metagenome (GOLD analysis project Ga0126377, IMG submission 92647) | Tropical forest soil microbial communities from Panama - MetaG Plot_22 | ecosystem: Environmental > Terrestrial > Soil > Tropical forest > Bulk soil | place: Panama | collected 2016-02-17 | reverse complement strand
CAAAACTCATAAACTTCAGATGTCGTTGCGGTATACGGTTTTCCGGATTTTGCTCCCAAGCGTATTGACCCGAAATTTGCGAGTCGCATCAGAGACCTATACGTTTATGAGTCTGGACCCTAGTCAAAGTATTCAGCACCATTGATAGATGTCTGCTCGTGAAATACCATCTCTTGTGTAGTGGCACAAAATTGGCTCTGGGCCGGGATGATCCCCTAAAAAGTGGACAGGTCGAAGTATCCTGATCGACTATGCTCGCCGGGCCAGAGGAAAGGGATGCATGTTATCGGACTCACAGCATTGAGTTCAAGCATCAGATGGGGCAGGAATTATTTCAGTGGCGCTGAAACTGAACTGGGCTGCCGAAAGCGTGAATTCTGGAGCCAAGTGGCGACCCGGATTTGCACGCGTTTGCCAAGTCCTTTGAGGAGAATCTCGTTCGAAGGCATTGTCACCAATAACTTGGTCCAATCGCCTTTGAAATCGATGGCCACCCCTTAGTTGCGACAGGTGTTTGTAATGCAGTTCCGAGCAACGAAGATCGCAAACGTATTCGTCATTGAGCTCGATGTTCAACGCGACGACAGGGGTTTCTTCGGTCGCGGGTTCTGTCGCGACGAGTTCGAACGGCAGGGTCTTGCAACGACAGTCGTACAGATAAATAACTCGCTCAGCAGGAGTGCCGGTACTTTGCGGGGCTTGCATTACCAGGTCGCCCCCATGGGCGAGGCAAAGCTCGTCCGCTGCATCCGCGGCAGTGCTTATGACGTCGCGGTTGACCTGCGTGAAGGCTCGACAACGTTCGGCCAATGGTTTGGCACGAAGCTCACCGCCGAGAATCGTTGTATGATGTATGTTCCCGAGGGTTGTGCCCACGGCTTTCTCACCCTCGCGGATGATACCGAAATGCTCTATCTCACTTCCGCGCCCTATTCGGCGCCGCACGAGCGAATTGTGCGTTGGAATGATTCGAGATTCGGAATAACGTGGCCGCGCGTGCCCACGATCATGTCGGAAAAAGACAAGAGCGCAAAGGACTTTTCCCCTGAGAACCATGCGTCGGGATACTGACGTGCGAATTCTGCTGACCGGCGCCAGCTCTTTCACCGGCTTTTGGTTCGCATCGGAACTAGCGCGGATGGGCCACGATGTTACGGCTACGTTTCGAGGCCAGCCGGACACGTATGGCGATGTGCGCGGTGCCCGCGTGCAACAGCTGATGGAGCAGGTCAATCCTGTCTGGGGTACCTCATTTGGCTCTGAATTGTTTCTTGATCTTGTGGGAGCAGCACAATTCGATCTGTTCTGTCATCATGCAGCCGAGACGGCCAACTATCGCGGATGGGACTTCGACACCCTGGCGGCAAGCGCCAGCAACACACGGAACGCAAGGAGTGTACTTCAGCGCCTTGCCGAACGGGGCTGCAAAAGGGTGATTGTCACTGGAACGGTATTTGAACCTTATGAAGGCCGAGATGACTGCTCCCAGCGAGCGTTCTCACCTTACGGCCTTTCGAAGCATATCTCATTCGAACTGTTTCGACTAGAGGCCTATCCGATCGGCATGAAGCTCGGCAAATTCGTCATCCCCAATCCTTTCGGACCCTACGAAGAGCCGCGCTTTACGTCGTACATGATGCGCGAATGGAGCGAAGGCCGTGTGCCGGCCGTGCAAACGCCCTACTACCTACGCGACAACATCCACGTCTCCCTGTTAGCACGCGCGTATGCTCACTTCTGCGAGACGTCAGATGACGGCACTGCCCTGGTCACTAAATGCTCGCCGAGCGGCTATGTTGAAACGCAGGCAGCCTTTGCGCAGCGGTTTGCGCGCGAAATTGGGACGCGGTTAGGACGCAATCTCGAGGTGAAGCTGAGTACGCAACGAGACTTCTCAGAGCCGATGGTTCGTGCCAACCTCGAGCCGGCAGTTGGTCTTGTACCCGAATGGTTTGAGGATGACGCCTGGGAAGAGCTCTGCGCGTACTATCGAGCGCGTTTTCTTCAGTAATTAGGCAAAGAGAGCAGTCCATCCTCAGCCTTTTACCCGCCAACGTCGGAGGTTTCCAGCACGCGCCACTAATAATTCGCGCGAACCTTGTGGCGGCACTATCTCACAACTTGACGCTGGAGACCTTATCCTTGTACCTACTGACGAGCGCAATGTCACGAAGCTTTCCCGAGCTGCTTCAACACATAAGCGGCAGCGGGGTGTAAGCCAGAGCATGCAATGGCTTTGAAACAGTTGCGTTTGGCCACCTGGCTGCGTCACCTTCTCCACGTTCTCTTGCGAATTGAAGGGTGGCTCGCCTCATCGCAGCCGCTGGGTATGAAGGCGATTCTCAGATTCCGGCCCTCGATTTATCGTACCCAGTACAGCGCGATTTTTGACGAAAAGTTCTACTTGGGGATCAATGTGGACGTCGCAGCAGCGGTCCGCGCCGGCCAGTTCAGGTCAGGGTTGGAACATTTCGTTCTCTTCGGATACAAGGAATTGGGCGAGCCGAATACCATCAGGGCTTTGCAGTTTCGGTTAAGGGGGCACATGCTCGAATATGATGAGCTAGCGTATTTGGCCGACAATCCGGACGTGTCGGCACTAGTCGCCAGGCGCAAATACGCCAGCGGGTTCGATCATTTTGTCAGAGTGGGTCACGAGGAATGCCGTAAGGGCGAAAGAGCGCCCTATTCGGACCAGCGGTGTGTACGCCTCGTGGGTAGAACGCGCGGAAGCGTGTTGGCAGGCAGCAAGAACAACGCGTGCCTGTTTGCGCACTACGACCCCGACGGCATCATCGACCCCTATGTAATCGAATATCTCCGCGCCTTGGGCGAAGCCGGGCTCGAGTGTTACTTGATAACTAATGTCCGAGACGCTTCTGAGCTAGCGAAGGTATCCGACCTGATCGTTCTGGCCTTGCTGAAGAACGAGGCGGGGCGAGATTTCGGGTCCTGGTATCTAGCCCTGACCACGTTGGGGCCTGCCGCCTTTGACAACTATGAATACCTGTTTCTGGTCAATGACAGCGTTTACTTCCCAGTTGCCGACCCGAGACCGTTGTTCTCGGAGATGTCGGCCCGCAAATTTAATTTTTGGGGAATTTCGGATTCGCGCGAATTTGGCGTGTATCACGTTCAGAGTTTCTTTATGGCTTTCGACAAGCCCGCGCGCGATCTGCTCCTAAGGAAGTTCATGAAGCACTACGATTATGCGCCTTATCTGAAGAAAGGTAGCCAGATTAGGGAGTTCGAACTTGGGTTCGCAAGAGATGCGATGGAGGCTGGCCTTAGCGTTGGCGCATTTTGTTCGATCGATGATATTCGGGAGCTTATTCTTCGCGATTCGATCCTGGCGCCGGGCCGGCATCAAGTTCGCGGCCTAGAGACAATCAATCCCACTCAAGACCTCTGGGACTTGCTGGTGGTTTGTTTCGGCTGCCCGGCGCTAAAGATAGAATTGTTCCGCAACAATCCTAAGCGAGCCAAAGTCTGGCATTGGAAAGCCGTCGTCGACGAGAAGTATCTGCCCGTGTCAATGATCCAAAATCATCGCGTGCGCACCAAGCCGAGGCCGATCATAAGATCCATGAAGCTCGAGCAAAAGTTGCGCGCAAATGATCTGCGCGTCGAGCTCAAACAGCAGATCAGGGGAGAGACTTCGGAAGAGGCCGCGCGCTTGGTCCTCCTTGCCCATTACGATCCACACGGGATCGTGGACGATTACGTCGTTACCTCTGTGAAGGCGCTGCATACCGCAGGCTGCGCTGTGATTGTCATTACGACTAGCAACGAAACAGGGGAGCTGCAGAAGCTCCTTCCGCATTGCAATTCGGTGCTCGTCAAGAACGATGTAGGGAGGGATTTCGGCTCTTGGTACCTCGCAACCAAGTTGCAACTCGACCGGTTCAGGCGGTACCAAACTGTGATCTGGATGAACGATTCAACTTATTTCCCGCTGTTCGATCTCCGTCGTATGTTCAATGTGATGGACGGCAGGAAACTCGACCTTTGGGGCATTGTCGATAGCTATAATGTGAGGTGGCATATTATGAGCTGGTTCTGGGCGTTTGGCTCGCGCGTCATCAGCTCGGACTGGTTTGAATCGTTTATCGGGGAATTCAATCCCGCTTATTCCAAGTGGGATCAGATCCGAAACTATGAGATGCGATACCCCAACGACTTCAAGAACAAGGGCTTGGCGGTTGACAGTTACGTACGCGGGTGCGAGGTCTTCGATTACGTAATCAAGAACTGTCCGACACACGACGGCTACACAGGCCGAATGGACTTCACTATGACCCATGATTACTGGGACATCATCATCAAGCAGTTCAAGTGCCCGGCACTAAAAGTGGAGCTGTTGCGGGATAACCCTCTCGGAATGGATCTGTCTACCGTCTACGAGACGATCAGGGACTACACGGAATACGACCCCGAGATGATTCGGAGGCATATTCGCCGGTTGCACACAGCCGGCCGCTTTCCTGACCGCGACTATTGTGCGAGTGAAATGTCTTAACTGAACCCGGAAGTGCGATTTGGCAGGGGGACGAATGTCCATGTCGGAATTGGAAAACATCCCCGTCTTTATTCTCGCGGGTGGGCTCGGGACCCGCCTCAAGGAGCACACCGAGTTCCGACCCAAGCCCATGCTGGAAATCGGGCACCGCCCTATCCTGTGGCACATCATGCGATGGTATGGCTGGCACGGGTTCAAACGCTTCATAATATGCTCGGGATTTCGCTCGGAAGCGATAAAAGAGTATTTTTTGAATTATGCCCCGCTGAATTCCGACTTCACCGTCAATCTCGCGACCCGTGAGGTGATCTACCACAACTCTCATCACAACGAGGACTGGGAGGTTACCATCGCCTATACCGGCGAGGCGACGATGACCGGGGCAAGGCTGGCCCGGGCGGCGGACAGATATCTGGGGCCGGCACAGCATTTTGCCCTCACTTATGGCGACGGGCTGTCCGATGTCGATCTTGTTGCCGAATTCGGATTTCATTGCCAGCATAACCGCATCGGAACAGTTCTTGCTGTCAATGCCCCAATGTCTCGGTTCGGTGAGATGCTTGTGGACATTAACACTGTAACTGACTTTTCCGAGAAACCGGAACAGGGCAATTTGTGGATTAATGGCGGGTACTTCTTCTTCCGGAGAGAATTTCTGCGATATCTGTCGTCCGATGATCAAAGCGTACTTGAAACGGGTCCGCTCATGATGCTGGTGCGCGACCGCCAGCTCAACACCTATCGCCACAAGGGTTTTTGGGCCTGTCTAGACACGCAGCGGGACAGGGACAAGCTCGACGAATTGTGGGCAAGCGGCCGCGCTCCATGGGCTATCAATCGGAATGGAGCGATGACCCGAGATATCGACTGATGTCCAATCCCGTCGTCGACGAGGATCTTGGCCGAATACATGAAGCGCTGCCGCGCCCGGATGCCTTCGCGGGCGCGATCCTGGTGATGACCGGATGCGCTGGATTCGTTGGATTCTATTTCCTCAACTATCTGACGCGCTATGCGAATGAGCTCGGGATCCGGAAGATCATTGGGCTCGACACGTTTCTGCTAGATCGCCCCGCATGGCTCACGCGGTTGGCCGACGAGCGATCAGATATTCTAGTCTTGCGGCAGTTCGACGTGTCCAAGGACGCGATTGAAGACATCGACGGCGCCGCGGATGCGCGGTTCCTCGTGCATATGGCCTCCGTCGCATCGCCGACCTTCTATCGCAAATACCCGATCGAGACGATCGATGCAAATATCTGGGGACTGCGGCGGTTGCTCGAATTCTACAAGGAATCGACGACACTGAATGGATTTCTGTTTTTTTCCAGCAGCGAAATTTACGGGGACCCGGACCCCACCTCCATCCCTACGCACGAAGACTATCGTGGTAACGTTTCCTGCATCGGACCTCGGGCATGCTACGACGAGTCGAAGCGCTTCGGCGAAACCCTGTGCTATGTCTTTGCCCGAAAGCATGGCGTTCCGATCACGATCGCGCGGCCGTTCAATAGCTACGGACCGGGGATGCGGGTCACCGACCGCCGAGTGCCGGCAGATTTTGCGGAATGCGTGGTGGCCGGCCGCGACATCACAATCCTGTCGGACGGCGCGCCGACACGCACGTTCTGCTACATCACGGATGCGATCAATGGTTACCTACGCTGCCTGCTTCACGGTGAGTTCGACTGCTTTAACATTGGCATAGACAAGCCGGAGATTTCGGTGGCGCGCCTCGCGCAAATTTGTCAGAAAGCAGGTCGGGAGGTTTTTGGATACAAAGGGGCGATCCGTTATCGGGGCAGCGCGGACAACGAATATTTGACCGACAACCCATCACGACGCTGCCCGAATATCCGAAAGGCGCGCGAGCATCTCGGGTATGATCCGAAGATACACGTCGAGGAAGGCGTGCACCGCTATCTGCGCTATATCAAGCACGAGGCATCGTCCTGAGGGTCTGTATCGTTGGCGCTGGATATGTCGGCCTCATCACGGGCGTCTGCCTCGCGGCGCGCGATCACGATGTCGTATGCGTCGACGTCGATCCTGAGCTGACGAAACGCTTGAATGCGGGCCATCCACACATTTTCGAGCGGGATCTCGATCAGCTCCTTCCAAAGGTGATCGCACAGCAGCGGTTCCGGGCTACAATCGATCTGGCTGGGGCCTTAAGCTTTGCCGAGACGGTCATCATCGCCGTCGGTACTCCATCCAATCAAGGCACTATCGATCTGACCTTCGTGCGCGCAGTCGCTCGAGCAATCGGGACCTATCTCAAGACCGAAAATCGATTCTTCCCGGTGGTAGTAAAAAGCACCGTGCTGCCCGGAACGACGGACACCGTGATTCGCACGGACATCGAGGCGGCCTCCGGAAAGATGTTCGGTCAATTCGGCCTCGGCATGAACCCAGAGTTCCTTCGCGAAGGCGAGGCAATATCCGATTTCATGGATCCTGGTCGGATTGTGCTCGGCCACGACGACAAGCAGACGCTAGCGTCGCTCGAGGAGCTGTACAAGCCATGGGGATGCGACAAGCTGCGCGTAAATACCCGGACGGCCGAGCTCATAAAGTATGCAACCAATGCGCTGCTTGCAACGCAGATCTCTGCCGTCAATGAGATCGCAAATCTAGCGGCTGCGCTTGGCGACATTGACGCGATGAACGTGATGAAAGGTGTTCACCTCGACAAACGATGGAGCCCTGTCGTCGAGGGTCATCGTATTTCGCCGGAAATTCTAACCTACCTCGTTCCGGGATGCGGATTCGGAGGCAGCTGTCTTCCGAAAGACGTGCAGGCTATGCGCGCGCAGGGTCGCGAGCGAGGATTGCCGATGCATATGCTCGGCGCGGTGCTGGACGTCAATGGTGCGCAGCCTTCGCAGGTGATAGAGCTTCTTCGGCAGAAGACGATCCTGCCTGATGCCTCGCATCTGCTTCTCGGACTAGCTTTCAAGCCGGGTACCGACGACGTTCGGGAGTCCGCGTCAATCCAGATCGCGCGGGCGCTGCTCACCCGCGGAGCAAAGATCGTCGCGCATGACCCGATTGCTGCAGACAACTTCAAGGCCGTACTCGGCGAGTCAGCCGAAGAGATCAATTTCGTCAGCGATTGGCGTGGCGAAATTCCCCAGGCCGATGTGATCATCATCGCGACCAAATGGCCGGAGTACGCCGAGCTCCAGAGAATGGATCTTTCCGGCAAAGTGCTGTTTGATGCCCGCCGCATGTTCTCTCCGGACGAATTCGCGGAAGCTCGATATCTGACCATCGGAAGACGGCCCCGCGATTGACGAGTCCGGAGCCAGAGATGGGCAAGCGCCACGGCCGCATAGCAGTTAAAGGCCTCGCGGGTCGTCGGCACAGGTAAATTCCGCTCGCTTTATCCCCCCAGAGGCTCTTTGCGTACATAATACCCCGTCGAGCAACCTCACCTGTCCGCGTGCGGACAGGGTTAATGGAGGTCGGTGTTTACTGGCAGGACCGCTATCGCGATCCGCCGCACATTAGGGCCGCACTGGGCGATCTCTCTGCTCGCCCGAAGAAAGCTGATACTCTTGCGCGGTGTAGCGACTCGCTGGCAAAGCGGTATTCCGATGCGGTGCGTTACATCTTCGATAGCAACCAAACGGTGGCTAGCAACGAACTCTGGCACAAGCGATGGATTTCCTATTCTGCGGCGGCAGCCAAAATTCCAGCCATCAAGACAGTGAATGCCACAGCCAACCATACGAGTTCAGGCTGAATCAGCGGGGACATGCGCAACACCTGGTTTGGATCGTACTCCCGGTAGCTAAATGCCTTCATGGCGACAGTTTCGGGGCCCTAGCAGCTTCGACCAACCTCTGCGCTGCGCGGGTTGCGCGGCGAAGTCGCAAAGTCGCCAACAGTCGAGTATTCCCGCCCTAACAGTGATCTGCCTCTTGTTGTGGTTCGAGACCAGCTCCAGATGCCATGTTCTAATCATATCCGTGTTTGACTGAGAAGAGATTTAACGAGCATGGGGCTCCTCCTCTTGGTTACTGCAGGGGAGCAACCTGCCCTTCGGCGGACCGCTCGCGATCGCCAGTACTGCGGTTCTGCGGCGGGATTGACAGCTCTCGACGCGATGACGTGCCGGTAAGCTCCTCGCGCTTGCACGAGCGCCCCAACACAGGCGACTGCCAAATTAACCAGAGCGGTGTTCCACCCGTGAACCAATCACACTGTCCGGGCGACCAATGAACGGGAGAGGCATCGACAGGGGGGCATCGTGTATCGGTCACGCGCGCTGGCGGCCGCGGCCGCTACCCTCCTGCTTCTTGTGACCGCGGCTCGTGGGCGACAAAGCCTGAACCCTAATGGGCGGCGGTTTTCTCGATCGATCAATTACGCGATTACCTGCGTAAAGACCAATTGTGGGGGGGTGCAGGTCGTTGCACGTGGCGTGATCGCAAGCCTCTTTGCCGCGATCCTATCTTTCACGGCTAACGCTGCATCGGCGGATGAACCACTAAAATTGCCGGACACTCAGCTCGAGCCGATCAAATGGACGCAGGTCGCAGGTTGGACGACGGATGATTATCTCGCCGCATTCGCAGCGTACCAGACCAGCTGCCATGCCTTGCGACGGCGAACGGACGACGGCAGACGCTTGTCCGGCGCACTGCGGACGGTCTGCCACAAAGCGTTAGGCTTTCGGCCACCGCATTCAAATACCGCCCGCATCTTCTTCGAACAGAATTTTCAACCCGTGCGCATTGCGCGTCTGGGCGAAACACAGGGTTTCCTGACGGGGTATTACGAGCCCGTCGTTCAAGGTTCGCGCTTTCCTAGCCCAGAATTCCACGTGCCGGTTTACCGTCGCCCACCCGATCTGGTCGCTGGCGGTAACAAGCCCGGCTCAAAAGCATTTCCAAACAAGGGCACACGGATCGGCCGCCGTAACGAGCAAGGCCAGCTCGTGCCCTACCACGACCGTGGAGCTATTGAGGCCGGCGCGCTCGATGGCCAGAAACTTGAAATCTGCTGGCTCAAGGATCCGTTCGATCTGCTCGCCCTTCAGATTGAAGGCTCGGGGCGCGTCATTCTCGAGGATGGCACGCCACTGCGAATCAACTACGACTCGCATAACGGCTATTCCTTTAGCTCAATCAGCCGTGCCCTCATCGAGCACAATCTCATTTCGCGCGAAGAAACTTCCAGGCAACGCATTCGGGAGTGGATGGCTGCGCATCCGGACGAGGCTGCGAAGGTGCGCGCTGCCAACCGCTCCTATGTATTCTTCCGTATTACCGGGTTATCGAAGGAGGGCGAACCGGTCGGCGCCCAGGGCGTGCCGTTGATCCCGGGTCGGTCCATCGCGGTCGATAAGCTGCATGAATATGGGACCCCGTTCTTTATCGACGCCAAACTGCCGATCGAGAGCGCAAAGCCCACCTCAGCCTTCCGTCGCCTGATGATTGCGCAAGATACGGGCTCGGCGGTCGTCGGTCCGGCGCGTGCCGATCTGTATTTTGGTGCTGGCGATGACGCCGCTCGGATCGCCAGTCGCGTTCGCCATCCTGCTCGCTTCGTGATGCTACTTCCACGAGAGCTTGACATGATCGCGGCGGGCAAACATATGCCGTTGCCGGTGCCCAAAACAAATATTCCCGAGCTTGCCGCGGTTAGCAAACACGAACAGGGTAAAGTCGATTCCGCCGACGAGCGATCCCAGCCAGGGACTCAGCGCGGAAGGCCACTGCAGAAGCAACAGGCAGCCGCCGCTGAACACCCGGAGCCGCGACAGAAGCGGCCAGCATCCACCGACAGCCGTGGACTGCAACAGAAGCAAGCGCCGCACGCAATGGGGCATCGCTCGCCGCAGCCACCCCATGGAGCCGAGGGTGGGCCGCAGCACAAGCAGCAAGGGCCAACTACCGACGGACGCGGCGGGTAACGCCGATGCCGTCAAAGCCCATCTTCATTGAATGCGGAACAGCATCACCGCTGGGTCGCTGAGGGGATCGAGGACCTGGACACCCGCTTCTCGTTTGCGAGCCGGTGCTAGCCGAGGCGATGCATCTGCTCGCGTGTTTCTCCAGGGCGCATGATGCACTGTTCGGGCTTCTCGAAAATGGTGCGCTGATGATCGCATTGCGTATCGACGAGCACATCTCTCATCGGGACAGTAGACGATCGCGATGCTTTCCGTTAGAGCGTTGTTCCGCTTCAAGTGATGACGAACGCAAATCGCCGCGACTGCTCAAAAAAGCCAGGACGGAAGCCGTGCATCGGATGCAAGATCCCCCTCGGATAGCGAGGAAGAGCGCGTTACTCTACCGATTTAGAGGGGAATGAGCAGTGCTCAGCGGAGCGTAGGGTTCAGATACCAGAAACTATTGGGATCAGTTGCGGAGTTCTTTGAATTGCGCACAATCTCACATCTGCATTGAAAACCGTTTCGATGCCTGTAATGACGTTGCCCCCTACTTTTATCCAGCGGCTGACCCAAATCCCGCCTTTTGTGTCGGGGTGTCGGCATGGACACTCAAATCTATTCGCGATCCGTCTGCGTCCGCATCATTTCTATAAGGAAGGTTAGTTTCTGGTCGCAAGAATCGGATCAAGCGCCGGATTATGTTCTGCCGCGAGCTTGTCTAGTTGAGCCATGCACCATTTATAGCCCGCTTCGAACACGTCCGAATGGCGATCGAAATCGATGAAGCTTGAACCCGGGAAGGGTGGCGGAGCGAGGACGAGGTCAAGCGGCGACTCTATCGGAAGCAGGTCTGGATTCTGGTGAACGCATAAGCAGCGTCGGAGGACGGAAACCGGCCCAGGCACATTCGGTAACTTCTTGCGTGCGAGCGGATTGAGCAGTCTGGGCAACAATTGCCAGCGCCCAGGGATGCTTTCATACTTTATCGTATAGGGCTGGGTCGGGGGCGTACCGAAATGCACTACTAGGTTAGGTCCACTCTTCAGGGTTTTCATCGGGGCTAGAGGGATATTGTCGACGACTCCTCCGTCGACCAGCATCCGGCCATCGTCGGTGAACATGGGCGGTAGAAGGGCCGGGATGGAACAAGAGGCACGCACCGCCTTCCAGAGCGGTCCACGACGCATGAGATAGAGACCCTGACCAGCGCGATCGACCTCTGTTGCGACGGCAAAGTAGGGAAGCCACACATCCTCGATCTGTGCGCCACGGAACTGTCGCTGCAGTGCCCTGTCGAAGCCGACATGATCGAGCAGCGAATATCGGGGAAAGGTCCGACGTTTGAACCCGCGGCTGGTTACGAAAATATCCTCGAGTCCGAGATCAATCTCTGCGGGTGTGAGAAGCAGGGCGAACCCACCCAGCACTGCGGCTCCGGCACTTGCGCCACCCAATATGTCGAACTTCACTCCCAGCTCTTGAAAGGCCTTAAAGATACCGGCATGGGCCGGACCGAATCCGCCGCCGCCTCCAGCCACGAAACCCACTGCGCGGCCAGTTAAAAAACGATAAAGCCTCTTCAAGTCCTGATCATCTTCGAGCGAGACATGATGGTGCATCGCGACATCTCGCTCACGCAGCCATTCGGCAGTACCGATAGTGAACGGCACCCGACGATCGTGAATACGCACAAGCCTCCGGTGGCTCGGCGGATGCACCGCGAGTGCGATTTCCTCGGCTGCATTAAGGCCGCCGGTAGCTGGACCATATGCCAGCAGGACAAGCTGGTCGGCTTGTCGAATTGCCTTCCGCGTCCAATCGGTGGGCTTCTCGTCTGTCAGATAAACGACTAGGTCGTACTCGCTCTCGAGTACATTCAACCAGTTTACGATGGTCGCGTCGTCGAGTTTCAGATTCGGAAAGCGTTCTTCGAGATCCACGCATGTGAGAAAATGACATTTTCCACAGCCTACAAAGGCGGCTCGGAAGCGGTGAAAGAATTCGGGCGGAATGCCGCCGTATCCAGCTGGAATGACGGTTACAGTCCGCGCCGGCGCGACGCGGGTGCTACTTGTTACGCGGGCGGTGGTGTCGGCAAGCCTTTGTGCGAGGCTCGCCAGCAGCTGGTCATAGATGGCAGGCGTGCGGCGCGCGACCTCCTCAAAGGAAGCACGATCAAGTTCGAGCACGACCGAGTCGCGCACCGCAATGGCGGTCGCGGTGCGCAGTCCTCCGGCAAAAAAGGCGATTTCGCCGATCGGCTCCCCAGCGCCGATTTCGGCCACGGGAAGCGCCCGCCCTTCGGCTCGAATCTCAAACCGTCCGGAAACAACCAGGAAAACTGCATCGGCCGGCGTGTTCTGCAGGACGAGCGTTTCGCCGCTGAGCAGGTGACGAACTTTAGCCTGAGACCAGATCTCTACGTGCTTAACCGACACGCCTTTGCCTGTTAGGGCCGCGCCTATGACGCGGTTGTAGGCAGGAAGAGCGTCAGAACGCAACCGGGCCTTTGCGCTCATGCTTTCCTTGTGCAGCATACCTTTGTGTGAGGTGTGCAGCGAGATCTCGGCGCTCACAGTTCCCTTATCCGACACACATCCGCGCGGGGAGTGCGGCGTGAAGGGTGGGTTGGATCTCGCCTTCCGGCTCATGTGGAGCTGACCCAATACACCATCGAGTTGAATGGGGGACGGCAGCATTGCGCTTCGCTACCCGATACGAGAGTCCCGTAACGATCTAGCGAGTCTCCGACCACCCGGTGAATCGCAGGATTCGCTTCAGCGAGCGCCGGCGGTTGACCGGTGTCAACACGAACGCAGGGGGTGGCCGAAACGTAAATGCCCTCGAGCGAAGTCACGCGGTTTTCCGACGGCGAGACCGGCGTACGAACGGTCTGGTTGGTCTGTGGGCTCACCAGTCGGTGCGGTGACCCGACCGATCTTTCTGCCAGAAAGGTTTCCGCTTTTGCTTTGTCGATCTCTACGCCAATGGTGATGATGCGCACTCGCCCTGCGCCGCCGATGACACGAGCGTCGCCGTCGGAGAGAGCCAAGGTCTCGATTGTAAGCCTTTCATGGGTCGTCGTAGGCGTCGCTAGATTCCCCCGGGCCGCAGACGGAGCCTGCGCCGACGCCGATTCAACGCAACACCAACTCAACACGTAGAACGCCGCCCAGCCAATAGAGGGAAGCCTTAAGCAGCCCTCGATGATACTATGCTGGTGCGGACGATTTATCGTCAAGCATCGGCTTACCCATAACAGCTCATCCTGATGGTCTGGGGGTACCGCGGGAGACCTCATAAAATCCTGTTTGTCGTGCCGCGCCAGTGACCGCTACGTAATCACCCGCCTTTGATTTCTCGGCATTTCTTTTCTGCTGAGCGGCAGTTCCTCTGCTCCGTCGAACCCTGGCACGCTGCGAATTAACCATTTTTGTTTTTTTGCAACGGAATGGGTGAGATGAAGGATAAGTTTGCTGAATCGCACGTTCTGGCCTCGGGGTGGAGCACATGCGAGCAAGCACGTGCTGCATGGCGTTTGCTCTAGCAGTCCTGAGCGCCTGCGGAGAGTCAGCACCTCCAGCAGCACCGATTCGTCTCGTCCGCACGGTTGTTGTCCAAAAGCACGTCGTCGGCGAGTCGGTTGTGCTGACCGGACACATTCGGGCGCAAGACGAGGTGAGCCTTGCCTTTCGTATCGACGGCAAGCTGACCGAACGACTCGTCAATGTTGGTGACCGCGTCACCGTCGGGCAGTTGATAGGCCGCCTGGACCCGCAGAACGAGCTCAACGCATTACGCTCCGCGGAGGCCGATCGTGCGGCGGCGCTGGCGATGGTGACGCAGACGCAGGCTACGGAAGGACGCCTGCGCGAGCTGCTGCAGAAGGGCATCACCACGCGCGCGCAATACGATCAGGCGCTGCAGCAGCTGCGGACCGCGCAGTCACAGATGGAGTCGGCCGAGGCACGGCTGCGCACCGCCGAGGACCGGCGCAGCTACACCGAACTGTATGCGGATACGCCTGGCGCGATCATCGCCAAGGGCGCGGAGCCGGGCGAAGTGATACGCGCCGGGCAGATGATCGTGCAGGTCGCGCGCGAGGGCGGTAAAGATGCGATCTTTGACGTGCCAGTGCAGCTGATCCGAGCCGGGAAGCCGCCGGAGGTGGAGGTGTATCTCGCCGACAATCAGAACATCCGCACCAGCGGCTACGTGCGGGAAGTCTCGCCGCAGGCCGATCCCGCGACGCGCACCCATCAGGTGAAGATCGGGCTGATCAATCCGCCGCAGGCGATGTTCCTCGGCACGACCGTCGTCGGGCGCGCCACGCTCCATGCCGAAATGGCGGTCGAACTGCCCGGCACTGCCTTGACGCAGTGGAACGATTCGCCCGCTGTGTGGGTCGTCGACACGGCGACCAAGACCGTGAATCTCCGGCCGATCGAGGTCGCGCGTTACGACGCGAGTTCGGTGATTGTTGCGCAGGGACTCGAGGATGGTGACGTCGTTGTCACCGCCGGGGTGCACGCGCTCCGCCCGGGCCAGAAGGTAAAGTTCTCAACCGCTGCGCCATGAACGGAACATTCAACCTCTCGGAATGGGCGATCCGCCACCAGCCGCTCGTTTGGTTTTTCATGATCGTCATCGTGGCGGCGGGCGTGATTTCATATCTGCAGCTCGGTCGCAACGAGGACCCAGCTTTCACTATCAAGACTATGGTGGTACAGGCGTCGTGGCCGGGTGCTACCATCGATGACACATTGTTGCAGATCACCGACCGTATCGAGAAGAAGCTGCAAGAAACGCCGTATCTCGACTACATCCGCAGCTATACGGTGGCCGGACAAACCACAATCTTCGTCAACTTGCAGGACAGTACGCCGGCACGCGTTATCGGCGATGTCTGGTACCAGGTGCGCAAGAAGATCAGTGATATCCGCGGCAGCTTCCCGCAAGGCTTTGTCGGTCCGTTTTTCAACGACGAATTTGGCGATACCTACGGCATTGTCTACGCCTTCACGACCGACGGCTTTTCCCACCGCGAACTTCGCGACAACGTAGAAACAGTGCGTTCGCGCCTGCTGCGGGTTCAGGACGTCTCCAAGATCGACATCGTCGGCGCGCAGGATGAACGCATTTATATCGAGTTTTCGGTAGGGCGGCTCGCGGGTCTCGGCGTTGACCGTTTAGCGTTGATCCGCGCCCTCCAGGAGCAGAACGCTGTCACTCCCTCGGGCATCGTGCAGACCTCAGAAGAAAAGATCCTCGTTCGCACCAGCGGCGTCTTCCGCTCGGAGGACGATCTGAAACGCATCAACTTCGTCGCCGGTGGGCGGTTATTTCGCTTGAACGACATCGCTACCGTAACCCGCGCCTATGCCGACCCGTTGCAGCCGATGTTCCGTTTCAATGGTCAGCCCGCGATCGGACTCGCAATCTCGATGCGTGAAGGCGGCGATATCCTCGCCCTCGGCCGCAATGTCGAGCGCGCCATGACGATGATCATCGCCGACCTGCCGGTCGGCATCGAACCGCGTCTGGTGGCCGACCAGCCGATGGTGGTGAAACATTCCGTCGAGGAGTTCATGCGATCGCTTTGGGAGGCAATCGCGATTGTGCTAGGCATCAGCCTGCTGAGCCTCGGCTTGCGAGCCGGCGCCGTGGTCGCCGCCTCGATCCCGCTAGTGCTCGCAATCGTTTTCATCACGATGCAATTCGCGGGAATCGACCTGCAGCGCGTCTCACTCGGCGCGCTGATTATCGCGCTCGGCCTTCTCGTCGACGATGCGATAATCACGGTCGAGACGATGGTGACCAAGGTCGAACAGGGCTGGGAGAAAACGCGTGCCGCGACCTTTGCCTACACGTCGACCGCGTTTCCGATGTTGACCGGCACCCTCGTGACGGTGGCGGGTTTCGTGCCGATCGGCTTCGCGCGCAGCACAGCGGGCGAATATACGTTCTCGCTGTTTGCCGTCGTGGCCATAGCGCTGATCGCGTCGTGGTTCGTTGCGGTAATATTCGCACCGCTGATCAGCGTGACTATCCTGCCATCGACGTTGCAGCACGCGCAGCATCATAAGCCGGGCCTGATCATGCGCGGCTTTCGCCGCGTGGTCATTGGCGCGATGCGCATGCGGTGGGTTACGCTGGCTGTAACGATCGCGCTTTTCGGCCTATCAATCCTGGGCATGAGCTTCGTGCCGCAACAGTTCTTCCCCACATCGGACCGACCGGAGCTGCTGGTTGACCTCAGGCTCGCGCAAAACGCTTCGGCTTACGCCACTGATACAGCCGCGACCAAGCTTGACGCGCTGTTGCGCAACGACGGCGACATAGACCACTGGTCGACCTATATCGGCCGCGGTGCGATGCGCTTTTATCTACCGCTCAACGTGCAGCTCACGAACGACTTCTTCGCCCAGGCGGTGATCGTCGCCAAGAACCTGGAAGCTCGCGAGCGCTTGCGCGCGCGGCTCGAACGGGCGTTGCCGGACGAGCTGCCAATGGTGGTAGCGCGAATCTATCCTCTGGAACTAGGCCCACCGGTCGGCTGGCCATTGCAATACCGGGTGAGCGGGCCAGATCCCCGCGAGGTGCGCGAGATTGCCTACCGGCTCGCCCGGGTGATGGCAGAAAACCCCAATACCGATAAGGTCAATTTCGATTGGATCGAACCGGCGCGCACGTTGCATGTCCGAGTTGACCAGGACCAGGCGCGGCTCCTGGGCTTGAGCTCGGACATGCTTGCACAGGCGCTCAACACTGTCGTTTCTGGTGTGACAATCACCCAGGTACGCGACGGGATTTATCTAATCGACATGGTCACGCGCGCTGCCGTCGACGAGCGCATCTCGCCCACCACGCTGAGGACGTTGCAGATCCCGTTGCCCAACGGCCATACCGTTCCGCTGATGCAGCTCGCATCGGTCGATTTCGCACAGGAGCTGCCTCTGATCTGGCGTCGCGACCGACTGCCGACGCTTACTGTGCAGGCGGACGTAACGCCAGGTGTTCAGCCGGAGACCGTCGTGCAGGCAGTGAGCGCCAAAGTCGCGGACCTCAATGACGGCTTACGCGACGGCTACCGCATCGCGCTCGGCGGCACCGTGGAGGAGAGTGCAAAGTCGCAGGCATCGATCGCCGCAGTCGTGCCGCTGATGTTACTCTTGATGGCAACCGTCCTGATGCTGCAGCTGCACAGCTTCCAACGGGTTTTCCTCGTGCTCTCGGTCGCGCCGCTCGGCCTGATCGGTGTTGTCGCCGCACTGCTCGTCGCCAATAAACCTCTCGGCTTTGTCGCGATCCTCGGCGTGGTGGCGTTGATCGGTATGATCGTGCGCAACTCGGTGATCCTGGTCGATCAGATCGAGACCGAAATTGCGGACGGGCGCTTGCACTGGGAAGCAATCGTCGAAGCGACGGCACGCCGTTTCCGCCCCATTGTGCTCACCGCCGAAGCCACGATTCTAGGAATGATTCCGATCGCGTCGACCGTATTCTGGGGACCCATGGCCTTCGCCATCATGGGCGGACTTGCGATCGCGACTGTGCTCACTCTAGTATTCCTGCCGACGCTGTACGTCGTGTGGTTTCGTGTCAAAGAGTTACAGACCTCTGCGCTCGAGCGTTCAGTCAGAAATACCGGGACCAGCCCGCACACAGCCTCCCAGCATTTCTTTCCATCGCTTAGCTGACAACCGGGGTGGGTGGGTCAGGTTCACCTCGACCGGCTGCCGCGCACGGCATTGGCACTAAACCGCTGCGCGGTAGGGAGCATCTGGCAACTGCTCGAATAGCGGAGACGGGCTGAGCCCGCGGCAACGGCGTTCCGCAGTCGCACTGGCGCATTCACTTCCTTGGCGGCCAAGACTAAGGGACGCAGACGACGACATGATCCTTTTCAAAAAGTTTGACGTTGATCAATTGCAATAGGCAACAGCTGATCGCGTTGTTTCATGATTGCACGATAGGTTACGCCCCATTATTCTAAGTTTTTCCGCTTCCCAGGAACCTCCAAATGGCCAAACCCAATCTCACATCGATGTCGATTGACGCCCTTTTAAAACTTCGTGACGACATTAGCCGCGTTCTCGATCGTAAGGCTGATCAGTTGAAACAACAGCTTGCAAGCCTGGACAAGAGTGACTGGCGCGGCACACGCGGCGCGAGTACGTTGAAAGGTCGAAGGGTGCCGATCAAATATCGAGACAAGTCGGGCAACACATGGGCAGGCAGGGGCGTGCAACCCGTGTGGCTGCGAGAGAAACTCAAATCAGGCGCAAAGCTGGAAGATTTTGCTGTTCAAAATTCCCACAATACTTCTCCAAGGAAATCCAAGAAGCAACGCAAGGCAAAACGCTGAGCACGTGCCCAACGTCACGTAGTGCTCATGTCTTTGAATCCTTCGAGGCATCATCCGGACCTTTTGTCTGCGCCTCGTGTACTTGCATCGGTACAGTCGCGCAGTGATAGTTGGCTGAAAAGAAGAGTTTACGCGGTGGGGTTGTGGGACACATCAACATTTGGAACGCCGCACGCACGAAGTCGATCATCTCGCGTCCCCGAGCAGGCGTCATAGTTTGCGGCGGATCACCTCCTGCAACATCTCTTTGTCGAGCGTTGGTCTAACTTTCCGGGAGGAGCCCATCTCCCCGAATTAACTTCCTCGATGAGCGGGTCAGCAAAAAAATTTAAACGCACTACCGGCGTCGGCGAGTGCGTGCGCCGATGGCATCAGTAAGATCGATAATCCGTTGGAACATCGCCGTTTGCGGCGATCGCCTGTGCAGCCGGTGACGAATTGTCGAGCGACCTTGAGCTCGACGAAGGCAAAATCGTCAAATATCGATACCGCCGGCCAACCCGCCCCGACATTCTTGATTGAGAAGGTGATAATGCTCGCCGGCTTAATCCTCTGTATAAAAAACTTTCTCATTTATCCTGGACATTGTTCGGCACTGCCAACCGGCCTCGGCGCCAGCTCGCTCAAGCTGTCGTTAGGAAACGAGGTTCCCCATTGTCGAGCACGACGCATGTCAGCCGCCCGGTTGCAAAGGCCCCGGTATCGATATTGATCCGGTTCGATAATACCTCGTGCCGCTCGCTCGGCGTGTGGCCGTGAACGACAATCTTACCAAAATCCACGGTACTGTTCAGAAACTCATCCCGTATCCACAGCAGGTCTTCGACACTTTGGCGCTCCAGCGGGATGCCCGGCCGCACCCATGCATGACAGAGGAAATAGTCGCCCGTAATGATCGATGTCTTCAGCGACGCTAAGAACTTGAAGTGCTCGTTTGGCACCGTGGATTCGAGTGACGTCGCCGCTTGTCCGTAATTCATTCCCATCATCAGCTTGCTGACCGGCACGCCGTAGGAGTGGAGGGTCTCGAGGCCCCCTAATCGCCGCCAGTGCTCGGCGACGGTCGGATCGTTGAGAAATGCCTGCAACAGGGTCTCGTGATTTCCTTTCAGCGCGACCAGGTCTGTTGGGAACGGGTTTCGTACGAGACGGTCGAGCACGCCACGTGAAACCGGCCCGCGATCGATGTAGTCGCCCAGCGTGACGGTCATGCAGTCATTGGTAGGGTTGGCCTCGAGATCGCGGGAGATGTGCTCGACCATACGATCAAGCAGATCCGATCGCCCATGAATGTCTCCAATCACATAAAGTCTGGTCCTATTAAGAATGATCGGTTGCGAAGTTGTGACCACAGACGCAATGTCCTGGCATGTGCACTTGCCATTCAAGTGCTTCAATGGGATTTGGCCATCACCGGGTACGTGGGTTCGGCCGGGGCCTGAAGAAGACAGGCTTCGTCGAGGGCGAATGTTGCCAAGGCACAGGGATGTGGTGGCGACAATCCAAACGTCGGGCCATGCCGGATCACTGGCGAACCCGACCATACCGCTGTTGAGATGGAATGGCGCAGCGCAGCGTCTTGAAAATTGTGAGCCGCCTCATCTGCCGTTGGCGCGGCATCGGCAACCGGTTCATCTTGCGTACGGGTTTAATATCCCGGAACGCAATAGCTGATGACGCAAATTCCGCTGCGCCGTTCGCACCGAATAAGGGCCTGCCATTTGGCATCGGCGACGAAGTATGCGCGACCGTAACCAACCGAGCGCGCTCCGACAGCTTGGCATACAAATCCCTGGGCCGAGGCCTCAGAGGAAGCAAGCGCAACCAGCGCAGCCGCGAATGCGAGCGAAAATAGAATCTTTCCCATAACCACCCCTCCTGACACGACCCCGCTCCTCTTACGGTGTCGCCGGGGTGGGGCTCTTCTATGACAGACTGAAGGCCGCCCCATGGCTTCTTTTTGCGGAACCTAGTCCTACCCGCCCGGGAAGTGTTTCGTCGCGATGAGGTCCTTCAAGCCCTCATCGATGGCGTGTCGTATCCTCCGTGAGGCCAAGATCGCCGACCCCCCTTTGTAGCTTGTCCCGTCCATAGAAGCATGCGACGCGCGAGGCCATGATCGCATTGAGTGCAGACCTCGGAGTTGCTCGCGCGGGTGCGGCCACCGCTCGCGACCAGGTTGCCAGCCACGCCGCGCCCACTATATTTGATTAAGATCAAAGACCCCGTGCCATCTAGCGTTATGTCCGCCGCATGTCATCCGAGGCCCCAGTTCCTCCGCTGTGCCCTGACTGCCGCGAGCCCATGAAGCTCGTTAAGACGATCGCTCACGTGTCTGGTCTCCCAGAATTGTTCGTGTTCTACTGCTCGCGCTGCAAGCAGGCGGAGACATGATGGAAAGATCGCGGCCCTTGGCCGAAATCTCCATTCTTGGCGCCAGTCATCGGGTTGACTTCGGCGTGATAGACAATGGCGCCGGTGCCGTAGCTCGGGTCGGGCCACGTGTCGAAGATGTTGCGCTCGTAGCAGATCTTGGCTCCGGGCTTTTTGGGATCTTCGCAGCGGATGAAGATGCCACTGTTGGCATCGGTGCTGACCAGAACTCGGCATAGATCTGGAAGTCTTTGTATTTGTCCTTCGAGATCAGAAACACCGTGGCCTTGGGGTCCTTCTTGTCCTGGCGACGATCGAGCCGTCCTCGATTGCGAAATTGGCGTTGCCGTCGCCTTGCCAGTGATAAAGATTCTTACCATCGAAGAGCGTAATTCAGCTCTCGCCGGACTGGGCCTGCGCCGGACTGGTCACAGGGAATGAGCAGAACGCCAAAAGTCCAGTCGCGAGTGTGGCCCAGCGTGTCCATGGCAAGGCGCATTTTTGTGATGATCATCACATCGTGAACTACAACAGCAAGCTAGCCTCACTTCCTGACCGGCGGCTGTGGCCAGCTGTCCGGTCAGGAAGCCAGGAGCCCCGGTTTAACCGCCGGGGCTCAGGTTTTGCGGGCGCCCTTGTGGCGCGCTGAGCCACACGAATAGGTGCGTTAGTGATGGGATCGCTACCTACGCGAAGAAAGCCATGCTGATGCCTAGGCCGGAGTTGGACGAGCGTTCATGGGGGGAAGCCGGCTCATCGCTTCCCCGAATTCAGAGCATTTCAGAGTTATCCAAAGATCGGCCTGCCCTAGCGCCAACCTGACGGCGCTTGCCCGCCAACTGCGCCAGCTGGTCCTCACCCCCGGAAAAGCGGTTTTTTGTGATGGCCATCACGTCTTTTGGGCAAGGGCCGAGCTAGTGTTGTGGGTAGGTGAGACTACGGAGATCGCCATGGCCATGATCAGCGCGAGGGTTATGCCTGTGGGCAGAATTGGAATGAGGAGCCACAACCATTCGGTCTGGCGCGACTTGCTGGGCGCGGTGCTGCAACCGAGAAACTGGGACGCCGAGGATGAAATTGTCGAGTATCTTCACCACTATAGGGACGATTTGCCTCCCGAGGTCTCGATTGAACTCGAGCGTCACCGTCCGGTTCCGGACGTCCCGAACCTGCGAGCGCCTTGGGTCCCTCTCAACGCATTGGCGGTCCGTGGTTCCCCCTCCCGATAACCGATTCGCCGTTTTGCTGCATGAGCTGCCGGGGCAAGCACGGCACCAACCTAAGGCGATCTAATTTCAACAATCAGGAAAGCAGGCGAGATGGCGGATAAGCAGCGCGAACGTCGCGCCGAAACGAAGATTTACGCATTTCTTCAGCACGGGATCAGAGAGCAAAGGCGGAAGTATCTGGCTCGAGGACGGCGCTTTGTGATTCTCGAGGTTGAGCAGCTGAGCAAAAGCTGGATCACCGCAGTCAGGAACTGGCTTGCTTGCAAAGATCGGGCCGCTGAAGTCACAATGGACGATCTGACGGCAGAACTGCGATTGCGCGGACTTGAGCCACCCTATGAGGCTATCAAACAAGAGTTAGCCGCTCGCTTCGCCGGGACCGACGAGATTGCGCACCGCAAAGTTGTAAGGGAGTTCGCGCATCAAATCGGCATGTTCGTTCGCTCGCGCGAGCGCTGAGAGTTCCAATTCGCATATTCCCCCGTACTGTGATCGGTGTGAACTTTCGATCAACGATCCCGCATTGGAGACGATTCCACCGGTCAAGCGGTGGGGCTCCTCCCGGAACGTGAGTTCCTCCCCCAAATCGGGCGGCGCCATCAGGGCCACACCAGCATCGATCTCTGAAAGCCTCGCCTGGAATAGCACCTCGACAATTTGGGCATCGGTATCGGCTGTTGTTAGCAGACACAACTCCAATGCGTTCAGATCGTGCCCGTCCTTGTGTCGGCCTGAGTTATGCGGTAGCATGCAACCATGATAGGGTAGAAAGGTAGAACCAAAGTATAAGTGCATGAGCCTCAACATTAAAAACAAGGAGGCGCATCGCTTGGCAGAGGAACTGGCGAAGTTGACCGGCGAGAGCATGGCGACCGCCGTCACGATCGCCGTTCGTGAGCGGCTAGAGCGCCTTCGCGGGAAGCAAAGGCACAGCCTTGCCGATCGTCTTCTGGCGATAGGCAAGGACTGCGCGGCACACCTCAAGGAGCCATTCCGATCCGTCGACCATGGAGATCTCCTCTACGATCAACACGGATTACCCCGATGATTGTCGACACCTCGGCGCTGGTCGCGATTCTGCGCGACGAGCCGGAAGCGGAGGCCTGCGCCCGTGCGATCGAGAGCAGCGTTATCCGCCGTGTGTCAGCAGCCAATTTTGTTGAAGCCGCGCTCATCATAGACGCTAGCCGCGATCCGGTTGCGAGCCGACGCTTCGATGAGCTTATCAAAGAGGCGCAAATAATTATTGAGCCGGTCACCGAAGCACAAGCTCGAATTGCGCGAGACGCCTATCGCGACTTCGGTAAAGGCAGCGGCCATCCTGCGAGGCTGAATTTCGGCGATTGCTTTGCCTATGCGTTAGCGAAGGTCATGAGTGAAGCCTTGCTGTTCAAGGGCGACGATTTTGCTCACACCGATATTAAATCTGCAAGTAACTGAGCTGGATCACGCGCCGAGCTCGCGCGAACCGTTTCGGAATCAACAATTCGGAATCAACAATCTGCTTATGAGGGATTCGGATCGAGGTTATCATTGCCTCGCTCTTGAGCTGCTATAGCCGGCGCCCTCGCCGTTTGGGTGACACCTTCCTCTATTCGGCTATTTCGCCCATCGGCCCGCGTGTGCCGCCAGAGCCTGAGCGCGACGGGGACCGGATCGATGTTGAGTTTGTCCCACCATGCGGCCTCATCACCCGACCGATGAAGCTCGCGGTGATGGATCCGGCAGACCGGAACCGTGAACCCGCCACTGGCCCTATGTCCAAATGCACGCGGTTGTGTAAACGTGAGATGATGCGAATCCGACGGCACTCCGCCGCACACTAGGTACAGCTGTCGGGTCACGAATTTTCCAGTGCTCCTTATCGCGCAGCCGAACTGTTTTTCCCAAAGGACGAGCCGTCCCGCGGCGAGACCGTTGCGTGGCCACCGTTGAGGTTTTCTGGCTGGTCTGTGCAGCAAGCTTCTCGGCGGAAAGCGCTCCTTGATCGGGGTTGGTGCTAGACGCTCCTTCAGCGGCGACACCATCGCCGATCGTTGCGAGCCGCGCCTGAAATTGCGCTTCGAAAATTTGGGCATCTCCCGCGCTCAGGCTGTTCTTGGCGGGTAGATTCTGATGCGCCCATGCGGCCGCATCATCCGTCGAACTGATAGCCGATAGTTCAGCGACTAGTAGCTCCCTCAGGGTTGCGGATTCGTTAGGCGCAAGCACCGGTCTAGCTGAAGCTGCCGACTTGCCACCAGGGCGAGGCGGTTTGCTGGGCCGCCCCCTCCGACACAAGAACGTGCATCTGTTAAATGGCGACGAACCGGCTGGCGCACGCCGGCCCGCACCTAAGTCGCGACGATGCTACGCCTGCATCAGCAATTGCTCGACCTCGGCGCGGGTCGGTGAGCCGACGATGCCGCCGAAGCGCGTGCATTTGAGCGCGGCGGCGGCGGACGCGAAGCGAAGCGCCGCCGCCTCAGCGCGGCCCTCGGCGAGCGCGAGCGCAAAGGCGCCGTGAAAGACGTCGCCGGCGGCAAGCGTGTCGACGGCGGAAACCGCGAAGGGTTTCTGCCGCCGCACTGCGTTGCCGTCGTGCCAGAGCACGCCGGCGGCGCCATCGGTCGCCGCGACGAAGCCGCGGCAAAAGTTGGACGCGCGGTCAAGCGCAGCGGGAAGGTCAGCAACGTCTGTCGCTGCGCGCAGCGCTTCGGCGGCGAAGATCGCGTGCGACGCGAGCGCAAGCAGCGGATCGGCCGCCTCGGTGGCGGGCTTGTCGACGTCGAGCACGACGGGGATGTTGCGCACACGCGCCGCCCGGCAGAGCGGAAGAACGAAGTCGGGTAGGTGATTGTCGGCAAGTACCGCGGCGACGCCTGCGATAAAGCGGCCGCAATCGGCGGGCGGCGGCGCCGCGTCGAGGCCCTGCGCGCGACGCGTGGTCAAGAGCCGCTCGCCGGCAGGATCTACAAAAATTCCCGAGACCGAGGTCGCGGCGCCTTTGACGCACTCCGCGCCGCCGATGTCGACGCCTTCCTTGATGAGGCCGTCGAGCACGCGCCGGCCGAACTCGTCGTCGCCCACCGGCCCGCAGAAGCGCGCGCGGCCGCCGAGTCGCGTAATCGCAATTGCAGCATTGGCGGCGTTGCCACCTCCGGTCAGGAAAAATTCGCGCGCCATCGCCTTGGTGCTCGGCGTCGGGAAGCGCTCGACGCGGAACATGAAATCGACCACGGCCATGCCCGCGCACAGCACCAGCGGCGGGACAGGGCAGGGGTCGCCGATGCGATCGGGCGTTTCGGTCAAGGCTACCAGCCCGGGGCTATCGACGCATGCGCAGTGTTCATCGTGTCCTCCTCGTCTTTTGCTGCGCGGGAGTGCAGGGCGGCGGAGAAAACGCCATAGAATCAGTCGTGTTGCAGGCCGCCCTCCACGGCCTAACTTGATCCACGCAGTCGGTCTGGCAAAACCATGGGTTCGTCGACGGCAATAAACGAACGTCCGCTGTCGCAACGGAAACGTTGCTCGCGCTCAATGGTGTCAAGCTCACCGCTGGCGATGAAGAAATCGTGCAGGTTTGGACGGATGTTGGGGCAGGGCAATTGAGAGAAGATGAGTTCGCCGAATTCGTTACGGGCTTAAACGCTGTAGACGGATCGAAAGCTGAGGGCATCATACCAGAATGTTCCCGTGTTTCGCTTCGCTGAACGCGGGCTACGCGGCTAATCGAACTCGTCGTCATCGACTGGGCCGCAGAAGCGCTCGCGTCCTCACGTACGTGGTAGAGTAACCTATGGAAGGAGCCGGCGATGACATGTAAAGAAATCGCGCATGTACGATCACGTCATGGCGGAGATGGACAAAGCCTGCGCCGCCATCAAAGCCAGCGGTCGCCTTTTCATGTATGCAGAAGATTGGGTCTATGCACCGGCGGTGACGAAAATAGTCGAGGTACTCAGCGCGACCAGAGATAAGATCTTTGCTATGGACGCCCGTGGACATCGAGCAAGCCTTTCCGGTCGAGCACTCCAAGGCCGATGACACTAGCCCTACTGGCGGCGCGACGGCCGATGAAACGGAGATCCCTAACGACACGATGCGGGTCATTTGCAATGGCGTCGCTAACGATCACGACCGCTCGCATGCGTTCTGGAACGTCGTGGTCGCGCTCAAAACGTCTCGGCTGGACCGCCGACGGCATCATCGATCTGCTTGAGCGGCATCCGGAGGGCATCGCCAAGAAGTACGAGGGCCGACTGTGCCAGGAGGTCGAGCGCGCCTATGACAAGATGGACGCGCTGATCGCGCGGGCGCAGGACTGCCAGAGCGAGGGGGGTGCCGACATGCCCGCCGAGATCGACAAGCCGCCGCCGCCGCTGGTCTACGTCGATATGTCGAAATGGATCAACGCTCCGGTCCCGCAACGGCGATGGACCGTCCTCAATCGCATTCCGGCGAAGAACGTGACCGTGCTCTCCGGCACCGGTGGCACGGGCAAGACGATCATCGCGATGCAGCTCGCCGTCGCGATCGTCCTCGGCCTGGATTGGTTCCGCGCGCTGTCAGAGCGCGGCCCAGTAATCTTTCTGAGCGGTGAAGAGGACGCCGAGGAGATGCACCGGCGATTCGCCGACATCACCGAACACCTCGGCGTCTCGTATCAAGACTTGATCGACGGCGGCCTACACTTGATCGACAAGGCTGGCAGGAATGCCATGCTCGCCCGCCGGGACGAGGCCATCGCGAAGTTGAAGGAAAAGCCCAAAAGCGCTAGATCAAGCGCCCCGACCCGCCGCTGAGAACGGCGAGTCGGGACTTGCCAATCCATCGCTTTATGGGAGCGACAGATGACCAAATCTCGCAATAGCACCTTCAGGCTGAAATTCGTACAGGGATGGGTGGACCGCGACGGTCGCGTCCATTTTTATTTCCGCCGCGCCGGATATCCGCGCATCCGTCTTCCCGGCCTTGTCGGCTCGGCCGAGTTCATGGCCGCCTATGCCGCCGCGCTCGGCACCGAGGCCACGCCGATCGGCAGGGACAAGCGCAGCAAGCCGGGGAGCGTATCGGCCGCCATTGCCGCCTATTACAGCTCGCAATCCTTCCGCAGCCTCTCCGGCGGCACGCCAGCGAAGCGGCGAGCCATTCTAGAGCGATTCCGCGAGGACCATGGCCATCTCGCGCTCGCCGGCATGCCCAAGCGGTTTATCGTGGCGTTGCTCGATACAATGGAGCCACACAGCGCGCGTAATTGGCTCAAGGCGCTCCGCGGACTCCTGCGCTCGTGCGTCGAGCACGAGCTCTGCCGCGAGGATCCGACGCTTGCCATTCGCATCAAGGTGCCGAAGTCGGACGGCCATCACACTTGGACGGAACCCGAAATTTTGCAATTCGAGGTCACGCACCCGATCGGGAGTAAGGCCCGCCTCGCGTTCGCGCTGTTGCTCTACACGGCGCAGCGCCGCGGTGATGTTGTCCGCATTGGCCGCCAACATATCCGCGATGGCATCCTAACGCTGCGCCAGCCCAAGACCGGCGCCACGCTGGCGATCCCCGTACATAACGAGCTGCAGACCGCGATCGACGCCACGGCCGGCGTCCATCTGACACTGCTCGTCACCAAGACCGGCAAGAGCTACGGCGCTAACGATTTCAGCGAGCAATTCCGCAAATGGTATGACGACGCGGTTCTGCCGCCCCATTGCACCGCGCACGGGCTGCGCAAGGCGGCGTGCCGGCGCTTGGCTGAAGCCGGATGCAGCGCCAACGAGATTGCCGCGATCAGCGGACACAAGACGCTACGCGAAGTGCAGCGCTACACCGATGCTGCCGATCAGGCGCGGCTCGCGCGTAACGCGATGGCGCGGACGGCGACGGCGGCCATTGGGAGGAAAGTTGGATGAGTCAGTTGACGCGTGCAGTTTTGCAGGTTGGGGATGGCCTCGGCCGCGGCTTTGTAGTGGAGCGCCGGAATTACCTGGGCGCTGTGGAGCGGATCATCATCACCGCCGCGCATTGCCCGCCGCGCTTGCCGCCGCCCCACGAGCACTTGCTGGCGCTGCCGCCGCCTCATCCGGGGCGCTACGACGAGGAAGCACTTTATCTGCGCATCCTTGGCCCGCTGGGGACTCAGTCTGCTAGCGTGCCGGCGTGCTGCTTGTTCGTCGATCCGATCGCCGACATTGCGGTGCTTGGTCAGCCTGACAACCAGAATTTGCCCGATAAGGCTGATGCCTATGATCGACTAGGGTCCAGACTCATAAACGTGTAGGTGTCTGATGCGACTCGCAAATTTTTGGTCAATGCGTCGGGCAGCAGAATCCGGAAAGAGCGAACCACAACGACATCTCAAGTTTATGAGTTTTGACCCTAGTTGAAGAGAACTTCCTCTAACCTTTCGAGGCAAACCGTCATGTCAAAATTTGCGAACATCGTCACGATCGACGTTGTACCAGGGTGGAGAGATAAGGTCGTAACTTTGCTCCTGGCGCACAAGGCACGCCTGAAAGATGAACCGGGCACCCTGCAATATGAAGTCCTGCTGCCGAGAAACGACAATGCGAAAGTTCTCGTGTATCAAATGTACCGGGACGCCGCCGCATTCGAGGTGCATATGAACGGGCCATCCCTCGCGCAATGGAAAGAAGAGACTGCCGGAATGCTGGCGACGCTTCAGGGGGTGCGGTGCGCGGTCGTGGACTAGGGTACAGACTCATAAACGTATAGGTCTCTGATGCGACTCGCAAATTTCGGGTCAATACGCTTGGGAGCAAAATCCGGAAAACCGTATACCGCAACGACATCTGAAGTTTATGAGTTTTGACCCTAGT
>Ga0126377_10000305_pt1 | contig 29216 bp, 41 predicted proteins | sample PanSoiMetPlot_22_FD_92647 | JGI IMG/M metagenome (GOLD analysis project Ga0126377, IMG submission 92647) | Tropical forest soil microbial communities from Panama - MetaG Plot_22 | ecosystem: Environmental > Terrestrial > Soil > Tropical forest > Bulk soil | place: Panama | collected 2016-02-17 | reverse complement strand
GTTTCCCTGCCGTCAAAAGCGTGAGAACATAACAGAAGTCGGTAACGCAACGGAAGATATAGTATCAGTCCCAAATGATATAGTTTGTTTTCCCTAGCTCGGACGCGTCTGTCACCCGATCAACGAAAAAAAAAGGGGCGAGTCGCCCTCTCGCCCCCTGATCGATGCCCCGCCCGCCTGTCTGCTATGCCAACTTGAACGCGAAACTGTTGAATCCGTTGTTTCCACTCGACTTTATCTTTCCCTCGTTTTTGAGTTCTACCAGCACTGAGAACGTTTCCGGGAAGTGTTCCCAGCATCCACTACCGCAGATCCTTTGATGAATCATTGACTCGCACTGCCAACCCGGATGAGCTTTCAAATCTTCGAGGATCGCGTTTTTGATATTGTCGACCTGGAATTCGGAAATGATTTCCATAACTAATCTCCTTTGCGTTTGAGGTTTAATTTTCAAAGATCGTAAGCGCCGTTTGCTGCTTACACTCTATTGTGTGATCTGTTCGCCGATTTGTTCACGCCCCCGCCACTGCGAACCACATAGCGCCAGTCGAAGGAGCAGGATTGACTGAACGAGTGATGCGAGGAGCAGGCGGGGTCGCCTGCTCTTTCTCGTTGTAAAGATCGATCAGCCGATAGAGCGCCCGATGTTTGCAGGGTTGGCCGTTCTTGAAGGATTCGCACTGGCAAACGCCGTTAGCAAAGTAGGTTTTGCCGGTCTCGGTCGTCACGGCCACGCAATCCGCCAGCTCCGTGATCACCCACCATCCGGAGATCACGCCGGCGACGGCCTTGTCGATCGCCGCGATCCAGCGCTTGTTATTCGTTTTGGCCTTCGCCGCTTTCGCCACTTCGTTGAATTTCTGAATATTGATCATTTCCCTGCCCCTTTCGTGTTATCAACTGACAGGGATAATTATACGCAAGCGCGCAGAGTTGTCAAGATAATTATATCCTTGCGCGTAGAATTATTTTCGGATATATTCTGGCTATGGAAAAAATCACTATAAGACAAGCGGCGGATTTGAAGGGATGTTCCAAGAGTACAATCTTGCAATTGATCCGCAGGAATATTCTCCCAGCCGAGAAGGTAGGCCCGATTTTCCTGCTTCCCAGATACGCGGTCGAGGCCTACCAGTTGCCCGGTCAGGGTAAAGGTCCACGACCTCGCGGCAGAAAAAAATCTCAATTCTAATAATATTCTTGTTGACTATTTCTACGCGTGCGCGTATATTTACACCATCGCAAGCGGCAATCACGCCGCGCGAGATCGAAGGAGAATTGAAATGGAATATCGAGTTATTGACCACAATCCAAGCAGTCTCAGAAATGAACCAGCCCACGACCTGAGCCTTATCGTAACTGAAGGCGCAAACAAGCAGCGCGTAATCGGTGAGGCGTGCAACAAATACAGCCACGTCAAGAAAGTCACGTTGCACTTGGAGCGCAGAGGCGTATCTGGCAAGTGGGAGCAGGCTGGGACGTTTCAAGCTGGCAAATAGCCAAGCTACCCAATTTCCATTGATGCCGTAAGGCGTTGCCGCAGGCTAGGCGTCCACTAACCAGCGCCGGCGAAGGATAAAGCTAAAGATCAAAGCCTTCTGCCGCGCCGTCAGGACGCCGCGCGCGGGCTGTGGAATGGCGGTATTGAAGGCCGCCTGATTGGCGAGTATCCAATCGTCAATTGCGTCAATCGCGGCCCGCAAGTCTGCTCTCGTTAAAGAATCGACCTCGCCGTCTCGATTCTTCAAGATGATTTCTTCATAAATCAATTCCCTATTCGCTTCTGACAGTGCCGGCATAATCCCTCCCGTTACAATCTTGCCTCCAGAAACCTGAAGGACAGGTCAATCGCGCATTCGTCGTTGCCCTCATGGCGGATCGGGGAATCGAACCAGCCGACCCGGCGCACGTTTCGGACCTTATCTTCGAAGATGAATAGATTCCCGAATCCTTTTCCGTCAAAGAAAGCGTCCACGGTGTTGGTTTCGGTCAGGCTGCGCGAAAGGAACTTGACCTCATAAGAGTCGAACGGCGGGGATTTCTGGCGAGTGGCGCGGCCGCTGCGATCCTCCGGCATGCTGACAAGTACCGTCAGATTTCGATCCCAGGTGACTGGCAGGGTCGGATCGGTAAGCGGGAAGGCGTCAAGCACAGGGACATTGATCGTCACGCTGAGAGTGCCGTTGCTGGCGGTAATCTTCGCCGTCTGGCCGGCCAGGCTCGGCGCCGTCCACACTCCGGAAGTGCTGTTGATCGAGCCAGCCGACGCGGTCCAGGTCGTGAGCGACGGTTTGAGCGCGATTGAAATCCTACCCTGCGCCGAGGCCGTCGCCAGCGTGGCTGTCGTCGCTGCGTAAGCGCCAATTGACGCCTTTTCTCCCACGGCCACGCTAAAGCCCCCACCCACGCCCTGCGTCGTGTTCACATCGGTCAATTCAACAAGGTTGACCAGATCCGCGTTTGTATATCCTGAAGTCTGAGCCGCGGCGGTGTCGGTTGCATTGGCGACGGCCAGGACCACAAGGCAATTGGCGACGGTCGTCGTGTCGCCGGGAATCGAAACGCTCGTGCTGCTCGCCGCGGTATTGCCCGCCGTCACGTCCCACGGATTACCACTGTCGATCACGCCGCGGAACGCGAGAATCTGGCCGATCGCATGATCGCCAGGATCGGTGACGGTCGGAGCCGTCTCGTTCGCTGTCGCCCGCTTCCAGAATATATCCAGACGAACAGATCCGGACGCGCCGCCCGTGCCAGTGCCTTGCGGACTGTCAGCCACGGCGGCGTACCCTGAAGGAGCCGAGACTGTTTGATTTGCCGATTCGACAAATAATAAGAGAATGTCATTCGCCTGGATGCCGACCGGCAATCCTGGAGTGATATTGCCCGTCCCCTCGGCGAATGCTCCGGCGCCGGCAAAGTATGGGATCAGTGGGATGTTCGTATCGAAATCTATTTGCTCGCTCGCTTTAGCCGCCGTATAGCCATTGGCGTTCGTGATCACGGCCGCCGTCAGCGCGCTGATCTCCGCGATATTGCTATTGACGCTCGCGGTCGCTCTGAGCGTACTCAGGCCCGCGAGCGCTGGCGCGGTAAATTCGCCCTGCGTGAACGATCCGCCGCCGAGCGGGATCGACCACGAGACGAGATTGCCCTGTGCTTCGTCGTAATTCGTTTTTGGCCGGATCTTCTGGCCGGGCTGTAGGGTAATTGATTTATCGCCCAGGATCTGGAGCGGCGGTATGGAGATTATCGCGGTCGCCTTCTGAACGCCCTCAGCGTCAGATCCTGGCTCGATCTGGCCCGTAAGCGTGTAGGTTCCGGGAACTGTCCCGCCTGAGTATGTCGTCTCCAGTCCTGGACCTGTGGCCGAGATCGAGCCGTGGGACGGCGCAGTAAAAGTCACCGTCTCCGAAAGACGCCAATCCCCCACCAATCGCGGCGCCAGGATTCGAGCCGGGTTGGTGATGACTGGCTTGATCAGGTTTGAACTGTAGCTCATTGGGTAGATTGTCTGAGTGCCCAAGCTGACGCGAGAATGCAAAAGCACGCCATTACGATACAGTCTAAATCCGTTTGCGAGCTCCAGCCGATAGGCGTCGCCGGAGACCGTAGAATAAGAGATCGTCGTCAGAGTGTTGAGCGCCTCATCCTGGATCAGAATCTGAGTCGCTGAGACCGTGACGCGGTAAAGATAGAGAAAGCCGGCAACGTCCTGAATCCCGCCCGTGATATTCCAAGATCCGCTCGAGGTTGGCCTGAAATTATCGTCAACCGTCCATTCGGCAAAGCCGATACCCGAATAGAGTTTGTGCGCGCCGTTGCCTGCGACCGAGCTTTGCGCGCCGTCCACGAACAGCGAGAAGTCCGACGCTATATCGCCGGAGCTGGCCACGCCGAACCACATCGACGGTTGCGGGACGGCCTTCGCGGTAAACTTCTGGACATCGTTCGGATAAACCGTAGCGACGGGCGGAAATAGAGCCAATCTGCTCATGGGGTCAAGGCCTCCTGTCTGGGTCCATGCGCGGCGTCGGAATAAATTGAGTCGTCAATTTGCTGGAGCGTGAATTGGGCAGTATCTGGCGCGTCCTCCGCGCTCGAGAGGACGATCTCCAGCACGAGACAGAGTTGATACTGATAGCCGCCGTTGGGTCCGAGCGGGTGACTGATCGTTACGAAATCACCTGGCAACAAATGGATTGAAGTCTCATCGCCGGCGAGCGAGATAATATTTGGATTGTCCGCTTCGAGCCGCGCGGCGCGCTCAAGCAGTCGCCTCGCCTGCGATTGGTTCATATTCGGCAGGGCCCGAACCGACTTGATTTCGCCGACCTGTTTAATCAGAGCTTCGCGCCTGATCTCAACCGAGGTCATTCCGAGAAACGGGTCGTCAATGTCTCTGAATTCGGCAATGAAATAATTCGGACGCTCGCGCAGGTCGCGGGGCTGGATTGATACCGACCCGGCGACGATATTCGATTCGTCGAAGTGGTGGACCGGCGTCCGGTCTATCGGCGCGAGAAAGATTATTTGCTCACCGTCATCCTGCCAGAACGCGCCGGCGGTTGCGCATATCTGATCGAGAGCATCGGCCAGGATCGCATCTTGCGTGAAGGCCATATGGCCTTCAAATCGAGGGATACTCACTGTCGAGGTCCCGTTGTCCCAACTGATCGACGCCGCGTTGTAGTCCGCCCATCCGCGCCATGGCTCCCAATCGACTTTGTTATAGAGTTTAACGCGCGCCTGCGTCTTGTCGCCCAATTTGTGTTGGTAATAAGCAAGAATTCGATCGGCCGCGATCCGCGCCGGATTCGTCGAATAGCCGTAGCCGTTGACGTTGCCGATGATCCCGAAATCCAGCATCCGGCGGCCCTTGTACCGCCCCCGGAGCTTGTCCGGTCTGTCTTCAGCGTTGGCGACGGCGTCCGTCAGTTTGACGGCAATGTATGCGGTGCCACTGTAGGCGAGGCCGTTGGTCAGAAAAGCATCAACCGGCTGATTCCCTGTCGAAACATCCGTGCTGATAAACCCGTTGTAAAACCTATATCCCGCCGTCGAACCGTTCGGAGAAACGCTTTGGGACGCGCCGGCATAATAGACCGCAAGGGCGCCGTCCCACTCGCCAACATCGCCGCCGTCGCCCTGACCTTCTCCCAAAGCCACGAAGACAATTGAAGTATTCGGCGTTCCAGCCGTGAATTTGTGAACGATCAGATTTCCCGCGATCAGATGCTCCCCATAGACGATAAAGAGCGGCCCGCCGCCCTCCGCAACAAACTCTTCGATCTGTTCGGCGGCCTGCGCGATCGGCGCGGAGGTCGAGCCGCCGGATATTTCCCCGGCGCCTATCCTGCCCGAGCCGCCAAATCCGCCGATTGGCTCAGGCACGCTGGTACCGCCGATCGACCCAAACGAACTGTCAATCGGATCAAACGGGAGATCAGGTCCGAAATCTATTGGAAATGGCATTTATAAAGTCTTCAATCTTGATCCGCTGTTTTGGAACGCGAATCCGCCGAACTTCGCGCGCTTCAAACTCGCGCCCACCCCACCGCCATGCCTGCCCTCGCATCCGCCTATATGGTTCAGTAGAAAATTACAGGTCAAAAGCGAGCCGTTATAGCCGCAGGTGGTCGGATTGCGAAATTGCCACTGGCAGGAGAGCGCCACACGGCGCCGCGCTCCAACCGAAATATCCGCGTAAGGCTCGCTCACGGCGGTCAATTGGACGGTGTTCTCATCAATCTGGATTCCCACGAGCGGCCCGGTCAAAAGTATCTTATGGAATTCGGCTCCGGAATTGAGATCGCGCCAGAATCTTCCCACCTTTGCCTCCGCGCCATAGAGCGCCTGGCCAAGCGTCAGGAATTCCCGCCCAAGCAGCGTATCAACGTTCTGTAGGTCAACCGTCGCCTTATCAGCCGCGCGCGTTAGACTCGCCTTGATCTGGCTCCCTTTCTGCAATTGTGGACTGTAGGGAGCGCCGTTGATCGTCAGTTTCGCCGAGGCGAAATAATATTCGCGTTTGATGTCGCCGTTATCAATCGAGACTTGAAGCGTCGTATGAGTCTCGATTCGTTTGTCCGAGCGGCCTAAAAGGGTCATCAGGCCCGCGGGCATTTTTCGCGGCATATATTCTCCAGTTAATCTACGGCCATGGCGTCGAAGTCACGGACGGCCCGCCCTGCGGTCGAGCGCGATTGCCGACGCATTTGCCGATCACCAATCCGGCGAGCAGCGCCAGGATTACGAGACCGACCAAAGTCTTCATTTTCATCACAGTTCCCTATCGGTCCGCGCCGCCTTGACGCCGTTGACCAGCACGGCCTGGCCCTGCGGCGTGGTCGCGCCGACAACTACAATCCGGGTGGCGTCGGACTTTCCTATCAATACCTGCGCCTGCAAGTTGATCTCGATCGGCGCCGCAAACCCTCTCCCCATTGTCCCGCCGGTATCGAAAATGGCCTTTTGTTTGATCCCCGGCACGCCGGCGCGCTCGAAGACTGAAGGTCCAGCCATTGCCCTGATCGCTGATTGTTGCTGTAAATTCAGAACTTTTTCTCCTGGGTGCAGGAGCGCCAGCCCCCCGGCCGTCGTGCCGCCCGACGCGAATTCCGGCACCAGACGCCGGTCAATCGCCGCGATCCGCTGTTGACTCGCCAATCGCTCCTGCGCCTGCGTGACCGCGCCCGGAAGCCGGGATTCGAAGACGTTGCGCAGGTCCTGAGTCTGATTCGTCAGCCGGGACTGAACGACGGATTGCGTCTTGAGCGTTTTGATTTGTTGGACGAACTGAAATAAGACCTGATTTTCGAATAGGGCCCTGGCTTGACTGCCGTCAATCCCGCCGGCCGAGACCTGCGCCAGTATCTGTTCGATTCCGTTAAGCGCCTGGCTCAAGAATTCGCCGCTTGCTTGTTCGTCCTGCTTGCGCTGCTTGGCTTTTCCGAGCAGCGCTCCGCCAACTAGCAGACCGACGCCGGCGATCGCCGTGAAAGGATTCGTAAAGAACGCCGTGGCCGCCGGCCCGAGCAGTCCGGCCGCGCCCGCAACCGCCCCGCCCGCCAGGAAACCGCCCGCGGACCCCAGAATACCGCCCGCGATGCTCTGCCCGCCCAGACCGCCGCCGAGCGATAACCCCAGGAACGGCGCCGCGCCCGCAAGAGACTTCCCGATCCCGCCCAGGAAAGAGGGTCTGAAAGCGGCTTGAGTCGAAAGCGCAATAGTTCCGCCTGATTCCACGGGGCTTAGTCCCTGGCCGAAGCCGATGAACGGACTGAGCGCTCCAGCGGCGCCGCTTGAGATCGAAGCCGGAGTCGAGACCGGCGAGCGAAATAGATTGCCGAGAGATCCGCCTATACTGCCGAATATGCCGCCCAGAGTCCCTCGGACAATGTTTTGAAGCGCGCTGCCAAGCAGATCGTTGAAGAAGCCGAGTACGGCGCGCTTCAAACTGTCGAATAGTGTGCGGACATTCGTGAAAGCGAAAGCCACATTCGCGCCGAAGCGCTCGAACGCGTCGCCGGCGGTTTCGGTCGCATTTGCGAATCCCCGCATCAATCTCTCGCTGTTCGATAGAATTACCGGGACTTTTGCGAGGTCTTCGGCCGCTTTCCGCGCCGTGTTTCGTGCGAGCTGAGCCGATTCAGCTTCTATCCCGCGAATGCGCTCATCCCGAGCCGCGGCGCTGAGCGCCAATTGCGCTGGCCTATTGGCGCGCAATTTTTCAGCTTCCGCGCCCTGGCGGATATTTTCGAGATTTTGCCCGGTAATGGCCCGCTCGACATCTTCTAGTTCTTTGATCCGATCGTCGAAGAATTGGTTTTGCGCGTCGAGAATCTTCTTACGCATCTCCGCGATTTCCTGCGCCTGCTTCCTGGCGGCATCGCGCGCCGCCGATGATGCGACGCCCCCGCCGCCGCCTGTTCTCCCTCCTGTAAGCGCGCCGCCTGTCCTGCCGCCGCCGCCGGCCGCCGCCGCGGCCCTGGATTGTTCTGGCGTGCTCAAGAAGGGAGAATTGCGAACCGTAGCCGCCTCGGCATCAAGCGCGTCGAATCTGGCGATGGCTGCGCGTTCAGCCGGCCCGACAGCCTCCAGGGAGAATGGGTTGTTGATGATGTCCTGAATAGCGCCCGCTGATCTCGCCAGCAATTTAAATACTCCGCTCTGCGAGCCGACCCGAATAATCTCGCCGACCAGCTTACCGACCTCGACGGCCATCGCCGTAATCTCGCGCGCAGTGGCGACGATCTCGTTTCGATTATCGCGGAACACATCCGCCACGGTTGATCCGTAAGTCTCGACGATCTTCACCAGATCGTTGAAAATCGGTATCAACGTCTTTGCGATCTCAGCGCCCAATGGCGCCAATGCGACATCAAGCCGATCTTTCAATTTGTCGAACTGCCCGCCAATCGTTTCGACGGCATTTTTCAGCGCGGAATTATTCTCAGCCGCTTTGACCAGCTCTTCGGCGAGCTTTTCGACTGTAGTAATACCCATCCTCTTCGCTGCCGCCCGGATCGCTTCGGCGTTCGTGGGATTGTCCACGTTGAAGATTTGCGCAAGCAGTTTTCCCGCAATTGGAGACTGGCCGATCAGTTCTTTCAGATCCTGGCCCTCGAAGTTTTGCGAGATCAACTGTGTCAAATTATTAACAAACTGCTTCGGATCGCCGAGGGGAGAAATTGCATTGAGTCGCCCTACCACCGGCAGCAATTTATTTATCGTGGCCTCAGCAACGTTGAACACTCGTAGTTGCGTATCGAGAGTTGTAGCCAGGCTTGTAGTTAAGCCCGGCGTCGCCTGCGCGATCTTGAATAGTTCCTGAAATCTCTTCGTGGCGGCCTCGGCCGATCCGGTTAGGGCTTTAAGCGAGCTGACCTGGCGGTCGATCTTAATTGCGGCGTCGAGCGCGGCCGTACCGATGCTTCTCAGAGCCGCCACGCCGGCCAGTCCGAAGGCTGTGAGGGCGATCGTTGATGCGCTGATCGCTGAACGCATATTGTTAAATTCTTTCGCGCCGCCGCTGGCCGCGCTCTCCAGCTTGCGCTTAGAGTCGTCAATAGCCTTGTTAAAGTCCTTTGTGTCCGCGATGAATTTTACGACGATCTCTCTGGCCATTTATTTTCGACTCCAATCGATACAGAATCCCGAATTATGAAAATCGCTACCGCCATCGTTATGGGGTTCTTTGCCGGGTTGCTGCCGTATCTGGTAGCAAGGCCCTCGCCTGTCGCCGTCCTGATGTTGCTCTCCTTCTGGTCGATCTCTGCCTATCTACTCCAGCGCAGGGCAACAAACACCCGTCAGATTCTCTCGCGCGGCTTCCTCCTCGGCGCCGCTGAATGGATGATCCTTGTCGTCGCGGCGCTCGGATATTCGGTGTTTATTGCACATTCAGTCGGCCTCTTTATGAGGGCTTTTATCATGGTCGCGATGGCAGGCTTTTGCCTGATTTGCTTTGCCCTGGTTAAAGCCTCAACGCCTCACCCCTAGAGCCGCCCGGATCGCAGCGTCATTCTTCGGCTTCTGCGGCGGCAGATCCTTATCGCTGTCTTTCGCCCGCGCGTACTTCAGCGTTAGAAAGCATTCCCACTCCAGAGGCGTATAGAAGTTCGGATATACGCTCCCCGCGGTCTCTCCGAGAATCGCCTCCATTCGATATGCCGCCGAAATAAGGTGGGCGAGATATAACGGCGCATTGCCGGGCTTTGTGGGAAGGAATGGACAGGATTTGCAGATTCGATCAATGTCGGCGGGTTTGCCTCTCAGTCCTCCCTGCCCGTCCGGCCGCCCCTTCTCGCCGCATTCATCTTCGCCCTTGCACGTTTTACCGTCTCCCTTCCGCCGCGCTTCAAAGTAAGAATCGAGCCATCCCTGAAGCGCTTCGGTCAGTCCGACATTTGCGCCTCAAGCGAACTAAGCAGCGTCTGTACGGCGTCGCGTTTCATCAAAGGATCAATCGCCGCAAGGAACGGCTTGCGATTGGATTGAGAAAAGCCCTCTCCACCAACCGTCCCGCCTTTGATCTCCTGAATCAACGCGTCGTATAGCTCGATAGGCGCCTTCAAATAGGTTCGCATTCTTGTCTCTTCCCGCCTCGTCCCTGCCACGTAAGCGGTGCTGGATTTGCCGCGGTTGTATCTCTGCCGCTCTTCTTCGGTCGGCTCTCGCAAAACGTGATAGACAACAAAATCCGGCTCCCTGTTCGGTCCGATCTCCTGCTTAACCGTCCAGTCGCTTGGCCCGATCGGGACAAAATCATCGTCGCCGTGAATCTCGGATTTCATCGCGTAGAGCAGGGTGATGGCGTCCGATTTGTGGCTTGGGTTGAAACGGGACTTGGAATTTTCGTCTAATTCCCGCCACTCTTCGCCGCCGTCATAGCCTTTCACGGCCTCGACGATTCTCTCCCATAATCGCGCGTCGGCGGTCGGCTGATCCGACCGAGCCGTAGTTTCGCGGGAATTGATCTTTACCGTCTCGTATTTGATCAGCGACTCCCGTTCGTTCAATTCTTCCAGTGTCGGCTTGCGCAGCCGGTGAGATACGATCTGAGTACCGCCGCTCTTTGTCGTGGCGGGAAAGCTCACTATGTGAGTCTGTTCGTCAAATTGAAAAAAGCCGTTGCCTTCTGACATGTGCCTCCTTCTGGCGATCCTTCAAAGTGGATCGGCCCGCGGCGCGTGAAGGTTTCGCGTTTTGTCCTCCCGGTGATCAACCGAGAGTAAGCGAGCCGATGGTTATCAAACTTCTTCTTCCGGCGGCGCGGCGCCGACCTGCACCTTGAATCCGTGTTGAAGCGCAGCGAGGACGCCATCCCATTGCCGTTCGTCAATGACCATGTCGAAAATCACCGGGTCGGTCTCCAGGACGCCGTTTGTTTTGAGAATCCGAACAGAGCCGTCCTCCAGTCGCTCGAAAAACAATCCTTCGAGTAAATGAAACATTTTTCCTCCTTACCATTTCCCCAGCGGACAGCGTAGTTTTCGCATCCGCCACTTTGTTCGCAAATCCGAGATCGGCGACGGCGGGCAGCCGCAGGCCGAACAAAAAACGCCGGTCCAGGTCGGCGCCAGGCGGTCGCAGTTCAGACAGATTTCCTGCCGCCGGTCGTGTTCGATCAGCGGTATATCGCCGTGGCGCAGAAACGACAGCACGGCGCGCACGAAAGATCGAGTCTTTACAAACAGCATCGCTGCCTTAAAGCCGCCTCCATGTCCGTCGTGAGGATTTCGTCCGGTCCGATCACTCCATTCCGCCTGAGAATATCTTCGCGGTCTTTTATCGCTTGAGCGTTGCGGCGCGCGTAATCCTCGCGCCTTAGCCGCTGTTCGATCTCCTCGGCGGTTTCAGTCTTTGCGCTGTGATCGGCTACCACGATGACTGGCGCATTCTCGATTGGGACTTCTTCAATTGTTGGCATAGTTCCTTAATTGAACGGCGGTGACGCCCCGTCCAGGTTGTTGACGACATCTATCCTTGCGGCGATCGTCGTCGCGTCGAATTCGGCCGCGAATGAGAATCGAAACGCCGCATATCCGTCCACGCTGTCGCCCCTTACGCCATTGAATTTGGCTTTCGGGATTACAATTGATAACTCTTCGTAGGTCGGCGCCACGGCGTCCAAAACCACCCCGCGCGCGCCCATTTTGAGGTTGGTCAATTGGATTGAGTCGCACATTTTCTCCCATTCCGAAACCCGGCTATTTACCAGATAAACGATTTCAGCGGAGATCGTCCGCGGCCCTCGGACTGATTTATTCGCGTAGGCTGCGACGCCGACGCCTGGAGTCGTGATCGAATAATCGCCGCGCTTCTGCTTCGGATCACCGGCGCACCTGGCGAGTTGCGGATTGTGATTGTTGCTGAAGGACCAACTCCAACTTCGGTATCGGCAATCCGCCGACAGGTCGCGCAAGCCGACATCGTCCGTGTATTCAAGAAAAGGCTTTGGATCGAGACAGGTAAACGCCGGCGGATCGGGGAGCGTGTAGACGCCGCCGGTCGTATTGGTCGAGGTCGGCGAGGGAGTGATCCCCGTGCTTGTATCATTGTCTGTGGCGATATTGAGCGTGGCATCATTTGGCGCGGTGTGACGGGCGGTGAGAACGATCGAGGTTGACGCGCCAGAGACTATATAGACATCGCCGATTATCGGATCATTTGTCAGCGCCGTGCGGCATTTTCCCGCCCAGACCGCGGCGGTGTCGGAGGCCGTGACGGCAAAAATAACGACGCGCGTCCCGCCGCCGATCAGATTCGACGTGATCGTGGCTTTCGCATTGCCCGATCCGGAGACCGTTCCTGCGGCCGTCGCCGTTTCAACTTGCTGTGTCCCGATCAGGTGCGGTATGCGGTGTTTGCCGGAGGTCAGGAGGCTAAACGCAATCTGAAAATCTTCGTCGAGGTTTTGACTCATCGAGAAGTCATTAACGACGGTGCCCGGCCACAAGGTCGAAGCGCCGCCGCTTACCGTGATCGCGTTAAACGAAGGAAGCTGGAGCCCGGCGGCCTTCGGCAGCAACGCCGCGGAATGGCGATAGGCGACGCCGGCGACGTTTACCGGAGCTGCGGGAGTGCCGCCGAATGCGCGCATGGCCATTTTTCCATATAGTTTGAAATTCGCCCGATCGGCGCATCCGATGCTGGCCGGCAGAAAGCGGCGGAGACATTGACCGGTTTGGAATTCCGAAGCGTTGCCGGCCCGGCCCGCATCCGTCGAGAATTCTGGTTCTGGAACGTACACGGCCGCGTTCTGCCATCCTGCGCGCTCGTAACTCGCCGCACTCGTCACCGGGGTATTAAAAGCCCCTTCTCTTGTCGAGATAAATAATTCCGCATCTTGTATTAGATTGTCGATCGCCATTGATTCCTCCGATTAACTACACGTAGTAGGTCCGTAAAAATTGCTTGCGCGCAAAATCGCCTTTGACTGCCGCGCCGTCCCGCGCGTGATCGGCTCAGGTCTGTCAATCGCGCCGACGGGCCATTCGATTGGCTGTACACGCGCGCGCTTCAGAATGTCCGGCAGTTCCCCGACGTAGCGAAAGGCGTTGGTCACTGCGTCGCGCTCGATGCTCGCTTCCTTATCCGAATTCGACGTGTCTGATCCGCTTCGGTACTGAATGATTTGCGTCAGATCGTAATCCAACTCGTACAGCGTTCCGCCCTGCCGTATATCGTCCGGAAGCGCTGCCCGCTGCGTGACTACCCAGACGTGAATTTTGTTCGCGGTATCGAGCAATCCGCTATAGGTCCCCGACTCCAGAATTCCGGTTATGTCGCGCGACAGAACGATCGCCGCCGGCGTGAATACGGATAGGGCGCTCTGGATTCGCGCCACAATCGCCTCCCTGATCTCGAATTCGCTAGCCATTTATCGCACTCCGATCCGGCCGAGGCCTTTTAGAAGGGCGTCAATCGCCGGTATAACGAATGGGCGCGGCGCGACCCGTTTAGTGCCTTCCTCCAGGCCTTCCGCATACGGCGCCGTGATCTCGATCTGACCAACCACCCCCGGCGACACTTCCTGCACGCGCGGCTCCGTGACTGAATCTCGCAGGTATCTGGTGCGGATGGCCGGCGGCTCTCCCGGCGCCGACGCTCGATATGTGCCGCCGCCTGGGCGACGATATTGCCGGCCGGTCTTCGGCGCTTCGAATTCTTCGAATATGGTCTCTCGCAAATCGGTCAAGTCTTTTTCGATAATCTGCTTCAAGTCGCCGATTACCCCCCGCCTGACTTCAGGAGCGATGATTACCTCAGTTCTCATGACGCGATCTCCTCCAGCGGCGCGAGCCAGAAGCGCCAATAGCGCTGAAGTCCCGCCGGCGGAAAGATTCCCGGCTCGCCGGGAGTGATTCGCGCGATTGAAAACCGCTGCGTGCCGTGCTGGACGGCCACGGTTTGATAAACTTCGCTCGATGTGATCAATTCCTCGGCGATCTGCAGTTCGAACATCGCCGACGGATGCAATCTACTTCCGTCCTTCTCACGATCGCTATAAGTCCAGCCGGTGTCTAGCGAGATCAGCTCCACAAGCGCATTTAGTGTCCCGCGCTTCAGAAGGGTAATCGTTGGCTCTTCGCCCTGGAGCGCGTGACGGATGCGGTGTAGGGCGTTGAGCCTTTGCAAATGCGATTTTGTGAGAAGTCCAGCCATTCCTACTCAATCTTCTCGGATTTGTAGAGCATTAATAGCAAAAGACGGCGTATCGCCGTTTAGCACGGGTTTTGTCGTAATTTTTGCGACCAGACCCGAGCCGGAGGCCGTGATATTGACCGCGCCGCCGCCCTGAGTCGTGGATAATGAAAACGTATCGCCCGATTGGGAGATCACGAAGTAAGTTGTCCCTTCAGTTAATCCTGTCGGCAGCGTGCCACCTGGCACGATTAGAATCCGAACCACATTATCGTTGACGACGGAGTGGCCTGGAGCGGTCAGAACGTCAGCGACTGTCGCCGTAAACAGGTCGCCATCGTCAGTGCCGAGCCATCCCCAATAAAGCAAATTTCCAGACGTCGAGGCGTCGAACAGTCCAAACGCGACAATCGTTCCCCAATCCGCCGAGGCCTGCGCGAAGGTGATCGCCGTGCCGTTTTGTTTGAGACCGCTCGAAGCGTTGGGAAAGTTCGTATTGTTATTCGTCACCTGAACGCGCGCATATGAGCCGCCGGTCACTTCCGTACCGCCGCCTGAATCGGTCGGCGCGACTGTGAAGAGCGCCACATGGATATTGGTAGGCGCCGTATATGCTTGATTACCGACTACGTGGTCGAGCAGTTTATTTTCTAAAAAGTCTGATTTACTTCCCGGCATAATCTATTCCCCTATGACGTGGCGTCCGTTCGTCCCTTTATGAAGGCAATCGTGCCGACAATCGGCGTCTGCACCGTCGCTTGATCCGTGATCGGTTGAATGTCGAAGTAATAGTCGAGATCAGGCTTTACATTCGTCCACTCCGCGTCCTGATGCCTAATCAAAAAATAACCTTCAGCCGTTCCAAGCGAGCCGTTGGCCGTGATCTTGCCTTGCGCGGTAAGACTCGACGTAATCGAGCGCTGAATGATTGCCGCGCCGTCGGCGTCCTTAAGACTCTTCTTGACCGTAAAATAAGCCTTCGAGAGCAGGACGCCCGCCGGCCAATCGGTCAACTCGAAAGCGATCTCCGTGTCATCGCCGATTACGTACCCTTTTAAAGTGACATTCTTGGCAATCATATTTACTGCGCTTACCACTATCGGCCTTCTGATTTTGGCGCTCCCCGAGATCGCCGGATCATTTACCGACATTGAAATAGCCTCGGCTTTCCGCACGCTCGCCGTGGCGCTGGGCCTGTCCATTGACGCTCCCAGTCCAGCCACCCGCATTGAGGCCCGCAACAATGCCCGGACGAATGGGACGACCTCAACGAAGACGGGCGGCAAACTTGATCCGACTGAGGCCGTGGCGCGAATTACCGCTGAAATCGCCCGGTTGATCTTTTGGCCAGCAACCGACGCGGCGCCTGCGCTGATCCTTGCAGATAACGCATAGGCGGCGCGCGCCCCGGCCCTGGTCGCTGTCCGCCCCACGGATCGCGCCGACAGCGCATAAGCGACATTTTGAGCGGCCCGGACCATTGTTCTCGCGCTAGCATTGGCGGTTAATGCCCGCGACGCGATCAGCGATCCAACCACTCTGGCGCCCGCGGTAACCCTTGCCGCAATCGCGCCCGAGGCGGCAAAAGACAATTGCGTAAGCGAACTGCCGACCGATCGCACTGCCAGAGCGCGCGCCACAATGGCATTCGCCAGCGTTCTGGTCCGGCCAAAGGCATTAACTGTCAAAGATCGCGCTATTCCGGTCGCTGCCCGCGTCGCCGTTCTACCTGCCGCGCTGGCGGCTATGGTCCGAGCTATCGAAGACTGCGCCAGGGTCCTACTTGTGCCGACGAGTCGAGAGCCAAGCGCATATGCCACGTTTGCGGCCCCTCTGAGACTCGATCCGCCTGCCGCCCTCGCTTCCAGTGCCACAGCCCCACCGACCTGCACCAGCGGCGCGATCTTCGGCCCCTGCTGCGGCTGTTGATATGGGCGATAAACAGGCATCTATCAATAGACTTCCTCGTATACGAGCAGGATTGTCCAGCCCGTAGTTGACGCCGGCGCCGCGGCAAACCTGACACACCATACAGTTGAAGCGGGCACTACAATCCGCTCCTCCGGAACTGGCAGATACATATAACCATTTAGCACGTTGAACGCGGCGGCGAAGTGATTGGTGTAGGTACCGCCCGAATCCGCGGAGGAGTTGATCCCGATTCGTCCGGCGCCGCCGATTACGCTCGTATTGCCCGACAGCCCTGACGCTGGACCGGCCAAGTCGGTATTTGTCGGAGTTACGCTGGTGGTTGTCAGGGTACCCGCCGTGTCGCGGGTTGAAAACAACAGCCTCGCTTGTGCGCTCGTTGTCGATCCGCTCTGCGTCGCTTCCACCCGCAGCGGGCGAACTATTGCGGCGGCTGATACCGTTGCGGCGGTTTGCAGGGCAACTAGAACGCTTCCGGTGCCGAGCGTCAGGTTTTCACCGTGTACCGTGTAGACTCGACCCATTTGTTACTCCTAAGCCAAACTAATCTGTCGAGAGAATAACTACTCTATCCCAACTAACGCTTTCATTGGCAGTTAATGAAAAAGTAAAAGTAAGCCACCCTTCCGGCATCTCAAACGAATATGTTGCATCTGCATTGAAAGTATTGATGGGAATATTTATAGAAGCGCCACTACCATACGTTGTAGAGAATGCAAAATTCATCTGGTCACTTCCAGTAGTAGAAAAGGTGTTGATATAAAGCAAACCTCTTCCTCCGTCCCATTTAATATTTCGTTCAAGATTAGAGCCAGAACTTGGGTTTACTATATTGGTGGTCCCCCAAACTTCTTAAAGCATTGCTTCCTCATATTTTAAACCGACAAGTTAATAAGTTCCGCTTGAGCTAACGCCACCGTCCAGTTGGCCGATGCCCCCGCGTTGATGCTTACTCCTATAATGCTATTAGCCACAGTCGAATCGAATCCGCTGGAAGTCACGTCTATAAACGTCACTTGCAGTCCGCCGGTGCTTATGAATCCTGTTGTTGTGTTCGTCCGATGCATTCGAAAAGCAACTTGAAGAACTGCCGAAGTGCCGCCTCCTACCGATCTGAACGTTGCCCAGATTTCCATCAACGCGCTATCCGTAGCGGCCGTCTGCGCTGTCGGAAAAGTAATAACGCATCTGGCGGTGTCGGCAGTGGTTCCATTGGTCCCGATCCTGACATTGATGACCGCTGTCGCAGTCCCTGCGCCGGTTTTCGTAGCGCGAAAAACACAGCGATACATCGTCTTGGCCTGCGGATTGTTTGCAGGGATGGCGATATTTGAATTAGTCAAATACGTATCTGACGAAAATCCTGACTGCGAGGCAGTTGAAGCGTTGAAGAGTTCGCTTACGCCTTTGACATATGTAGCCAGTGCTGATGCGGGAGTCCTATTAGAGGCCCCCGCCTTATTGGTAGCAAATTCATCTGTAGCAGCCACGGTAGGATTATTTGTTGCTGCGCTTATCTTGGTATTGGCCATATCACATCCTGATCAACGTATTCTGCCAATTGCGCCCAGGCGCGGCTGGAAAATCGGCGTCTAACGTCTCTTCCAGCGTCCATAGTCCTGAGCCGTCTTCAAGCAGCCACTTATCGGTACTTTCCTCCAGTTGCCAAAAACCGCCCGGCGGTCCGGTGTCTGCGGGAATGCGGACCAGAAACGCCGCCCATCCGCAATTGTTGCTGGCCATCGTGAATGTCCCGCTGACAGTGCCCGTCGCGCCCGCGCCGACATTCTCTTGCGTCGCGCCGGATAAGTTTGACCATGCGTTCTCGGCGTCTTCTTTTTCGGCAAAGCTCGCCGGCGGCGTGTGACCCGTGCCCACGTCGTTCAAATTCACGTCCGGCGCGGAAATCCACAGCAAATCATCGCCGGCGACCGCCGTCACGCCTGTCGCCGAGACCGTGACCGGCGACGACTGGCTAGAATTCTGAATGTTCGACGTCGAGGTCGGATCGCTGCTTGGCGATCTGCCGCTGAAAGCGTACGCCTGACATATCCAATCCCCGGACGCCCCGAGCGCCCCGAAGGTGTAAGACCCTGCATCCGCCGCGCTCAGCCGCTTCCAGGAGACCGACATCGAGTGTCCGTCGAATGTGACGTCAACGTCGTGGAGTTCGGTAAAGCCGGAAGGGTAATCGCCGGGATCGAACACAGCCGCCGAGGCATCGATCGTAGCGACCAGAATGACAATGTCACCCGACTGCACCCCCGCAGGCACGCTGACCGACGGCGTGTCGCTATTGCCAGAAGCTGTTGTCGAGTCTCGATATGCCATTACCAGAAGACCGCGAATATGGGAGACAGATAGGATTTCGGCGACTGCAACGGCCTTTCGATCTCGACCAACCTCGCGGGGAAATCAACCGCGATCGGCGACACGTCCACGGCGGTATCTATCTCAAGTAAGACAGTTCCTAAATTGTCAAAAATCCTGATCGTCATTGCGTTAGCGACGGCGATCCATGAAACCTGCGTGACCCGCTCCGTAACATCATCAATCGTAAAAATCGTTGTAGAGCCGCGAGCCGAACATCTTTTAGTGATCAGCGCCATATCGCTATGCGAACTTGATAGGCGCGAACGCCTCAGCCATCTGCTTGCATTGTTCCGTGATCTGCGACAATTTGTCCGATCCAACGTCGAACAACTGCGCCACCTTCGATTGTTTCAGCGTCCACGCCTGCTCTGCCGCGGCCCGGACATCAAAGACGTTATCGAAATCCGCCCCGGCTTCCTGCCATGTGACCGTGCCGTCGGTAATTACGGCGCCGTCCCGCGTCGGCCAGGTGGGCTCGGTCGCCGCTGTCGTTCCAGCACTTACCACTCGATAGCGATGGCCGTTCTTTGTAACCGGCAACACGACGGCGCCGAAGGTGAATGCCGTCGAGAGCGCCCAGAAAGATGCGCGCTGTACGCTGTCGAGAATCGAATTCAGCTCGACATCATCAAGTAGCGGCGTATCGTCTGGCTGGACCAACATTCTCAACTGAGCCAGCGCCGCCTCTTTATGGTCTTCTACCGTCGGCATAGGTTAAATAAGTTTCTGAATCATCTCTGCGAATCCGGGCGATTCCGGTTCCGGTTCGCTAGGTTCGGCCACACGGCGGAATATCGCCTGATAAGATACGTGGGCGCGCTGCAATTGATTTCCGTAGGCGTAATAAAAAGCGTCAATCCCGCGCCTCGGGTTGTCGAACTCGGTAGGGCCGCCACCGTCCCACGCGTAATCGTCGAAGATCATCAAGCCCCCAACCTTCAGAAGCCGGAAGCTCAACACGGCGTCTTCTAGGACGTCGGCCGACGCGTGCGAGCCGTCTATGTAGACGAAGTCGTATTGACCCAAGGTGAGCCAGCGATCTCGCAAGATTTCTTGAGATGGCCCTCGATATACGGAAACCTTTCCCCTATATGGCTCAATATTCATCAAGAATTGGACATGCAGATCGCCGAGGTTTAAGCCCATCCCCCTATGCTCAACGCTTCCCTCGAAGGTGTCTACGCAATCAATATGAGCATCGGCATGCGTCAATACATTCTCCAGCAGCCACACTGTTGACCGTCCCTCAAAGCACCCGATCTCCAACACGCGCACGTCGGGTTGGCCTCTATACGGTTCGAGTACCTTCCGCCATACCGGAATCGCGTGCGTGTGCCAATCAGTTGTGAATTTCGGCGTCATTTACCTTTTCTCTTCGACTTCTTCGGCTTAATCACCGGCGCAGGCGCCTGCACCGGCTTAACCTCTTCCGCGCGGCCTCTCTGAATCAGCAGATCAGCGACCGACGTCTGAAATTCCACCTCGGCGCCAGGCGCGAACATATTCCAGGCCTTGATTAGTTTTATCCGCTTGGTTGCCATCATTCGTACCTGATCGCGCCGCCCGTCCATAACTCCAACACCTTTTTCATTCCGGCCAGCTTCTGATCCTCAGTTAGCAAGTAGTGATGCCAGAGATAGGAAGTGTCGAGTTGTCCGAGTTCGGCCACGATCTTGCGAAATGAAATCGCCTTCAATCCATAGCGCGCGATATTGCGGGACAGAATGAAGTCGTCAATCAGGTGATCCGGCTTGATGGCGGCGTTTCTTTCCAGCGCCGTCGGCTTGATGCGCGCGACGGCCTCATCAAACGTCATATCCTCCAGCGGATGCCAGAGGTCCAGACACCAGCGCGACGCGACCGTGAACCAATTACCCGAGCCGATATGCCGCCCGTCGCGGCGAAAGTAGTCGTCATACGTGAATCGACACGACGCGTAATCCGTGGCGTTATGCATGACCGAATCAAAGGGGCATATCTCCGTCACATCGGGCATGTCCGGATGAACAAGCGCGTCCGAATCAAAGAACACGATCCAATCGTCGCCGCGCTCGCGCGCGATATCGTAGATTTGGAGTTTTTCGATCACCGGCGGAAGCTCTGGGGACTTCCGCTCGGTGATTACGAAAAACTCGGCGCCGATCTTCTCCGCATAACGTCTCAACAGCGGATACGTCACCTCGCAAATGCGCGGTGAATATCCATCAACGTTGAGCGTATAGAGCGTTTTCATACGAATTTCTGTTCGAGCAAACCGCGCTCAGCCGCCGTGTTCGGGGCTTCCTCAGCGCGGCTCAGGATCGCCAGCGCGGAGAGCAGACAGGCGTTCGTCGAGCCGACGGTGATGATCGCCGTCAAATACCGCCTGCGATTCCCCAGAAGCTGGAGATACGTGCAGATGGTTTTGTTGTCGTCGGCGTCAACCAATGCCGTGTGGTTCGCGCCCGTGATATTCACCGCGTTGGCGCCGTTCGCTTCGTGGCTTTCCTGCCATTGAATCGTGGCGACGCCGTTCGCGCCGAGCAGCCCGGCCTGAATCACGAGCGCGACCTGTCGGAAACCCTTGGTGTCAACCACGGTCATCGTGGCATTCGCGCCGCCGGCGACGGAGATCGGCGGAAGCGCCGAGACGAATTTAACTGTTTGAAGTTCGATCATTTGCTTTCTCCTATGGGGCGACCCTCGCCGCCCCCTTGATAACGATTACCGTCACGATTGACGACGCTTACGACGCCGCAGAGATCAGAGCCACGACCGAACCGGGCTGGCGCAATGCCGCTGTGGCGCTGGCGTTGCCGTAGTCGTGGACTACGATATCTACTCTTTCCGTGCCCCTCACAGAAATTTGGTCATTCGCTGACAGGGAGAACGGATCAGTAAACAACGTGCGCGCGCGGCGGTCGCCCATCATTGTGGCCATCGTGAGGTCGCCCAGAATCGCGGCAATCTGCGAGTTCGCGTCCGTTCGCGGCATGACCTGCGTGAAGTTCACCGGATAGCCGAGGAAGAGAGGCCGAGCGGCCCGGTCGCCTGTCGCCACTTCGCGGATAGTGTTGCCGCCGGCGGCGAGTTCGATCCTCTGCATCGTCCCGAAGTAAAACGAGCGATGGCAATACCAGGCGGTTTGCGCCGTATCGGCGTACTGCGGGAGCAACGCCACCGTGGCGTTGAAGCTCTTCAGGCCGAACTCATCAAATGTGTTCGCGGCGGTTCCGTCTGAGTCCTTAAAAGCGACCACAAGGCCGGCGATATTGGCGATTGTTCCGCTCAGGCCGAGCAGTTTCTGTGTAATGCCGGTAATCCCGCCGTAAGTCGGAGAGCCGTCACCCAGGAAGCCGGCCTGATCTTCAGCCAGCGCGAACGCAGTCCCAATCTCGAAAGCCAACTGATCGGCAATGCTGATGGCGGAATCTTCCGCGATCTCAGATGACATCACCACGCGCGCAGCCAGCTTCTTTGCAACCAACTGCACGTTGTCATAATTGGGCGTCGATTCGGCGATCGAGGCGCCTTCGCCGACCCATGCCGCTGTTACGCCCCCGGTCCTGCGCGGGACCATCTTGATGTCGCCCGCCATCTGATTCATTCGGGTGTAGCGCCTAAAGACGCCGAAGGTCTCCAGCAACCGAATCAACATGTTGTCGAACTCAGGCGGAACGAGCGCGCCGCCCTGTTCGTTGATCCCCTCGTTCAGCGCCTTGACGGTCGGGATTCCGTTGTCCTGGCAGAAGGTTTCAGCCTTCGCGCGCAGAGCCGAATGGCTCGGAAGATTGGTCGCCGACCACCATTGGAAGAAGCGATAAGCCAATTCCTCGTCCTGATGGCGATTGCCGTAAACGTTGATATGCCGCAGATTGCCCATCGGCGAATAGACGATGGCTTTGCTGGCTTTCTTTTCTTCCTTCCCGTTCGGGAACGGCGGGCGGGTGACCGGCGTGGCGAACGCCTTCACACGTTCTTCGTTCTTGGCGCGCGCTTCCTCTACCTTCTTCAGTTCGGCATATCGCGCTTCCAGCAATTCCTGGTCGGCGTCAATCGCCTTGATCTCGTCCAGTTCGGCTTGAGTGTTGGCCTTGTCTGCTCTGTCTCCAGCGGCGTCGAACAGTACCGCAAGCCTATCTGTGTTGTTCTTGATCGTGGCGGCGATTTCCAACATCGTCCCCACTTTCAACAGTTGTTCTAAGGTTTTGAGCATTATTTCCCCTTTTGACGGCGTGCCTATACTTCAATCTGAAGTATTCGCTCTCCGTGGCGCGCTTTTCGGCGTCGTTCGTCGTGGCCGTCGCTTCAGTGAGCAGTGTTTGCAGGTCAGCGGACGCCGCTTTCCATTGCTCAAGAACTGAAGCCACGTTCTGACGATAAGCCTCCGAAAGAGCGCGTTTATCCTTTAGCCGCGCTTCGTATTTGCTGCGAAAGCGGGCTGCTAGATCCTTCACGGCGGACACCGCCAATCGGGAATGCGTGTCGATGTCGAGGGCCTTGAAACTGGACACCAGTTTTTCTGCCTCAGACATCGGTTGTTCGTCATCGTCGTCCGCGTCGTCACCGAGCGGAACGAATTTCAAAGATTCAATGGTTTTGAGTGTGGCGACGCGATTTAACTTCTCGGCGGGCTGGGGCGTCAGCGAGATTTCGATAATCGGCCAGCGTGTAATCTGCCCGTCGTCGGTTCGCTTGACCATGTGCCAGGTCGAACCCGACGACCACCCCAACTTGCCGGCTTTCACCAAGCCGTAAACAGCCTTTTCGTACTCGTCGGCCATGTCGAGTACGACTTCAGTGAACAAACCCACGTCGTCTTTTTTACTCTTTGCCGTATTGCTGAAAATATGATTGCGGAAGGCCTCTAAAGCCTTCTTCTGTTCGTCGCTCATCCGGCGAGTGGTATAAAGTGGTAATCCGTGGTGAAACAGCACATCAACGCCGTTCCCTTCGTGCGCGCCGAGGTAGGTATCTTTGGTGAAATAGTCCCCGTATAAATCCCTATGATCACTATCAGTAAAACGAACGGAATAGCCGCCGACGCGGCCCTTATCGTCGAGGGCTCTCAGAGTGTCACCGAAATAAAATAACGCTTCGTTCATAAAGCCTCTTAATTGATCATTCCGTTATCCTGCGCCGGGTCCGGCGGATTGATTGCCTGATCAATCTCCGCAGCCTGCACTTCCGGCGTGACAGCCTGAACGGCGGCCGACCGCAAATAGACCTCGCCGTCGGGGCGACCCTCCAGGCCGATCATTTCGCGGTATTCGTTCACAGTGATTCCGCCGCTGGCCAGGTCGGCATTAGCGCGCATATGCAATTTGTCTTGATCTTCCTGTAAGGCTGCGATATTGCGCAGGTCGAAGGCGATCCGGTGATTGCGCCTCAGGCCGACGTCGTCGCGCAATTGGTGGGTTAATTCGTCGCCGATGAAGTCCCACAAGGGCTTTGCGTAAGTACAGATTGAGCGTTCGTCGGCTTGCTCCACGTTGTTGTAAGTACTGTTCTCGTCGGCGGCGCCAAAACCCAAAGTCTCTTTGGCTATACCGATCACGCTGGCAAAGCGCGACTCGGGAAGGTGGCGCAAGACTTTCATGTCCAACTCGGAGGGATTGAAGCCGAGCTTAGTGATCTCGACAGCGCGATTAGAGACGAACACTTTGCCGCGCTGGTCGCCGGTCGTTGATCTGACATAGTCTTGCTTGACGGCAGTGGGATCGAAACTGACCGAGACTTGGCCGTCTTTGAGCGCCAGGGCGACGGGCGGGACGCCGCCTTGTTTCAGAAGCAGAAATTGATAGACCGCGACCTCGTTATCGGCGCAGACCTCACGAAGGACTGAGGCGACAGGCGAAAGCCCTGTCCGCCCCATATTCACCGGATCGGCGCCGTCTCTGAAATGAATCACGTCCTCGACCCTGATACGAACAATGGCGCCGTCCGTCTGGTATTCGTAATAGGAAATAAATTCGCTGCCATCCTCGGGCCAGCGCGGCGCGATCATCCACGGTGGGACGTGCCAAAGCTGCACGACTTGACCGAATTCGTTGCGCGCTTTCAGGAAATAGGCGTTGCCCGACGTGATCCACGATAGCGCGAAGGCTTTTAAGAGGGTCGCGCCGGAAAAGAACGGGTTAGGACGATTAAGCAGGTCAATGGCTGGGTGATTTGGGATCGGCTGTTCTTTCCCCCGAGCGTCTGCGCGCACGACCTGCAGCGGCGCCTCTGGGAGTACGCGGCCCAGCCAGTTGACGGCCGCCATTACAAGTGACGACTTTTCCAGTTCCCCAGCTTCCGCGGCGTAGTTGATCCGGGAATTAGTGAATATGCCGGACGCCCAATTGAGACCGCCCCAGGATTGGCCCGACGATCCACCAAAGCCGGTAAAGCGCAACTTCAGCGCCTGATAAATTCGCTGAAGCAGCCCCGGCTTTTGGTATCTGTATCTGGCGATCGCTTGGCTCATAAAAACAAAAAGCGCCGCGCGATCTTTTCAGATCGGCGGCGCACGATGGCGCGAACAGTTAGGCGCGAAATAGCGCACGCAATATTGTCAGCGCGAGTTTGCGATATACGTTTTGGTTAAGTCAAGCAGAATCGCAAACTCAAGCCGTTTTCCACTCTGCGACCGGGGTCATAATCCTGTAGCGCGTCGCGTCGCCGGCGTGGTCCTCGGCGTCCGTGTCCACGTCGTCCGGCTTCTTTTCGTCGCGAGGTAAGACCGGGACAGTGCGAATCCACTGGGCGCAGTGGTTAAAGATGAAAATGCCCGCATCTTCCATTGGGCGCTGCAATCCCGCTTTCAACATCTTGCGAAGCCGCTCCCAGCCCGTGACGCGGCTCCCTGGAGATTTGTCCGCTGGCAGCCAGTGAACGCCCACTGCTGCCATATCGTCAGCAATGCAGACGCCGTTTTCCGCGTCGAATATCGAACTATCCGCCGCGCCCGGCTCGACGCGATATGGCCATAGGGATTCGCGCTCGACAATCCCGCGCGCGATCTCGACGGCGAGCATCTTCAAGCCGTTATTCGCCCGGCCGTTCCATCCATACCATTCGTTGATTAGAAAGACCGTACCCGGCGGATAATGGCGGCCGTTCGGGGCCTGCGTGCCGTCGGATTCAGCCCACCATAGGACCGCGAATGGCTTTGACGATCCCCAGTCGAACGATCGGTCAATGCGCCAGCTCGACGGGATTTCGAAGGGGTCAATTGCGTGCAGATCACGGCGCCACAAATCGTCTAGCATCCCGCCCGCGACAATGTCCCAATCACCGTCCATCATTGCCCGAACCAGTTCGGGGCTGCCGAGGCCTTCCAGGCGATAGGCGTAATCGGGATCAGTCTCAATTAGGGTAGGATTGTCATAGAGCCGAGCCGGAATGTATTGGCGGGCCATCCCGCCTTCGCTCCTCGGGGCCCCCTTGATCTCCATCGGCGACGCCCAGTCAACAAAGGTCATCTTCACCCAGTTATGGCCAATGGAGCCGGGATTGCTGGCGCATAGGATTCGCGGAAATAAACCCTTGTACTGATCCGGGATTTTCAACCCGCCTAGGCGCAGGCGACCGCGTAGAAACCTGTACATTGTCTCTGAGAAGTGCGTCAATTCATCCATCATCAGCACATGGATTTCCGCGCCGTGATATTTGTAAACGTCTGATTCCTTGTCGCAGTGGCAAAGGTGAATCTTCGCGCCGTTCTTAAACTCGATACGATTGCGAGAATAGTTGATCGAGCAATAGCCGCTGTTGACCCATTCGGCGAGAAGGACCGGAAAGCCGGTCGGCCCGGTCAGATGGTTTTTGAGGAGATCGGGAAGCGTGCGGCGGAAAAGATAGATTTGCAAATTCGGAATAGCGACGCACCATGCGATCGCCGCGACGCGCATCAGGTGAGACTTGCCCCCGCCGGCAGCGCCGCCGTACAGAATCTCATTCGCTTGGCTCAGGAACGCCAGGCCCTGGCGCGGGTGTAGTTGCATGTCCATTGATTACCACGTTGAGAGTGGGCAACGCCTCGGTATGGTGATTGAGATCAACACTCTCCCTCGGCTTGCCGAAGGTATAGGCCATTAGTAACTTGATCGCGTCCTTATCACCTTCCTCTGCAAGCGTTGCAAGTTTGCTAATGCATGCCTCGCGCTGGTCGAGCGTCCAGCACTTATTGAGGAGCGCAACGAGCCCCATCTCTTCAGACTTCGACTTGCGCCCCGATCTACCTTTTTTACCGCCACTTTGGCCCTTTACACCCACGTTTTTCCTACGTTTTAAAACAAATACGAATTGGGCGAGCGAGCCGTGTGCCCCGATCAGACTCCCCGCCCCGCTGACGACGGCGCACCACCTCTCACGTAGCCAACGCCGTCCTGTCAGTTCTATCTACTTGCGCCGATGAGGATAGCAACGCCCGCCGCCACCCCGGCGATCAAGCCGAATTTACGAGCGCGGCCGAGTTGCTTTTCAAGTTGGACGATCCGTCGCTGTTGAAGCTCAATCCTCTTCAACGATAAGACCACCTGCTCTCGCTCGGCCGCGATTACGTTCTCAAGTTCCTTCGCGCGCGCGGATTGCAGTTCGCCGGCGGACTTGAGAGTTTCGATCTCACGATATGCGATCTTTATCCGGTCCTCGGCGGCGTCGATATGCGCCTGGAGACCGATAATTAACTCTCGCGCCGCTTTCAATTCTTTCGCTGCGGCGCTGCATGCTTTTGCGGCGCCCTCGCACTCACTTGCACTCGTACCCGAGCTCTGCCAACTGCCGGCATAGGTCTGCGCAGGAAACAGGAGTAGCAGGGATAGGGGTAGCGCGAATCTGTTCATAGTTTTCCTTCGCTTGCACGTACACCGTGCGGGTTTGGCCCATTCTCTTATCGGCGGCTTCGGCTTTCGCCGTCAGAAACTGGATCTCCGATTGCTTCAGATCGAGCGCGGTTTTGTATGCGTCGGCGGCTTGCGCTGCGGCCTGAGCTTTGGCCTCGGCGGTTTTGAATTGTTCGTCAAGTTGATTGACGCGCCGATCGTATTTGGCTTTTTGGATTTCGCCAACAATGCCGTAGATCAGGAGCGCGGCGCCGATGATCAGGGCGAGGATAAATGCGAATTTAGCGAGCCGCGCGCGGTTATTGTGGACGTAATCTTTAACGTGAGTGAGAAAATCAGACAGCATCTTTCATCACCTCCGGTTTGTCGCCATTGATATAACCGAGCAGGAACAATGGCAACATGACCATTGTGATTGTTTTGAAAAGCCGGGTCAGGATTCGGATGACGACGACCCATACAATGATTCGCTGTGGGGTCGGCGAGAATCCTGTGGTTATAATTGCAATCGTGGCTTCGGCGGCGACGCCGGTGAAAGCGAGCGCCAGGTAATGGCCGAATCGCTGGCGCATTCGAAACATATACCACGCCGCCAGGGTGGAGGCGATCGCGTCGAGCGCGACCATAAGGATCAATGTGCCGTATAACAATCGAATCATTTTCTCCTTCGTGTTGTTCGCTGCGGATAATTTGTCTGTATATCCTCGCGCAATCCCCGAATCTCGCCGGTTATTGCGTCGAGCGCTTTCAGATGTTCCTGCCATTGCTGGACCATAAGGCCGTCGCGTTTGCGGATTGTGTTATCAAATTTCTCAATCTCTGCCGCGCGCTGAGTTTGGGCGTCCTGGATCTGTCTGGTGACGAATGGCCAGACGTGACGAAGAATGAAGTAAGCCAGGAGCATTAAGAGCGCGACTGGTATTCCGAACTGGCCGGCGATTTTTACCCATTGATCCATAAAAGAAAAAGCGCCGCACGATCCGAAGTGGACCGACGGCGCACGGGGCGCGATGGTTTAGGCGCGTAATTCAAGCGCACGCAGAATTTTCCGGCTTTGAGTCTACGGCAGAAATCACCGCAGATTCAAGAGAAACTTGGATAATCACGAAAGTCGGGGTCTTTTCGCGAGACGTGCAGCGGCGGCATTTTATGCGAATCCGAAAGCTCGGCGGCCCAGAGAAATAGAAGAGCCCGGCGCCGCAGGTCGGACAGCGGATCAGTTGAAATTCGATTTGCTGTTGGGAATCGGTCATTACTTCTCAATCTTGATCTTCTCGCCCTGCTCATAAGCAAGCTTCACGAATCGTACCCCCCTATTCAATGCCTGCCTTCCTAAAAGACTAGTCTTCGCGTCCATTGAAGCCACGAGAGTTGCGACGCCGGCGTAGTAATAGACTCTGTATTCTTCGATCGTCGTCAGTTTCGCCCCGCCCAGGAGAATGCTGTGAGATTCAGCTGTGACTTTTTGCCATGTGTCTCCCTCGTAGCCGCCAAGCATCAGGACTTCCTGGCGCGCCTGTCCGCGTTCGGAGGTCGCAAGTCTGAATACGACCGTGACAGTGACGCGGAGGTTTTTGCCTTCGGCCTCACGAGTTACATTGACAGCGGCTTCGTCGTCCACGTATTTGTATTCGTCACCGGCAAACGCCGCCGGATTCACCGACTCCGCGGTTATCCGCTGCCTAACGATCTTCGCCGCGCCGGGTTTCTTCAGCGACTGCGAGTTCGCGGCAAAAGCAATCATTAGGGTGAGCAGCAACGAGAAAAGTGTTTTCATATATCTCCTTTGTGTTGTTATTTTGCGTTCTGTTCTGGCGCTTACCGGCAGTTTTTCGCCAACTTCGCCTCATCCGTCAGCCCCTCCAGCGCGGCGTCAATGCGCTGTTCGAGTGGCCGTGCGGCGCGGTATTCGCGAACGGCGTCATCAAGCGCAATCCACAATTCCGCGTCAGCGTC
>Ga0126377_10000304_pt1 | contig 29216 bp, 28 predicted proteins | sample PanSoiMetPlot_22_FD_92647 | JGI IMG/M metagenome (GOLD analysis project Ga0126377, IMG submission 92647) | Tropical forest soil microbial communities from Panama - MetaG Plot_22 | ecosystem: Environmental > Terrestrial > Soil > Tropical forest > Bulk soil | place: Panama | collected 2016-02-17 | reverse complement strand
TCGGGCAGCCTCGACGGCACCATCCAGTACTGGGACCGCGGCAATGGCCGCCCGATGGCGACCGCCATGAGCGGCGCGTCGGACGACTGGCTGGTGCTGAGCGAAAGCGGCTTCTACGCGGGCTCGGAGGGTAGCGACACCGCGATCGCCGTCGTCCGCGGCAACGAGGCCGTGGCCGCCACGCGTGTCCGTGAGCGTCTGCACAAGCCGGCGCTGATCGAGGATCTGCTCAAGGGCGCCGGCGGCCGCTACCGCGACGCCGCCCGCAAGCTCGATCTGTCCGCGGTGCTGAAACCGAACGGGCCTTGAAGGCATTGCCTTGGCAGCAACGCCGAGCAGGCGCATGCTGTCCCTGATTGCACCAAGTTGAGTGCACCAAGAGTGCGCGTTCATTCCGGAATGCCGGTGAGATGAGCACCTTCGGCTATCTTGCAGTGGCCATCGGGCTCGCGGCGCTTGCCGTCGCGGCGTGGCTGGTCGTCTCGCGACGCCGCTCCCTGCCGTGTCCGGTGTGGTTGCGCTGGATGGTCGAGCTCGACAACCCGTTCACGAAGACCAATCGCGCGCACGTGATCGTCGAGCACCTGCGTGTCGCGCCCGGCATGTACGTGCTCGACATCGGCTGCGGCCCCGGACGACTCACCGTTCCCCTCGCCAAAGCCGTCGGAGAGAGCGGATGCGTGGTCGCGATCGACGTTCAGGCCGGAATGCTCGAGCGCGCACAGCAGAAAGCCGACGCTGCGAAGCTCGCGAACATCAGGTTCGTTCATGCCGCGATCGGACCAGGGACGCTCGAGCGCGGCCGCGGCGATCGCGCAGTGCTCGTGACCGTGCTCGGTGAGATTCCGGACCGCCAAGCGGCGCTGACCGAAATCTTCGCGGGACTGAAGCCGGGCGGGATCCTGTCGGTGACCGAGGTCGTCTTCGATCCGCACTTCCAGCGCCAGGCGACGGTCCTGCAGCTGGCGAGCACGGCGGGCTTTCGTCACAAGGCACTGTTCGGTAACCGGCTCGCCTACACGATGCACCTGGAGAAGCCGCCGGAGCAACAAATCACGGCGGCGAGGTGACGTCGAGAAGCGTTAATGACCCATGCTGTAGCCTGGGTACCTTTGGCGAGCACAGGTGCAACCATGGCGAAGCGCACTGAAATCCAGTCGATCCACCCTCGATCCGTGAGCAGCATCACCCCGGCATCCCACGCTGGTCCTGCGCGTCTCATCTCCCTTGCCTGGATCGTCTGCTGCGCAAGCCTGATGAATGCCGCAAGCGCAATGTCCGCCGAGCCGATCAAGATCGGCGCGGTGCTGCCATTTTCCGGCGGCGTCGAGCTTTACGGCGCCCAGGCCAAGCTCGGCCTGGAGCTCGCCGCCAAGGAGATCAACGCCGGCGGCGGCATTCTCGGCCGGCCCGTCGAGGTGATCTACGAGGACGACAAGACCGATCCGGCCGCGGCGGTCGATGCGACGCGCGAGCTGATCGAGCGCGACGGCGTGCTGGCCCTGGTCGGGCCGATCACCTCGCGCAATCTCAATGCCATGGTGCCCGAGGTCGAGCGCCTGAAGACCCCCCTGCTCTATGCCACCAACTACGAGGGCGGCAAATGCAGCCGCTATGTGTTTTCATTCAGCACCGTTCCCAACCAGGAGCTTGCTCAGCTGCTGCCCTACATGAACCGCACCTTCGGCAAGGCCTATTTCATGCTCGGAGCGGACCGCGCCTGGCCGCACAGCATGTTCGACGCCGCGGAGCCGATGATCCGCAAGCTCGGCGGCCGCGTCGTCGGCACCGAGTACACCGAGGGCAAGGAAAAGGATTTCGCTCCGCTGATCGCGCGCGTCGCTGCGAGCAAGGCGAAGGTTCTGTTGTTCGCGCTGAAGGGGGACGGGCTCGATTTCATCCCGCAGGCGGATGACCGCGGACTGCTGAAGAGCACCACGGTCGCCTTTCTCGGCCTGTCCGAGGTTGACCTCGGCGTGTTCGGCGGCAAGGGCCAGAACATGTTCGTGATAGTGCCGTTCGTCGCCACCAGCACCATGCCGGCGGTCAAGACGTTCGTCGCCAAGGTCAAGGCCGAATCACGTGCCGATACGGCGGTGTCGAACTACGTGATGACGCATTACAACGCGCTGATCGCGACCAAGGCGGCAATCGAGAAGGCCGGCAAGGTCGACAAGGAGTCGATGATCAACGCGCTCGAAGGCCTCACCATCAAATCACCGACCGGACCCGTGACGATGGGCAAGAATCATCACGCCACCATGAACCTGTTCCTGGCCAAGACGAAGGGACGCGACCTCGTCATGGTGCAGGCGCTCGGCGAGATCAAGCCGGACCCCGGATGCAAATGACCGGACAAGCGATATGATGGTCCTCAACCGATTGACGGGAGGACCATCATGGTCACGTTGCGAGCGAAGCCCGAGCCCCTCGACATCGACCTGAAGCGCACGGCCGTCGTCGTGGTGGACATGCAGAACTCCTTCGTCTCGAAGGGCGGCATGTTCGACCTTGCCGGCTTCGACATCACGGGCTCGGCGCCTGTCATCGAGGTCCACCGGCGCCTGCTGGCGGCGAGCCGCAAGGCCGGCGTCAAGGTGGTCTACCTGGCGATGTCCTTCAAGCCGGACCTGAGCGATGCCGGCGGCGATCCGTCCTCGCCCGCCTATCACAAGGAGCTCGCCTTGCGCATGATGCGCAACCGCCCGGAGCTCGCCGGCAAGCTGCTGGTCGACGACACCTGGGACGCCGCGATCATCGAGGCGCTGGCGCCGCAGCCGGGCGACAAGGTGATCCGCAAGACCCGCTACGACGGCTTCTGCCGGACCGAGCTCGACGCCTATCTGCGGGCGGCGAATATCCGCTACCTCCTGTTCACCGGCGTCGCCACCAATGTCTGCGTCGAGAGCACGGCACGCCATGCCTTCTTCAACGAGTTCTGGCCGATCCTCATCGAGGACGCCATGAACAACTCCGGACCGGACTTCAACCGGCAGGCCACGTTGTGGAATTTCGAGCATACGCTCGGCTGGGTGACCAATTCCGATCAGGTGATCGCCGCTCTGCAGTCGCATGCGTTGGAAGCCCAGCCGGCCTGAGCGGCGGCGCTCGCCGGCGATTCAACAAACGAACACTTCGCCTTGATCGGGCCATGAGGAAGAAGCCGACGAGGGCGAGCCGCCAAGAGAGGACAATATCAAGCTGGTAGCTGCCGACTGGCCGACCTTTCTCGCGTCGCTGCGGCCGCTCGACGAGGCGTAACAGCAGAAGGCATGCTTATCGGGCGAGGCGTGCCATTCCTGCGGCCAGATAGTTGATATCGTCCACTAATTGGTTTAGGACATCAACTACCATCGGAGAGCGCGCCATCCTGACCCGCAGCCGCAACAGCACCCGAGAGGCGGGCCCGGCCGACCGCCGTGCGCGCGCCGCCGCGCCGCTGACGATCAAGAGGCTGCTCTCCTATCAGCTGCACCAGGTCGCCAACCTGCTCTCGCGCGGCGCCGCCATGCGCTACCGCCGCGAGTTCGGCGTCAGCCTGTGGGAATGGCGCACCATCGCGCTGCTCGGCGCGCAGGCGCCGCAGTCGCTCAACGACCTTGCAAGCGCCGCGGCGCTCGACAAGAGCCAGATGAGCCGCGTGGTCTCGGGTCTGATCGCGCGCGGCCTCGTCTCCCGCGCGGCGGACAGCCGGGACGGCCGTGGCATCCGGCTCGCATTGACCAAGGCGGGAACGACTGTTCACCTCGGACTGATGCGCGCCGCGACCGAGCGCAACAACGCATTCCTCGGTTGCCTCGACAAGGCCGAGCGCGCCTGCCTCGAGCGAGCGCTGGCGAAGATCGCGGACGAGGCGCGCACCTTCATCCATCATGAGAACGAGTTGGCTCGCGCCCGCGTCAGGCGCGCAAGCTGACCAGTGCGGGAGGACTAGAATGAATCGACGTCGTATGCTGTCGGCACTCGTGACTGCCTTGCAGTTGTCTGCCGCCGCCCTGTGGCCGGCGACCGCCGCCGCCCAGTCCTATCCGAACAAGCCGATCAAGCTGATCGTGCCCTTCCCCGCCGGCGGCCCGGCCGACCTGTTCGCGCGCGTGCTCGGCAACGGGCTCACCGCCGAGCTCGGCCAGCAGATTGTGATCGAGAACCGCGCCGGCGTCGGCGGCATGGCCGGCGTCGATGCCTTGGCCAAGAGTGCGCCCGACGGCTACACCATCGGGCTCAATGGTGCGGCCGCGCTGTCGGCAATTCCGTTCATGGTGGCAAAGATGCCATTCGACTGGCAGAAGGATCTTGCGCCGCTCTCGCTGGTGGTGCGCGTGCCCGAGGTCCTGGTCGTGCACCCGTCGTTCAACGTGAGCACGCTGCAGGAACTGGTCGCCTACGCGCGCGCCAACCCGAAGAAGATCAACTATGGCTCGGCTGGCACCGGCACCATCACGCATCTGGCGGTCGAGCTGCTCAAGACCGAGGCCAAGATCGATCTCGTCCACGTGCCCTATCGCGGCGCGGCCCCGGCGGTGAACGACCTGCTCGGCGGCCACTTCGAGATGATCGTGCTCGACACCCCTGTGCTGCTGCCGCACATCCGCGCCGGCAAGGCCAAGCCGCTCGCGGTGACGTCGGCAACGCGCAGCGCCGCGCTCCCGGACGTGCCGACCACCGGCGAGGCCGGTTTCAAGTCCGTCCTCTCCGACAACTGGTACGGCATCTCGGCACCGGCCGGCGTGCCGCCGGACATTCTCGACAAGCTGCACAAGGCGATCACCAAGACGCTGCAGTCGGCCGAGTTGAAGAAGCAGTTCGACACCCAGGATGCCATTCCCGCCCCGATGACGCCCGCGGAATACGTGGCCTTCATCAAGGCCGAGCAGGCGAAGTGGGGGCCGGTCGTGACCTCGACCGGCGCCAAGCTCGAGTGAAGCGACCAGGCGTGAGTGTAGCGACCGCATGAACTTTTCCACCCGCGTCACCGAGCTCATCGGCACCCGCTATCCCATCCTGCAGGCGGGCATGAGCTGGGCGTCGTCCAATGCGGAGCTCGCGCTTGCGGTCTCCCAGGCGGGCGCGCTCGGCATCATCGCCGCCGGCCCGATGTATCCGGATGCGCTGCGGAGCGCGATCCGCCGCGTGAAGGAGCAGACCGACAAGCCGTTCGCCGTCAACGTGCCGCTCTACAATCCCCGCTCCGCGAGCTTCCTCGACATCGTGCTCGAGGAGAAGGTGCCGATCCTGGTGGCCTCGCAGGGCGGGCCGAAGCAGCACATCGCCCGCTTCAAGGATCACGGCGTGACCTGGCTGCACGTGACCGCGTCGCCCGAGCATGCCGCCAAGGCGGAAGCCGCCGGGGTCGATGCGGTCATCGCGGTCGGCACCGAGGCCGGCGGCCATCCGCCGCCGGATGAGATCGGCACGCTGGTCGTGGTGCGCGCGGTGGTCAAGGCCGTGAGCATCCCGGTCATCGCCGGCGGCGGCATCGCCGACGGCGCCGGCATCGCCGCCATGTTCTGCCTCGGCGCCGACGGCGTGCAGCTCGGCACGCGCTTCCTGCTGACGCCGGAATCGAACCTGCATGCCGCCTACAAGTCGCGTGCGCTCGCCGCCGGCATCGCCGACACCACGCTGGTCGGCCGCGGCAAGCTGCCGATCCGCGTGCTCAAGAACGACTTCACGCGGGCGTTCGAGGCGGCGGAACGGTCCGGTGCGTCGGACAATGATCTCGCGACGCTCGGCGCCAGCCGGACATTGAAGATGGCGGCGTTCGATGGCGATACCGACCAGGGCAAAGTCGAGGTTGGCCAGAGCGTCGGCCTGATCGACGAGCTCTTGCCGGCTGCCGAGGTGGTCACTCGGCTGATCGCCGAATTCGAGGCGGCGGTCGAGCGCGTTTCACGGTTTCGCGGATGAGCCGATAACGACAAGACGAGGCTTGGTCATGTCCGAGTTGCTGATCGACAATCGCGGCGGCGTGCGCATTCTCACCATGAACCGGCCGGAGAAGCGCAACGCGCTCAACCTTGCGCTCAGCGAGGCGCTGCTCGCCGGCCTGCGCGCGGCCGAACAGGACGAGAGCGTGCGGGCGATCGTGCTCACCGGCGCGGGACCGGCGTTCTGCGCCGGCGCCGACCTCGCCGAATTCAAGGACCTGAAACCCGAGAACGCGCATCTGGTCGAGACCCGCGCCGCGCTGACGATGGACCTGCATGCCGTGTTCTCGTGCCTGTCGAAGCCGGTCGCGACGGCCATCAACGGCTCGGCCATGGGCGGCGGCGCCGGCCTCGCGCTCGCGGGCGACGTCGCGCTGATGTCCTCGACCGCGAAGCTCGGCTACCCGGAAGTCAAGCACGGCATCGTCGCCGCGATCGTGATGGCCAATCTGGTGCGCAATGTCGGGCGCAAGGCGGCATTCGAGCTGGTCGCCGGTGGCGAACCGGTGGACGCGGAGCGGGCCTGCGCCCTCGGCATGGTCAATCGGGTGACCGCGCCGGAGCGACTGATGGACGAAGCCTGCGCCTTGGCGGAGAAATTCGCCGCGGTCGCACGTCCGGCCATGGCCGCGACCAAGGAGCTGTTCTACCGCGTGTTCGACCTGCCGTTCCTGCGCGCGCTCGAAGAAGGCCGCGACGTGAACAAGCGCATGCGCGCATTCCGGACGGCGCCATGAAACCGCTGCAGCACGTCACCATCCTCGATCTCTCGCGGGTGCTTGCCTGCCCGTTCGCCAGCATGATCCTGGCGGAGCTCGGCGCGACCGTGATCAAGATCGAGGAGCCCAATCGCGGCGACGAGACCCGCAGCTTCGAGCCGTTCGTGGAACAGAATGGGGCGTCCGAGAGCGCCTACTATTTCGCCTGCAACCGCGGCAAGCAGTCCGTCACCGTCAATCTGCGCTCGGCCGACGGCCAGCAGATCATCCGCGATCTCGCGCGCGGCGCCGACGTGTTCCTGGAGAACTTTCCGGTCGGCACGCTCGCCCGCTACGGTCTCGACTACGCGAAAATTCGCACGCTCAACGAACGCATCGTCTACGTCTCCTGCACCGGCTTCGGGCAGAGCGGGCCCTTCGCTCACAGGAAGGGCTACGACACCATCTTCCAGGCCATGGGCGGCATCATGAGCCTCACCGGCGAGCGCGGCGGCGCGCCGGTGAAGCCCGGCCTGCCCGTCGCTGACCTGACCTCCGGCCTGTGGGTGGCGATCGCGATCCTGTCGGGATTGCAGGGGCGGGCCGCCCAGCACCACGGTTGTCACATCGATTTCTCCATGCTCGACGGACAGATTTCGTTGCTCACGCTGGCTGCCGCGCGCTACTTCGCGCTCGGCGAGGTGCCGCCGCGGCTCGGCACCGAGCATCCCGGCCGCGTGCCGTCCGCGAGCTTTCTCTGCGCCGACGGCGGCTACTTGCACATCACCGCCAGTGACCAGCATTGGCTGCCGCTCTGCCACGCGCTCGGGCTCACGGACTGGGGGAGCGAGACCGAGCTCCAAAGCAACGGCGGGCGGCTCCGGCGGCGCGACGAGGTGATGGCGAAGCTCACCGCGGCCTTCGCGGCGCGCCGCCGCGACGACATCGCTGCCGCACTCGACAAGCTGGGCGTGCCGCAGGGGCCGATCCGTGCTGTCGACGAGATCCTCACCGACGCGCACGTCGCGGCGCGCCGGCTGGTGGAAAAATTCCCGCATCCGACGGTGGGCGAATTCCCGGCGCTCGGCGTGCCGTTGAAGCTCGACGGCTGGGACGATCCCGCCGTTGCACGCCCTCCTCTTCTGGGCGAGCACACCGAAAGCGTGCTCGTGGAGCGGCTCGGGTTGACGCGCGAGCGGATTGCAGAGCTCAAGGAGGCAAAGGCGATATGACGTTCTCCACCCTTCTCTATGGCGTCGCCGACGGCGTCGCCACCATCACGCTCAACCGCCCGGACGCGCGCAATGCGCTCAACCGCGCCATGTGCGAGGACCTGGTCGCCGCCGCGGCGGCGGCTTGCAACGACGACGCGGTGCGCCTGGTGCTGGTGCGCGGCGCCGGACCGGTGTTCTGCGCCGGCGCCGACCTCAAGGAGCGCAAGGACATGAGCGTGGACGAGGTCCGCAACCGGCGCCTGCGCGGCTTCGCGGCCTACCATGCGCTCGAGGCGCTACCGATGCCGGCGGTCGCGGTCGTGCACGGCGCGGCGATCGGGTCGGGCAGCGAGATCGCCGCCGCCTGCGACTTCATCGTCGCGACTCCGGAGGCGACGTTCGCCACGCCCGAGGCGCTGTGGGGCACGGTCGGTGCGACGCAGCGGCTCGCGCGCGTGCTCGGCAAGCGGCTGGCCAAGGACATGATGTTCACGGGACGCAAGCTGACCGCCGACGAGGCGAAGGTCGCGGGGCTGGTGACGCGCATCGTCGAGCCCGGCAAGCTCGACGCCGCCCTCGCCGAGCTCGCGGCTACCATCGGCAAGGCCTCGGCGCCGGGCCTGCGCCAGGCCAAGCGCTGCATCGATCAGGGCAGCGAGCTCGATCCGCGCGGCGCGCTCGCGGTCGAGCTGCTCGCGATCGAGGAGAACCTGGCGCAGGACGCTCTTCTTGGACAGGATTCTTGGCGTTCCCGCATGGCCGGATTCAAGTCTTCGTCATGAGCTGGACCCCGCGAACGCTCTACGCCTTTGTGAGCGAACGCGCGCAGACGCGCGGCGACGCCGAGGCGCTGGTGACGGCGACGGCCCGCCTGACCTATCGCGAACAGCATCAGGCCGTGCGCCGCACCGCCAAGGCGATGCATGCGCTCGGCGTCAGGCGCAACGATTTCGTCGGCATTCTCATGGGCAACGACGAGACCTGGGTCACGCTGTTCTACGCCGCCGCCACGCTCGGCGCGGTGACCGTGCCGATCAATACGCGCTTCAAGTCGGCGGAGCTCGCGTTCTGCCTGGCGCAAGCCGACGTCAAGGCGCTGTTCATCGCCGACCGGTTTCTCAACATCGATTTCATGTCGTTCCTGCGCGCGGCGGAGCCGGCTGTCGACCGCGCGCTGCCGGGCGAAGCACTGCCGCTGTTATGCCACGTGGTCGTGACCGGGCAAGAGATTCCGCGAGCGGGATGCAGCTTTGACGATTTCCTTGCACTGGGCGGCGGCGTCTCCGACACGGCGCTCGATGCGCTCGCGAGCGAGGTGCGGCCGAGCGATCTCCTGCTCATTCAGTTCACGTCGGGCACGACCGCCTACCCCAAGGCCGTCATGCTCACCCACGACAACATGCTGCGCAACGCCTGGGCCGTCGGCCTGCGGCTGGGCATCCGTCCTGAGGATCGCTACTTCAACTGCCGGCCGTTCTTCCACGTCGCCGGCACCACGCTCTCGCTCTTGGTCTCGCTGATCGCTGGCGCCTGCCTGGTCACGCTGCCGACCTTCGAGGCCGGCGCCGCCCTCAAGATGCTGGCCGACGAGCGCTGCACGCTCACGTCGGGCAACGACACGCTGTTCCAGCTCATGCTGGGCCATCCGAGCTTCGACCCCGCGCGCCTGCATCTGCGCGGCGGCTGGGCGGCGGCCGGGCCGGAGACCATCCGCAACATCATGGAGAAGATGGGCGCCCGCGATCTTTGCGTGGCCTACGGCCTGTCGGAAGCCTCGCCCAATGTCGTGCTCAACGATTATCGCGATCCGGTTGAGCTGCGCATCGCCGGGCTGGCCAAGCCCCACGACGGCGTCGAGGTGCGCATTACGCAGCGCGAGACCGGCAGGGTGCTGCCGGCGGGCGAGACTGGCGAGATCGAGGTGCGCGGCTGGAACGTGATGCGTGGCTATTACAAGAATCCGGACGAGACCGCCAAGACTTTCACGCCCGACGGCTGGCTGCGCACCGGCGACGTCGGCGTGCTGACCGCCGACGGCCGGCTGCGCATGGTCGGCCGCACCAAGGACGTGTTCCGCGTCGGCGGCGAGAACGTGGCGCCGGCCGAGGTCGAGGAGGTGCTGCTCGCGCATCCCGCGGTCGCGACGGCCCAAGTCGTGGGCGTGCCGGATGTCCGGCTGGGCGAGGTGGGCGCGGCCTTCGTCACTTTGAAGGCGAACGCGAGCGAGGCCGAGCTGATCGAATTCCTGAAGCGGCAATGCGCCAATTTCCGCGTGCCGCGCTATCTCGCCGTCGTCGATAATTTCGACGCCATCGGCATGACGGCGAGCGGCAAGGTGCAGAAGAACAAGCTGCGCGAGCACGCGATCGAGCGTTTCGGACTCGGCGCGGCAAACGCCAAGGCGGGAGCAGCGTGATGCGCGATATCGTCCTCTGCGAATGCTTCGCGCGCGACGGGCTGCAGCACGAAACCGAATTCGTGCCGACCGCGACCAAGCGCACGCTGATCGAGCGCTTCGCCGCGCTCGGCTTCCAGCGCGTCGAGGCAACGTCCTACTCCAATCCGAAGGTCGTGCCGCAATTCGCCGATGCCAGCGAGCTCCTGAAGTCGCTCGGGCGGCGCGTCGGGGTCCATTACAAGGCGACCTGCGCCAATGTGCGCGCGGTCGAGCGTGCGCTCGCCGACCTCGAGGCCGGATTCGGCGTCACCGAGATCAGCCTGCTGGTGTCGGCGAGCGAAGCGCATTCCCAGAAGAACCTGCGGCAGTCGCGCGCCGGCCAATGGGACAATGTGCGAACAATGGCCGCAGCGGCGCAGGGCCGCTTCCGCTTGATCGGCACCATCTCGGTTGCGTTCGGCTGCCCGTTCGAAGGCGCCGTCGATCCGGACGTCGTGGTCGCCGACGCACTGCGCTTCGGCGAGGCCGGCGTTGACCATGTAGCGCTCGGCGATACGACCGGCATGGCGACGCCCGCGGCCATGAAGGCGCTGGTCGGCCGCCTCCAGCGTGAGGCGCCCACGATCACGCTCATTGCGCACCTGCACGACACCCGCGGCACCGGCCTCGTCAACGCGTTGGCCGCCTACGAGGCGGGCGTGCGCTATTTCGACTGCTCGTTCGGCGGCGTCGGCGGGCACCCGGCCCAGGTGAAGTACGGCGGCGGCTATACCGGCAATGTCTGCACCGAGGATCTCGTCAACCTGTTCGAGTCGCTCGGCATCGACACCGGCATCGAGCTGTCCGGATTGATCGAGACGTCTCTCCTATGCGAGCAGACGCTCGGCCGCGAGCTTCACGGCCGTGTGACCCGCAGCGGGCTGAGCCCGCTCTTGCAGCAAGCAAGCCAGGGAGGGTAACTCTTACGGTGCCACGTGACTCGTCAGCGGATGGAGCCCGGCTTGGCTGATGTGATCGGAAGAGCGGCACCGCTCGATCGGCGCCAATTCCTGGCCGGCGCCGCCGGCGCATTGGCGGCCGGTCTGCTGCCGTCGACCGCCGGCGCAAGTGTGCCGGTCCCTTACGACTGGAACGCCTCGCCGCCCGTTGACCAGCGCTCCGACTACGTCGCCTGGATGGTCAAGAACCGCGGCGAGGACCCGAACTTTCTCGGCCAGCGCTGGGATCGTTTCAAGCAGCTGCTCGCCAGCCGGGACATCTGGGACAAGCGCGACATCCGCGCCTACCTGCTGACGCCGCGCGAGCAATTCGTCACGGCGGCCAATCTCGGCCGCGCCTATGAATGGCACTACCTCAGCATCGGCTATGGCGTGACCATCACCGGCCCGCACACGGTCGCGCGCATGACCAATTCGATGGATGTGAAGTTCGGCGACAAGGTGCTCGAGATCGGCACCGGCTCCGGCTACCAGTCGGCCTATCTTGCCAATCTTACCGACAAGGTGTGGTCGATCGAGATCATCAAGCCGCTGGCGGAGCGCACGCGCCGGCTCTACGACGATCTCATCGCGCGCGGCTATACCGAGCTCAAGTCGATCACCAGCAAGAACGCGGACGGCTACTATGGCTGGGAGCAGGAGGCGCCGTTCGACAAGGTCATCGTCACCTGCGCCATCGACCACATCCCGCCGCCGCTGCTGCAGCAGCTCAAGCCGAATGGCATCATCGTCATCCCGGTCGGCCCGCCCGGCGCCCAGCACGTGCTGAAGGTGACCAAGCAGGAAGCCGACGGCAAGATCAACGTCACGCGCTCCGACATCTATGGCGGCGGCCGGGTCTCGTTCGTGCCGTTCACCAAGCTCGACGGCGACACGATCAAAGGCACGCACAGCGGTGGCAGATAAGCCGCGGGAACCACATCGGAGGTTTCAAGCCGACTGAGAACGACATAACGATCGCGCCCGACGAAATGGGCCGACGACAACAGGGAGGACAACATGACCACTCGCCGGGAATTCATGCGCGGCGCCGCCGGCGCCATGGCCGGGGTCGCCTTCGTGGGCTGCCAGTTCACGACGACGCACGTCCATGCGCAGCAGGCCGCCAGACGACGCGAGGTAGTGGTGAGCGGCCGCCGCGTGAAGACGGTCGACGTGCATGCGCATTGCGCGTTCCCGGAGGCCATGGCGCTGATGGGGCTGAAGGTCAATCCCGCAACACTGGTCCTGGGAGACGAGCGCATCAAGGCGATGGACGCGCAAGGCGTCGATGTCGAAGCGCTCAGCATCAACGCCTATTGGTACAAGGCCGAGCGCGATCTCGCACAACAGGTCGTCAAGCTGCAGAACGAGAAGCTCGCGGAGCTGTGCGCCGCGCAACCCGATCGCTTCGTCGCCTTTGCCTCGGTCGCGCTGCAGCATCCGGACCTCGCGGCCGAGCAGCTCGAGCACGGCGTCAAGAAGCTGGGGCTGCGCGGCGCCGCGATCGGCAGCAACGTCAACGGCGAGGAGCTCGCCGATCCGAAATTCCATCCGTTCTGGAAGAAGGCCGAGGAGCTGGGGTGCCTCGTGTTCATCCACCCGACGGGAGGCGCGGAATTCGAGAAGCGGCTGAAGGGCAGCGGCGGACTGACCAACGTCATCGGCAATCCGCTGGAAACCACGATCGCGCTCTCCCACCTGATCTTCGAAGGCACGCTCGACCGCTTTCCCGGGCTCAAGATCTGCGCGGCCCATGGCGGCGGCTACCTGCCGTCCTACGCGGCGCGCTCGGACGCCGGCTGCGTCACCTTCCCGGATCGCTGCACGGTGGCGCTCAAGAAGAAGCCGACCGAGTACCTGCGGCAGCTCTATTACGATTCCATCGTGTTCACGCCGCAGGCGCTGCGCCATCTGGCCGCCGAGGTCGGCGCGAGCCAGATCCTCATGGGCACGGACCATCCGTTTCCGTGGTCGAAAGCGGCGGTGGACCATATCCTCGGCACACCAGACCTGAGCGACGCCGAGCGCGCCGCGATGCTGGGCGGCACCGCAGCTTCGCTTCTTGGACTCAATTCGTAGCAGTACTAGTGTGGCGCATTTGACGTTCCTATCGGTATTTGCAGCGCGTCCTTCATAGGAACGTCAAATGCAAAGCCCACACTAGAATCACAGTGTTGCTAGTGTCCCTTTGGTTCCGACGTTCGTAAAAGCACGTGCTGCGAAGTGATACGAACGTCGAAACCGGGACACTAGTTTTCGAAGGGAATAAACTATGGAACTGGGGCGCCGCCGTTTTCTGCATCTGGCAGGAGTTTCCGCCATTCTTTCAACCGTGCCACGCACAGCCGGCGCGCAAACCTATCCGGCACGGCCGGTGCGCTTCGTCGTGGGCTTTCCCGCCAACGGCCCGAACGACATTCTCGCGCGCCTGATGGGGCAATGGTTGTCGGAACGGCTCGGGCAACCGTTCGTGGTCGAGAACCGGCCCGGCATGTCAGGCAATATCGCGACCGAGGCGGTGGTGCGCGCGCCGGCCGACGGCTACACCATCCTGCTGGTCGGCCCGGCCAACGCGATCAGCGGATCGCTCTATCCCAATCTCAGCTTCAACTTCCTGCGTGACATCGCGCCGGTGGCCGGCATCACCCGCGAGGCCCTGGTCATGCTCGTGCATCCGTCGGTGCCGGCGAAGTCGGTTGCGGAATTCATCGCCTACGCCAAGGCCAATCCGGCGACGAAGATGGCGTCGACCGGCAGCGGCAGCTCCCCGCACGTGTCGGGCGAGCTGTTCAAGATCATGACCGGCGTCGACATCCCGGTCGTGCATTATGCCGGCGGCGGGCCGGCACTGAAGGCGATGATCGAGGGCGAAGCGCAGATGATGTTCGAACCGATGTCGGCGTCGATCGAGCCGGTGCGGAGCGGCAAGTTGCGGCCGTTGGCGGTCACCACATCGAGTCGATCGGCCGCGCTGCCGGACATCCCCATCCTGGCCGATGCCGTGCCGGGCTACGAGGCGAGCGCGGTGACCGGCATCGGGGTGCCAAGGGAGACGCCGGCCGAGATCATCGACGTGCTCAACAAGGCGGTCAACGCGGCCTATGCCGACCCCAAGATGACGGCGCGCCTCGCCGACACCGGTGGCAGCGCGCTGCCCGGCTCTCCCGCCGAATTCGGCAAGGTTCTCGCCGACGAAACCGAGAAGTGGGCCAAGGTGGTCAAGGCGTCCGGAGCGAAGGGGAACTAACGGCGCTTCGCTCACGTCCCTGATTTCGCGCCGACGGCCTCCCCGACCGCCTGCACCAGCGCGATCGGGTCGGTGAACGCCGCGATGCCGGCGGCGCCGAGCTTCGCCACCGCCTCGGCGCCGGTCATCTTGCGCTCGGCCGCATGGCCGGCGGCGATGCCGACGAACAGCGGCTTGGGCAGCGGCTGCGCCACAACCCATTCCAGTAACGCGTCGATCCGCTCGGCCAGCGAGCGTGAGGACAACACGGTGAGGAACACGATCGCCTTGATGCGCGGGCGCTCGGCAATCCTGCGCGCGATGCGCAGCCGCTCCGCCATGGTCTCGTCGGGCGCGCCGCGCAGGTTGTCCATGAAGCAGGCGGCGGTGAGCCCCTGCTCGGCCAGGAGATCGATCATCATCATGCCGAGGCCGGCGCCGGAGGTGACCAGCGCGATGTCCCCGTCCATCTCGACCAGCTGGAAGCCGAAGTCGCGCGCGGAGCGCTCGAGCGGCGTCAGCGCGCGCTCCTCGAGCAGGCGGCTGGTGGGGAAGTCATCCGGATCGTGGCGGAAGCCGGCGCTGTCGTCGCTGATGATCTTGGCATCGCAGGCGATCAGCCGGCCCTTGGGAGTCAGCACCAGCGGATTGATCTCCAGGAGCTCGAGGTCCTCGCGCCGGGCGATCTCCGGCAGCCGGGCGGCGAAGCGCGCGACGCGCGCGGCCAGGTCGGGCGGGAAGAGCTTTGCAAGCCCCGGATAGAACGTCTCGGCGGTAACGTCGGCGACGGGGTCGATGGGAATGCGCGTGACCGACCCGGATTTCTCCACGTCCTCGCCACCCTCGGGCGCGACCAGCAGTTCGAGGCCTTGCCGCGTGCCGTCGATGCGGACTGCAAGATAGATTTCGCGTGCGATCGGTACCGTCTCCTCGAGCAGGAGGGCGGCCTCGGGATCCTTGAGCGCATCGGCGATCGCCCGTCGCGTGTCCGCAAACGAGCCGAGATCAGCGAGCTTGCGCACCAAGCCACGCTTGCCGCGGCCGCCTTCCAGAATTTGCGCCTTCAGGATGTGGCCTGGCCATTGCGCTGCTTCTGCTGGCGGCGCCTCTCCGGCGGAGAGCAGCACGCCGCGCGGCACCGGCACGCCGTGCCGACGCAACAAGGATTTCCCATCGGCCTCCGCAAGACGCATAATGCTTGTCCCCTCTCATAGCGTTTTCCGGCGAAGTGGGTACCGGTTCGCCGTAGAAAACGCGTCAAACGGCAACAAAGCGCCGCTCGGCGCACATCCTTTCCGGAGACTATACATGTCGGCCCCCGAGCGCCTGCCTTTTCTCGACGCGGAGCCGTGGCGGGTCGTCGTGATCAATCCGACCGGGCGCTATGCGCGCAATCAGGTCGCGGGACTTGTGGCCGCCGGCACGCCGCTCGTCGCCGGCGTCGCGCTCGGGCGCGGCGGCGAGACGATGGACGCGCTGCCGCTCTACGACCGCGTCGCCGACCTGCTGGAGCGGCCGAACGTGGCGGTCATCTATACGCCGGCCGAAGGCGTGCGTGATGCGGTGATCGAGTGCGCCGCCGCGCGCATCCCGACGATCATGGCAGTGGCCGAATATGTGCCGGTGCACGACTCCTTGCAGGCGGCAGCTGCGGCACGCGCTGCCGGCTCCTGGCTGATCGGGCCGAACACGCTCGGGATGTTCGTGCCGGGCCGCGGCCTCCTCGGCTCGATCGCGCCGAGCTTCTGCAAGGCGGGCAAGGTCGCCGTCATCGCGCGCAGCGGAACGCTGACGCTCGCCACCGCGCGGCAATTGACGCTCAACGGCATCGGCCAGAGCATCGTCGCGCATATCGGCGGCGACACCATCGCCGGGCGCAATCCGCACGAATATCTCGCTGCGCTCGCGCAGCACGATGCGACCGAGGCCGTGCTGTTCTGCGGCGAGATCGGCGGCGACAAGGAATATGCCTTGGCGGAGGCGATGCGCGGCTTCCGCAAGCCGGTCGTGGCCATGGTGGTGGGGCGACACGCTCCGGCGGAAAAGCGCATGGGCCATGCCGGCGCGCTGGTCGGCAGCGCGCGCGAGAGCGGCGAGGCCAAGCTCGCTGCGCTCGCGGCGGCGGGCTGCCGCGTGGCCAAGGGCCCGGCGGAGGCGGTGGCGGTGCTGAGGGAGCTCGGGTTCGCGAGCTGACGGCTATTCCACCTTCAGCCCGATCTCCGGAATGAGCTGCTTCCAGCGCGGCACCTCGGTTTCCATGCGCGCCCGCAGCACTTCGGGCAGTGCCAGGGCGATGGTCATGCCGACGGCCGCCGCCTTCTCCTTCAGCGTCGCGTCCTCGCGCGCCTTCGGCAGCTCCGCTTGCAGGCGGGCCTGGATGCTCGCGGGCAAGCCCCGCGGCGCAAAGAGTCCATACCAGTTGGTCATCACGTAGCCCGGCACCAGCTCGCCAAAGGTCGGAGCGTCCGGCAGCTCCGGAAACCGCCACGGCGTCCCGACCGCGAGCACGCGCAGGCGGCCGTCACGCACATGCGGCACGGTCTCGATCGTGCTCGAGAACACCATGTCGATGTCGCCGGCGTAGAGCGCGGTCAGCGCCGGCGAGACGCCCCGATAGGGCACGTGCAGGAGATCGATGCCGGCCAGCTTCTTCAGCATCTCGCCGGCGAGATGATTGCCGGTGCCGACGCCACCGGAGCCGAACGTGTACTTGCCGGGCGACGCCTTCGCCTTGGCAATGAGGTCGGCGAGATCGCGAATGGGATGATTGGCGCGCACCGCCACGCTGATCGGCACCTCCGTCACCATGCTGATGGAGGTGAGATCGCGCAGCGGATCGAACGCCAACGCAGGATAGACCGTCGGCACCATTGTGACCGACGAGGTGGTGAGCAGGAAGGTGGCGCCGTCGGGCGGCGCCTGCATCACGGCGCGCAAGCCGACCGAGCCGCCGGCACCGGGCCGGTTCTCCAGGATGAAGACGCCCTTGGTCTGCGCGGTCAGCCGGTCGATGAGGAGGCGTGCCGGGAAATCGACCGGCCCGCCGGCGGCGTAAGGCACAACGACCCGCACCGTGCCGGAGGGCCAATCCTGCGCCAGCGCGGGGAAGGCGATGAACGCAAACAGGATGGCGAGGAGACGCGACGTCGTCATTCCAGGAAACCTTTCTCGTCATTCCACCTTGACGCCGGCAACCTCGACCACCCGCTTCCATCGCACGCGCTCGGCGTTGAGGAAGGTGATGAATTCGTCCACCGAGCCGCCTTCAGGCTTTGCGCCCTGCTCGGCGATCCGACGGCGCAACTCCGGGTCCGCGAGCGCGGCATTAACCTCGCCGTTGATGCGCACGATGACCGACCGCGGCGTTCCGGCCGGGGCAAACAGGGCGACCCAGGTGTGCATTTCCACCTCGGGCAGGCCCGCCTCCTTGCTGGTCGGAACGTCGGGCAGTTCCGGCGCGCGGGCGCGCGCGGTCACCGCCAGCGCACGCACGGCGCCGCCGCGCACCAAGCCGATGGCGCCGGGAATGCTGTCGATGGTGAACTGGATGTTGCCGGCGACCAGATCCTGCAGCATCGGCGCGCTGCCGCGATAGGGAACATGCTGCGCCTTGAGCCCGGCGATCGAGCCGAACAGCGCGCCGCCGAGATGGCCGGTCGAGCCCGCTCCCGCGCTGCCGTAGTTCACGCCTTCCCCGCGCCTGCGCATCAGCGCGATGAATTCGGTCAGCGACTGAGCTTCGAGCTTCGGCGAGATCAGCAGCACGCTGGCGGTCGACGCCACCGGTACGATCGGCGCGAAGGCCGTCGCGGTATCGTAGGGCATACGCGCATACATGAACTGGTTCATCAGCGTGGGCCCGGGCGTGCCCATCAGGATCGCGCTGCCGTCGGGTGGGCTTTTCGCGACCAGCGCGGCTCCGGTATTTCCCCCTGCCCCGCCCACGTTCTCGACCAGCACCCGCTGGCCGAGCAGCTGCGCGAGCTTCTCGGCGACGAGCCGCGCGATCACGTCGGTCGTACCGCCGGCCGCAAAGGGCACCACGATGCGAACGGGCTGATCGGGCCATGCGTGTGCCGGTCCGGCGAACCCGGCCAGACAGCTGAGCACGAGACCGAGGGCATACGCGAAACGAGCCATTGCCTCCCCGGGATGAGCGCCTTTCTCTGACGGCGCGCGCTCTTGCTCCATGGCATAGCAAAAGCCTTTGCACTAGAAAACAACCATCGCGAAGGTCGGTTACCGCCGGAGACGCAGTCATGAGAACTTGCCCGCCGCTGAGAACCCTGCGTCTTGCCCTGGCAAGCGTGATACTTGCGTGCTCAAGCCCCGCGTTTGCGGCCTTCCCGGAGCGGCCGATCCGCCTCGTGGTGTCGTTCCCGCCCGGCGGCGCGAGCGACGGCGTCGCGCGCGTTCTGGCCGAAGGGCTCAACGCGCGGCTCGGCGTGCCGGTCGTGGTCGAGAACCAGGGCGGCGCCGCCGGTACCATTGCCGGCGCCATGGTGGCGCGGGCGGCGCCCGACGGCTACACCATGCTGCTCTCCGCGACAGCCGTGTTCGCGATGGTGCCGAACCTGCGCAAGCTTGATTTCGACCCGCTGCGTGATCTTGTCGCGGTCGCGCGCATCGGCGAGTCGCTGCGTGCGCTCGCGGTCAATCCCAAGGTGCCGGTGAAGACGCTCTCCGAGTTCGTCGCCTATGCCAGGCAGAACCCGGGCAAGCTCAACTACGGCTCCTCCGGGCAAGGCTCCACCGTCCACATCCTCACGGAATCGCTGCGCCACGCCGCCGGCATCGACATCGTCCATATCCCCTATCGCGGCGCGGGACCATCGATCACCGGCCTGCTCGCGGGAGACATCGAGGTGCTGATGGACACGGTGGTGGTGCCGCATGTGCAGAGCGGCAAGCTGATCGGGCTCGCGGCCGCGGGCGAGGAGCGCCTGCCGGAGCTGCCGGACCTGCCGACGCTCGCCGAGGCCGGATATTCCAACGTGCGCACCTCGGGCTGGACCGCACTGTTCGGGCCGGGCCCGCTGCCGAAAGAGATCGTCGACATCTATGCCCGCAACATCGAGGCCCTGTTCAAGGACGAGACCTTCGTGAAGCGGATCGTGACCACCGGATCGAAGCCGGCGTTTCTCGGCCCCGTCGCGTTCGCCGACTACGTCCGCCAGGACAACGAGTATTTCGGCAAGGTGATCCGCGAGCTCAAGATCAAGGCACAGGATTGACCGCGATGAGCGAGCGCAGCGCGACGGGATTGCGCGTCGAGAAGGTGCGGCCGCACGTGGCGTTGGTGACGCTCGACCGGCCGCAGGTCATGAATGCGATCGACAGCGCGCTCGCCACCGCGATCGAAGCCACCGTGCGCGAGCTCGACGCCGACGCGGAAGTGAGGGTCGTGGTGCTGACCGGCGCTGGCGGCCGTGCGTTCTGCGCCGGTGCCGACATGAAGGAGATCGCCGCCGATCCCGCGTCGAGCCGGCGCACCGCCGCTGGCGGCTTTGCCGGCTTCGTCGATCTGCCGCGCGCGAAACCGTGGATCGCCGCCGTCGAAGGCGCGGCGCTCGGCGGCGGGTTCGAGATCGCGCTCGCCTGCGATCTGATCGTCGCGAGCGCTACCGCGCGCTTCGGCCTGCCCGAGGTCAAACGCGCCAATCTCGCCGTCGGCGGCGGACTGCGGCGGCTGCCGCGGGCAGTGCCGCGGGCGATCGCCATCGAGATGATCCTGACCGGCGAGCCGATCGACGCCGAACGCGCATTGACGCTGGGGCTGCTCAACCGGCTGACGCCAGCGGGCGGCGCGCTCGACGCGGCGCTCGCCCTGGCGGACGTGATCACCGCCAACGCGCCGCTCGCGGTGACCGAGAGCCTCGCCATCGCACGGATCGCGGCGGAGCGCCCGCAGACCGAGCTTCGGGAGATCGAAGAGGCCGCCTATCAGCAGAACCGCCGCACGCAGGATCACATGGAAGGCGCGCGCGCCTTCGTCGAGCGGCGCGCACCGCGCTGGCAGGGACGATAGCCGGCGATAGCCGCTTGACCCCTCGGGCGAAAAGGCCAATAAGCTATCCCTTCGGCTTTTAGCGTTCCTGCCGAGGGAGTGCCGATTGAATGCCGTCACGCGCCGACAGCCGAACGAAGGTCGACTTCAGCCGGACCGCGGTCGCCCGCTACATCCAACTCGCGAGCCTGTTCCGCCGGCGCGTCGAGTCCGGGCTCTGGGCGGCGGGACAGCAGATCCCGACGGTGGATGATCTCGCCGCCGAATGCGGGGTGGCGCGCGCCACCATCCGGCAGGCGCTGGGCATTCTCGAGGACGAGCAGCTGATCGCGCGCTACCGTGCCAAGGGCACCTTCGTGCGCGAGCGTCCGCAGGGCCAGATCTGGTGCGAGGTCGCGACCGATTGGAGCGGGCTCCTGATGTCGCGCAAGGACGCCGTCATCGAGGTCCTCTCCGACGAGCGCGGCAAGCAGCCGACGCAGGTGCCGCATCCGATCGGCGAGCTGGCGCCGTCCTACCGCCGCCTGCGCCGCCGCCACTCCCGCCTCGGCACGCCGTTCCTGCTCACCGAGCTCTACATCGACGAGCGACTCAGCCGCCGCATCCCCAAGAAAGATCTGGTGAGCAAGACGGCGCTGCAACTCGTCTCCGAGATCCCAGGACTGCAGATCAAGGACGCCCACCAGACGCTGACCATCGGCACCGCCGACGTCGAAACCGCGGAGCGCCTCGATACGGCGCTCAATGCGCCGATCGCCATCGTGCATCGTTCCGTGGTGGACCGCGCGGGCTGCATCGTCTTCACCGGCGAGGGCATCTACCGCGGCGACGCGGTGCGCATCGACATGAAGCTCAAATAGGTATCACGCATTCTCGGGTGCACAATCATGGCCGGACCGCTGTCGCATGTTCGCGTTCTCGATCTCAGCCGCATCATGGCGGGGCCATGGGCGGGGCAGATCCTGGCCGACCTCGGCGCCGACGTCGTCAAGGTGGAGCGGCCCGGCGCCGGCGACGACACCCGCGGCTGGGGGCCGCCGTTCCTCAAGGACCGTTCCGGCACCGAGACACGCGAGGCCGGCTACTATCTCTCGGTCAACCGCGGCAAGCGTTCGATCACGCTCGAGCTCGACAAGCCGGAAGGCCAGCGGGTCGTGCGCGCGCTCGCGGCGCGCTCCGACATCGTGCTGGAGAATTTCAAGGTCGGAACGCTGGCGCGTTTCGGTCTCGGCTACGAGCAGCTCAAGGCCGTGAACCCGAAGCTGATCTACTGCTCGATCACCGGCTTCGGCCAGAGCGGGCCGCGCCGCGACGCCGCGGCCTACGATTTCATGATCCAGGCCATGTGCGGTCTCATGAGCGTCACCGGCGAGCCGGACGAGAAGCCCGGCGGTTGCCCGGAAAAGGTCGGCGTGCCGATCGTCGACATCATGTCGGGCATGTACGCGGCGATCGCGGTGCTGGCGGCGCTGGCGCGGCGCAACGAGACCGGCCGCGGCGACTACATCGACATCGGCATGCTCGACGTCGGCGTCGCCTGCCTCGCCAACCAGGCCATGAACTATCTCGTCTCCGGCAAGGTGTCGCGCCGCACCGGCAACGCCCATCCCAACATCCAGCCACAGGACGTCTTCGCCAGCCGCGACGGTCACATGGTGCTGGTCGTCGGCAACGACGGCCAGTTCGCCAAGTGCTGCGAGGTGCTCGGGCGGCCCGACTGGGCGACCGACGAGCGCTTCGCGAAGAATGCCGGACGGGTGCGCAACCTCGCGGTGCTGCGGCCGCTGATCGCCGAAATCCTGCTGACGCGCGACACCGCCGACTGGATCGCGCGGCTCGAAGCGGCCGGCGTGCCGTGCGGCCCGATCAACACCGTCCCGCAGGTGTTCGAGGAAGATCAGGTACGCCATCGCGGCATGTTGACCGATATCGCCCATCCGCTTGCCGGGACGGTGCCGCAGGTCGTGAGCCCCATGCGATTCGCCGACGCTCCGCTCAAGTTCGAGCGGGCGCCGCCCCTGTTGGGCGAGCACACTGCCGAGATTCTCCGCGAGCTCGGCATTGAGGACGCCCGGCGCTAGTGTCCCGGTTCCGACGTTCGTCTGGTCTTGCAGCACGCACTCTTACGAACGTCGGAACCAAAGGGACACTAGCAACTCTACGACTGCTAGTGTGGCTTTGGATTTGACGTTCCTACAAAAGACCCGCAGCAAACATGGTAGGAACGTCAAATCCGCCACACTAGTGTGCTGCCTGAGATAAATCGATCCACGAACAGGAGACAGCGAAGTGCCGCGCATACCGTTCGTGACGCCGGACACGGAGATGACGCCGGAGCAGCGCAAGGTCTATTTCGCCGTCGCCGCCGGTCCGCGCGGCAAGGTGCAGGGGCCCCTGCTCGCCGCGCTGCATCGTCCCGAGCTCGCCGACAAGTGGCAGCAGCTCGGCGAGCTCTTGCGCTATCGCACCTCGCTGCCGCCGCGCTTGAGCGAGATCGCGATCCTGGTCACCGCGCAACGCTGGCGCTGCCAGCTGGAGTGGCATCTTCACAAGGGCTTTGCCGTGCAGGCAAACGTGCCGCGGACGGTGATCGACGACATCCATGCCGGGCGCCGGCCGGCTGCCGCCGACGCCGAGCAGCTTGCGGTCTACGACTATGCCGCCGAGCTGCAAGACCAGCGGGTGGTGTCCGAGGAGACCTATCGACGCGCGCTCGACATGTGGGGCGTGGTCGGCGTGGTCGAGCTCACCGCCCTCATCGGCTACTACACGATGGTGGCGATGACGCTCAACGCCCACGAGTTCCCGCTGCCGGCCGGCGTCGAGCCGCCGTTTGCGCCGGTCGCCGCGCAGGAGACAGCATCAACATGAGTGAGATCACCGTCGAGAAGGCCGGCAAGATCGCATCGGTCGTCATCGACCGCCCGCCGGTCAACGCGCTGACCATGGCGCTCTACCAGCGCATCGCCGAGGTGTTCGAGGAGATCGGCAGCTGGGACGACGTCAACTGCGCGGTGCTGAGCGCGCGCGGCGCGAAGGCGTTCTGCGCCGGCCTCGACCTGCGGGAGTTCCTGGCGGCCAAGGTCGAGGACGACCCAGCGCGCGCCATAATCGTGCGGCGCATGTTCTCGTCGGTCCGCCACTGCAGGATTCCCGTGATCGCGGCGGTCAACGGCCCGGCGCTCGGCGCCGGCTGCGTGCTCTCGTCGGTCTGCGATATCCGCATCGCGTCGGAAAACGCCACGTTCGGCCTGCCGGAGATCAATGTCGGCCGCTGCGGCGGCACCGCGCATATGGCGCGGCATGTGCCGCAAGGCCTGCTGCGGCGCATGTTCTTCACCGGTGTGCCGATCAGCGCGCAGGAGGCGCATCGCGCCGGCTTCGTCGATCGGGTGGTACCGCTCGACCGCCTGATGCCGGAGGTCAACGCGCTCGCCGGCGTCATCGCCAACAAAGCGCCGCTCGGTTTGCGCCTGGGCAAGGAAGCGCTCAATCGCGTAGAGTTCATGCCGGTAGACGAAGGCTATGCGCTCGAGCAGGAATACAGCACCAAGCTGATGCACACCGAGGACGCACGCGAGGCGACCCGCGCCGTGCTGGAAAAACGCGCGCCGGTGTTCAAAGGGCGCTGACTGCGCCTTTTTGGGGAGGAGCGATGGAGGCGGTCGAGGAGCAAACCGAACGCATCCGCATGATCCGCGACAGCGCGGGCGCGATCGCGATGCCGGACGACCTCAAGCGCATCCGAGCGTTGCGCTACCGCGAGCCCGGCTTCGACCGCGCGGTCTGGCGGCAGATGTGCGAGCTCGGCTGGACAGCGTTGCGCGTTCCCGAAGCCGCTGGCGGCTCGGGCCTGGGCATGCGCGAATACTGCGCGCTGGCCGAGGAATGCGGCGCCAGCCTCCTGCCGGAGCCGCTGATCTCCTGCTCGTTCGCGGCCCGTGTCCTCGCCGGCGCGGAGCTCGCGCGCCTGATCGCCGGCGACATGATCATCATCCCGGCCTGGCAGGAGCGCGCGAATTCTCTGGCCCTGCACGGCGACACGACGTTACGGGATGGCCGCCTCTCCGGGCGCAAGGTATTCGTACCGATGGCGCTCGGCGCGGATGCCTTTCTCGTATCGACCGACCGCGGCCTCGCGCTCGTCGCTGCCGATGCAGTCTTGCTCAAGATCGACCGTACCCAGGACGGTGGCCACTACGGAACGCTGACGTTCCACGACGCACCGGCCAAGGCCGTCGCGGGCGATCTTACCGAAGCGATCGAAGAGGCCACGCTTGCGACATCGGCCTATCTGCTCGGCGTCATGGAGCGCGCCTTCGCCATCACGCTCACTTATCTGAAGACCCGCCAGCAGTTCGGCAAGCCGATCGGCAGCTTCCAGGCGCTGGCGCATCGCGCCGCCGATCTGAAAATCCAAGTCGCGCTCACGCGCGCCAGCGTCGAGGCCGCCGCCGCCACGCTCGACACGTCGTCCGTCACCGCGCTGCGCCGTGCCGCGGTGTCGCGCGCCAAGGCGCGCGCCTCCGACGCCGCCATGCGTATTACCCGCGAGGCGATCCAGATGCACGGGGGCATCGGCTACACCGACGAGTACGACGTGGGCCTCTACCTGCGCAAAGCCATGGTGCTGGCGAACCTGTTCGGCTCCGCCACGCTCCACCGCGCGCGCTACGCGGAACTGGCGACGGAGGACGACGATGAATGATGCCTCGGCCGAAGCTCAGGACTACAACGCGCTGGCCGACGACGAATTCCGCGCGCTCGCGCGCCGCTTCGTCGAGGAGCACTATCCGCCGGAGCTGCGCAACCCGCTGCGGCGCCTGCATTGGCGCGACAACCGCCCCTGGTACATGATCCTGGCGGAGCATGGGTGGCTGGCGCCGGCCTGGCCGCGCGAATACGGCGGCATGGGACTCTCAGCCGCCAAATATCTCATTTTGATCGAGGAGTTCGAGCGGCACGGCTGCGCCCGCGTGAGCGACATGGGCGTGATCATGCTGGGCCCGCTGCTCATCCGCTACGGCAGCGCCGCGCAGAAAGACATCTATCTGCCGAAGATCCTGGCCGGCGAGCACATCTGGTGCCAGGGCTACAGCGAGCCCAATGCCGGCTCCGACCTCGCCTCGCTGCGCACCGAGGCGGTGCTCGACGGCGACCACTGGATCGTCAACGGCCAGAAGATCTGGACGACGTTCGCCAACGACGCCAATTGGATCTTCATGCTGGTACGCACTGACAAGAACGCCAAGAAGCAGGAAGGAATCAGCTTCCTGCTGGTGCCGATGGACAGTCCAGGCATCACGGTGCGGCCGATCGTCAACCTCGACCAGCACGACGAGTTCTGCGAGGTGTTCTTCGACAATGTCCGGGTGCCGAAGCAGAACCTGGTTGGCGAGGTCAACAAGGGCTGGACCATGGCGAAGGCACTGCTCGACTTCGAGCGCCTCGCCATCGGCTCGCCGAAACTGTCGTCCTATGCGCTCGGCCGGCTGAAGCTCCTGGCCGAGCGCATGGGCGTGTTCGACGATCCGGCATTCCGCGACCGCTACACCGCCCTGCGGCTCGATCTCGCCGATCACAAGCTGCTTTACGAAACCTTCGCCGAGAAGGTGCGCCGCAGCGAGCCGCTCGGTGCCGATGTCTCGATGCTCAAGATATTCCAGAGCGACTTGTTCCAGCGCATCACCGACACCATGCTCGAGATCGCCGGCGAGAATGCGGGACTGCTCGATCCCCTGGACGGCAATCGTTCGCTGCACGCGTCGGGCCTGTTCCTGCAGGCACGCCCGACCACGATCTATGGCGGATCGAACGAGATCCAGCGCGGCATTCTGGCGAAGAACGTGCTGGGTTTACCGGGAGGATGAGGCGACCGTCATTCCGGGGAGTGTGTATCACGCGATCACCTTCTCCCGTGCGAGCGCATCGATCTCGTCGTCGTCCATCTTGAGCATGTTCTTCAGGACCTCCCTGGTATGCTCGCCGTGCAGCGGCGGCCAGCGACCGTATTCGACCGGCGTGTCGGAGAAGCGCACGGGGTTGGCGACGACCGGCATAGTGCCCGATTTGGGATGCGGCATCTCCTTGAGCATCTCGCGGTGCTGGACCTGCGGGTCGGCGAACACCTGGCCGAAATCGTTGAGCGGACCGCTGGCGACCCCGACCGCGGTGAAGGCATCCATCCATTCGCGCGCACGACGCGCCTTGAAGCGCTCCGCCAGCAGCGGAACAAGCGCGGCCTTGTGCTCCACGCGCCTGCGGTTGGTGGCGAAGCGCGCATCCTTGCCGAGTTCGGGCATGCTCATCGCCTCGCACAGCCGAACGAACTGCTGGTCGTTGCCGACCGCCAGCATGAGCGGCATGTCGGCGCAGTCGAAGACCTGCCACGGGCAGGTGAACTGCGAGGCGTCGCCGTTGCGCACCGGCATCTTGCCGGAGACCAGATAGTTCATGGCGATGTGCGAGACCGCGTGCACCTGCGCATCGAGCAGCGCGAGATCGATGTGCTGGCCGCAGCCCGACACCTGGTCGCGGTGATTGAGCGCGGCGAGGATCGCGATGGTGGCATACTGGCCGGCGGTCACGTCGGAGACGCTGTAGCCGACGAGATTGGGGCCGGCCCCCGGCTGGCCGTCGGGCACGCCGGTGATGCTCAGGAGCCCGCTCATGGCCTGGAAGACGGGATCGTAGCCGGGCAGCTCGCTGTAGGGCCCGGACTGCCCGAAGCCGGTGATCGAGCAATAGACGAGGCGCGGATTGAAGGCGTGCAATGCCGCGTAGTCGAGATCGTAGCGCGCGAGGTTGCCGGTCTTGAAGTTCTCGATCAGCACGTCGGATGTCGTGGCGAGCTGCCTCACCAGCGCCTGGCCTCCCGGCTTGCTGATATCGATGGCGACCGACCGCTTGCCGCGGTTGACCGCCAGATAGGACGAGGTCTCGCCGGTCTCGCGTCCCTGCGCATCCTTGTGCGCGACGCCCAGCCGGCGCACGTCGTCGCCATGGACGGGATGCTCGACCTTGATCACGTCGGCGCCGAAATCGGCCAGCATCTGGCCGGCCCAGGGGCCGGCGAACACGCGGCTGAGATCGAGCACGCGGATATGCGACAGGCAACCGGCCATGGTAAGTGTCTCCAAAGTCACGCGAGCGCGGCCGCATCGTGGAACGGGCGGCCTTCGACGAACGACTCGATATCTCCGAGCAAGCGGGCAAGCATCGCCGCCCGGGTCTCATGGGTGATTGACGCCGAGTGCGGTTGCAGCACGACGTTATCGAGTGCCAAGAAGCGCGGATCGATATTCGGCTCGGACGCGAACACGTCGAGCGCGGCGCCGGCCATCTTCCCGTTCTGCAGCGCGGCGATCAACGCGGGCTCATCGACCACGGAGCCGCGGGACACGTTGATGAGGTAGCCATCGCGCCCGAGCCGCTCCAGCACCGCCTCTCCCACCAGATTCCGCGTCGCCTCGCCGCCTGGGCACGACAGGATCAGCACGTCGGCCTTTTCGGCCAGCTCCAGCAGGTCGGCGACGAAGGGATACGGCACATCGGCCTTTGGCTTGCGCCCGAGATAAAGCACCCGCATCCCGATCGCCTCGGCGCGCCGCGCCACGAGACGTCCGATCTTGCCCAGGCCGACAATCCCCACCGTCTTGCCGGCGAGGCGGCGCGAGGGCGCCATGCGCTCCTTCATCCAGCGGCCCGCGCGCACGAACCGGTCCGCCTCCACCACCCGGCGCATGATGGCATAGGTGAGCGCGATGGCGCCGTCGGCCACGTCCTCGGCAAGCTCGTCGGGCGTATGGCAGACCGCGATGCCTCGCCGCCGCGCCTCGGCCAGGTCGATGCGTTCGAGCCCGGCACCGTTGCAGGCGATCAGCTTGAGGTCCGGCAGGTTGTCCATCTGCGCCGCATTCACGCCATGCATGCTCATCGTGACAGCGATGTCGAACCCGGGCGCGGCGCCGCCCTGCAGGGCGGCATGATCAGCGAGCTCGTAGCGCTGCGCCAGCGCGGCGCGCAGGTCCGGCGGGATCTGGCTGACCGCCAGCAGTCGAGGTTTCCTGCGGTCCGTCATCGACGCTCTACCCTCCGGCAAACAAAGGATCGAAAAACATCTATACTTGCTGCCTCATAGGGTCCAGAAGACGTGAACTGCAAGGAGCCCGCGACGCGGAAGCGGAGATTGCCGGTGGCCATTACCTACGAGCTCGTGAAATCGGTGTCGGCGAAGCTTTACGAGAGCTCGCTGAAGAAGATCCCGGAAGACACCAAGGACGCGTTGCGCAACGCGCACGAGGCCGAGACCAACGAAGGCGCGCGCAAAATCCTCGCCATGATGCTGCGCAGCGCGCAGGCGGCGGAGACCAGCGACCGTCACGTCTGCTCGGATGCCGGCATCCCGGTCTATTTCGTGAAGATCGGCACGGCTGCGAAGCTCGAAGGCAACATCAAGCAGGCGATCTCCGATGGGTTCGATCATCTGGTGGCGACGATCAACCCGCCGATCCTCAAGCATGTCACCAATCCCCTGACCAACGAACGCGGCTACAAGGGGAAAGACATGCCGATCGTCAGCTACGATCTGGTCGACGGCGCCGACTATGTCGAGATCACCTGCTCGCCGAAGGCGCTGGGCTCCGGCCGCTGGGCGGCGCTCGAAATCTTCAGCTTCCCCGAGCTCGACGTGATCGAGAAATACGTGATGGACTGTGTGCTCAAAGCGGGGTCACAGCACTGTCCGCCCGTGGTGATCGGCGTCGG
>Ga0126377_10000303_pt1 | contig 29257 bp, 28 predicted proteins | sample PanSoiMetPlot_22_FD_92647 | JGI IMG/M metagenome (GOLD analysis project Ga0126377, IMG submission 92647) | Tropical forest soil microbial communities from Panama - MetaG Plot_22 | ecosystem: Environmental > Terrestrial > Soil > Tropical forest > Bulk soil | place: Panama | collected 2016-02-17 | reverse complement strand
GTGCGTGGTCCGCACCCGCCGGAGCTGCTGCTGGACGAGATCGACGAGATGGACCTGCCGATCCTGGATGCCGCGCTCGGCCAGCCGATGCCGCAGAAGAACTGGAAGGGCGAGGTGATCCGCCCACAGACCACGATGAGCTCGACCTGGCAGTACCCGGACAAGACCTTCTACACCGTCTACCAGCGGTTCCTCGAGCGCGAGGACCCGATCTACACCTGGTGCTACCGCGACACCTCCAACCCGATCGACGGCTGGCTGGACCAGCAGACGATCGAGGAGAAGAAGCGCGAGATCCCGGCCGAGATGTGGCGGGTGGAGTACGACCTGGGTGAGCCCTCGATCGGCAACCGTGCGATCGACTCCGAGGCGGTGGAGCGGATGTTCTCGCTGCCGGTGGAGCCGGTGAAGGAGAAGCTGAGCCGGGACTACATCGAGTACCAGTTCGACAAGCCGAGGCTGGACCGGGAGTACGTGATCGGGGCGGACTGGGCCCAGGCCCAGGACTTCACCGTGATCACCGTGGCCGACGTGACCTACTTCCCGGTCAAGGTCGTCTACTGGCTGCGGATGCGCCGGCATCCCTACCCGGTGATGATCGGGCACTTCAACAAGCTGATGAAGGCCTACAACGCCGAGGGGATCCATGACGCCACCGGGCTCGGCGCTGTCGTAGCCGACTACATCGACCGCCGGGCCCGGGGGTTCCTGATGGTGGGCGCGGCCCGGGACAACATGCTGAGCGAGTACATCAGCTCGATCGAGAACGACAAGTGGCAGGTGCCCCGGGTGCCGGTGTTCTACAAGAACCATCTGTACGCCTCGGTGGAGATGATCTACGCGCGCGGGAAGGAGTTCCACCTCCCCGACGAGATCTGCTCGATGGCCCTGGTCTGGCGGGAGATCAGCAAGCGGGCGCACCCGGCTGCTCCGGTGGTGATGGCCGGGAACAACGACCCGACCTGGATCGAGGACGAGATGCGGTACAACAAGGACGCGAAGCGGAAGCCGGGACAGTGGGTGGTCGGCAGCGTGGAGAACAAGTCCAAGGAGACCGTGAACGAGCTCGACCTGCTGGTGTGAGATGACAGTCCCCGGACACTGAAGACATGCGATCCGCCTTCGGTGTCGAGCACGGGATCTCGAAGTCGTTCGTCAACGGCAAGTTCGTCCGGGCGGTGGATCTGAGCGCGAAGCAGGCCCGGAAGGTGGCAGTCGGTGGCCAGTACAAGGCTGCCCGAGGAGTGAGCGAAGGTGACAAGAGATTCCTCGCGACGACCAGGATGCACCGGGAAGTAGTCGGGACCCCGAGGTTCCCGGAGGGAGTCAGGCACAACCCGATGATGAGGGGACATCAGGGGAGTGGCGGGACCATTCGGCTCGGCTCCGCGAAGCAGGGGCGCTCGTATGTGAGTGGCCAGGCATCGAAGAAGTCGATCCCCTACGTGACCGCGCACGAGGCCCAGCACGCGAACGTGAAGCGGAGCAGCTACCGCCTGCACGCCCAGATCATGAGGGATCCGGAGAAGCTGATGCGGGAGGAAGCCCGAGCTGACTACAACTCCTTCGGCCACTACTCCACGCACCCGGTGGACAGCTCGGCGTACGGGATGGGCGCTCGAGCGGTGCGACAGGCGCAGAAGAAGGGAGCGAAGAAGCCGTTCTTCACGCCCAAGGAGCACAAGCAGTCGAAGCTGAAGGTCTCCCGGAAGAAGCTCACCAATCAGCGTGTCCTCGCCGGCACCGCCCGGGCGATCGATGCGAACAGCCCGCACTACCGGTTGAGCCAGGGGAACCGGGCGAAGAAGGCCTACGGGGCCTACGCCGATCTGCAGGACCAGATGCGGAGGAAGGGCGTCAAGCCGGGCCGGGCCATGACGGGACAGTGACAGGAGACTGGAGACATGATCAGCGCGTTCGGAGTAGACCACGGTGAGATCAGCAAGGGTGTCCCCGGGTTCGGGGCGAGGGTCGTCGAACACGCCCCGAAGAAGCAAGCCAAGGCATTCCTCTCGGAGGCCATGGGCGGCGAGAAGGTCAAGGGCGCACACCTCACCGCGACCCGGCGCAAGGGCGGCACCTTCCTGAAGGAGAAGGTCACCATGAAGGGTGGTGGCACCGTGCATGGCATGCCGATCAGTCACAAGAGCACCCTCGGTGGCGGACTGACCACCGCCGGGAAGTACACCGTGGGTGGCGGTGCCGCCGCGGTCACCGCCGGCGGAGCCGGGGCTGCGGCATACGGCCACAAGCGTCAGGGGTAATGCATGGCTGATGTGCGCCTGCCCCAGGGCGACATCTCCACCTGGGATGAAGACAACGCCGGGGACGTGATCCCGAAGAACGTCGGCCCGATGATGGAGCTCGGCGTCACCGGGGTCAAGCGCGTCTCCGGCTACGTCGATGAGGAGTTCCTCCCCGCTCTCCGTGGCCGCAAGGCAGTCAAGGTCTACCGGGAGATGTCGGCCAACGACTCCATGTGCGGAGCGTTGCTGTTCACCATCGACAAGCTGATCCGCGAGGTCGAGTGGAAGGTGCTGCCGGCCGACCAGACCCCGGAGAGCGTCCAGGCCCAGGAGTTCCTGGAGTCCTGCATGGAGGACATGAACGAGCCCTGGGACGGCTTCATCGGCGAGGTGCTGTCGATGCTGCCCTACGGCTGGAGCTGGCACGAGATCGTCTACAAGCGCCGGCTGGGTCCCTGGGAGAAGGATCCGCGTCGCCGGAGCAAGCACGATGACGGGCTGATCGGCTGGCGGAAGATGCCGATCCGGGCCCAGGAGACGCTGCTGCGCTGGTCCTTCGACGAGTCCGGCGGGGTCAAGGCGATGATCCAGATGGCCCCGCCGAAGTACCAGACCACGGTGATCCCGATCGAGAAGAGCCTGCTCTTCCGGACGGCGATCGCCAAGGGCAACCCGGAGGGCTACAGCCTGCTCCGCAACGCCTACCGCGCGTGGTACTTCAAGAAGCGCCTGGAGGAGTTCGAGGCGATCGGTGTCGAGCGCGACCTGGCCGGCATGCCGGTGGGCAAGGTGCCCGCCGACTACCTGACCGCGGAGAAGGGCACCAAGCAGGCCAAGACCGTGGACGCCTTCCGGAAGATGGTGCGCGGCGTACGCCGTGATGAGAACGAGGGGCTGGTGCTCCCCACCCAGTACGACCCGGACACCAAGCAGCCGCTGTTCGACTTCGAGCTGATGAGCAGTGGTGGGACCAGGCAGTTCGACACCAACTCGATCATCCAGCGCTATGAGCAGCGGATCCTGATGAGCGTGCTGGCCGACTTCATCCTGGTCGGTCACGAGAGCACCGGCTCGTACTCGCTGCACACCGACAAGACCGGCATCTTCCGAGCCGCGCTGAACGCCATCGCGAAGGGGATCGCGGACACCCTGAACCGCTACGCCGTGCCCAGATTGTTCGCCGTGAACGGCTGGAAGCTGGACGAACTGCCTCGGTTCGAGCCCACCAACGTGGATCCTCCTGCGCTGGACCAGCTGGCCGCGTTCATCTCCTCGACCGCCGGTGCCGGCATGCAGTGGTTCCCGGACCCGGAGCTGGAGAAGTACATCCGCGAGATCGCCCGCCTGCCGGAGATGACCGAGGAGGACGTGGACTTCAAGCGGGCCCAGCTCCAGCAGCAGCAGGCGATGGAGTTCGGCCAGAACCAGATGGAGATCCTGGGGCTGAAGCAGAAGGCCGACATGACCGCGCAGGGCTACACCCCGGAGCAGGCCGAGATGCAGTCTCAGCAGCCCACGCCGGAGATGCAGGCCCAGGAGCTGCAGATGCAGCAGGACCAGTTCGACATGCAGAACCAGCCGCCGCCTGAGGACCCGAACGCGCAGAAGGACCACGACCGGCAGATGCAGATGATGGCCGCCCAGGAGAAGGTGGCCCAGGCCCAGCACGGCCGGGAGAAGGAGAAGATGCGGCTGCAGGACACCATGGCCGGTCGCGACCACAAGCGGACCAAGGAGACCATGCGGCTGAAGGACCGGAGCGCTGCGGCGAACGCGAAGCTCCAGGGCCAAGCGATCAAGGACAAGGACCGCTCGGCCGGCGTTGCTGCCAGACTGCAGGCACAGTCGCTGCGTGACAAGGACCGGTTCGCCCGGAAGGCCCCGGTCAACCAGGCCACGAAGAAGGCAGCCAGCAAGAAGACGGCCAAGAAGCCGCCACCGAAGAAGAGGGGTCGCTGATGCCGTACGCGAGCAAGAAGCAGGCTGCCTTCATGCACATCCATCATCCCGAGATCGCGCGGAAGTGGCACGAGGAGGGCGCGGGCTACGTCAAGGGTGGGAAGAACGACCCGAACAAGAAGAAGCGCCGTGGTCGAGTTCGCAAGGCCAAGGGTGGGCTGTGGAAGCCGATCCTGGCCGGTACCGCCGCCGGTGCCCTGGCCAACCAGATCCCGCCGGTCCAGCAGATCGTGCGCGACGAGCGCAAGGAGAAGCGGAAGAAGGAGCGGAAGGGACGGGTGAGCAAGGCGATGGCCCCACAGCGCCCGAACGACCCGCACTTCAACCAGGCCGCGGCCGACAAGACGTTCTCCCTGATCATGAAGATGGACGACGCCAGCGCGCGGATGTTCTGCCACATCGTCGCCTCGGAGATCTTCGAGACCACGGTGGAGAAGAACCTGGGCACCCTGCAGCGCCATCTGAACGATGTGCTCGAGACCCGAGAGCAGGAGATCACCAAGGCGTTGGCTCGGATGGCACTGAACGGTGACGACCGGGCGGTGGAGTACGCCGAGGCGATGGAGGAGATCAGCAAGGTCACCCACACCCCGCAGTACTACGGCTGGCAGTTCAAGGAGTCCGACATCCGGCGCGACCCCGGTACCGGGCGGTTCATGGTCAAGGTGCACCACACCATGAAGAAGCCGATCGGGAACAAGCGGACTGCGGAGAATGTGATCGGCAGCTACGGGCCCAAGAGCATGGACAACGCCATGCGGGCCCAGTATCAGGACGAGTACCGACAGGTGGCGCAGTTCCTGGACATGGCCAGTGGGATGCACGGTGGCACCGGGAACGTGGACATCGTCTACCACCTGCGGGACCGCAACGGGCACAACTTCCAGGAGGTCAGCAACTCCACCTCTCCGCCGAAGTCCATGCTCGAGGATGAGGACACCCAGCTGGTGGCGATGGAGGCCAAGCCGCTCACCTTGACCGCCGGTGGGGCTGCCTTCGGGCTGATGCAGGCGCTGGGGCAGGAGCCGACCGGAGACCAGCTTCGTCGGGCCAACCTGGCCTTCTCGTCCAAGACCGATGAGGGGTTCAAGAACTTCGCCACCCAGTGGTCCCAGGCCGGGGATGTCGACACCAAGGCCGCGAACGCGCGCCTGTACGAGCGCACCTACGCCGCCGGCAACCTGGCCAACCAGCTCGGTCCGCCGGGATCGAAGGTGCAGCTGGCGGGCAAGATGGCCGAGATCGTCGGCGAGTTCGGGCCCGAGGCGGAGAAGGTGATCGGCCCGAGCGCACGTCGGACCGCCTACCGCTACCGCGGTACCGAGCGGGCTCCCGATCCCACCCTGGTCCGGGTCTACGCCCAGAACATCCAGGACGCCAAGAAGTACGGGCACAAGCGCCCCACGCCCGAGCTCGAGGAGAAGATCGCCGACGAGCTGGGACAGTTCCGGGTCTACGGCCGAGGAGAGGCCGGTCGCGGGACCACCTTCCGTCCCGACGTGGGTGCTCCCGGAGCACCGCCGGCGGTGTCCCAGATGGCTCGGCAGCGAGCGATCGATGCCCAGCTCGCCGTGCGTGCTCCCAGTTGGGATGAGCGGGCCGTGGGCGACATGGTGGTCGAGCAGTACCTGAAGATGAAGATCCCGAAGAAGCAGCTCTACGGGCTGCACCTCGGTGCCGGCAACACCCCGCCGTCCGAGGGCGTGATCATCAACTCCAAGGGCCAGCTCGCCTCCCAGGCGGTCGGCTACGGCGATGACCACTACCTCCCCTTCAACCTCAAGAACCTCACCGAGCTCAAGGGTGGGGAGTACATCCGGAATCGCTCGGTCGGCGGTCTGACCAGCGAGGATGTTTACACCGGGCTGATGGCCGGCGCACGCCAGGTGACCGTGGTCTCGCGCTCGGGCACGTTCACCATGGAGTTCTCTCCGGACTTCCGCGGTGGCCGGCGGTACAACGACAAGGCGCTGCGGATGACCCGGCGCTACGAGTACCTGCTGGACGCGGTGCAGTCCGGCCAGATCGAGCGCAAGGAGATCCCTCCGCACTGGCGCAAGGCGATCGAGAACGAGGTCGAGACCGAGATGGCCGGGGCTCCCCGGCGTCAGGTCCGAGACGAGATCAAGGCCCGGCTGAAGGAGTTCAAGGAGGATCCCGACATCGACGGTCGTGACCGGGACCGGGCCGAGGCGATCATCGCCAACATGGACCAGCGGGCCGCGATGGGCCTGGAGCGGACCTACGACGCCAAGCAGTACCGCCAGGACATCATGAACGAGCTGAAGGACATGAAGGAGGTCCGGTTCCGGCTGAACGGGATCGGCTACGAGGCCGCGCTGAAGAGCCTGCAGGAGCAGTTCCCGTACTACATCAGGGACGTGCGCACGGTCCCGACCAAGCGCGACGAGAACCTGGAGTTCGAGGAGGACAAGGGCTACGTCGAGCCCGGAGCGGTTCGTCCCTGGCAGGCCAAGGCCGGGTTGTACGGCACCGAGGGCAAGGAGCAGCACAAGAAGTTCCGGGCCTCCGAGGCTGACTACGGCCGGTCCAAGCACTCCCGGATGGGGGCCACCAAGGGCACCGCCGCCGCCACGGCGGCAGCCGCAGCAGCCGCACGCCCGGACACCGGGACCGAGGAGACCACCGGTCGGACCTCGACCACCAGCTCGACCTCGGAGCGGGAGTCCGAGGCACAGCGGCTGCGCGACTCGTTCGAGCAGCAGAGCAAGGTGCTGGGTGCGAAGAAGAGCGCGATCGCGGTGATGAACGTGGCTCGGACCGCCAACCTGGACTGGACCGACAAGGAGCCGCCGGAGTGGTGGCACTTCAAGGACCAGGACTTCCAGAACTGGATCAAGAAGCCGGACAGTCAGGACGCCTTCCACTCGTTCATGAGCCAGAACGCCGCTCAGTTCACCCGGCGGATCTCCGGGTTCGGACCGGCCTGGGCGGAGTACCTGGCCGCGCGCGGGTCGATCGGCGCGGTGGAGTACAAGCCCGAGCTGGCCGGCACCATGCCGGACGCTCCGTTCACCTTCAAGAAGGAGAAGAACGACGCCTACCACGCGGGTGCGCGAGAGTCGTCGGTCACGGCCGAGATCGCCCGGATCGACCGGGAGACCCCGCTGTTCACCACCAGCGACCTGTCCAGCCAGCTGGACGCGATCTCGATGCAGGACGAGATCGAGCAGACCCAGTTCCTACGCCGGATGGTCAAGGGCGTGGACGAGACCGGGGGCAAGGTCCCGGCGGTCTCGATCGACAAGGTGCTGGGGATGAACGCATCCACACACCCGGGAGCACCCAGCCCGGAGCGGCTGCGGGAGACGCTGTCCAGCGACAAGAAGGTGGACCAGCACCTGGAGAACCTGCACAAGCAGCGGTACCTGAAGGAGATGCTGAAGGCGGCGGTCCCGAGCAGCGGCACCCCGGTCAAGCCGACCTCCCCGGGCTCGACCGGGGGGCTGCCCAAGAAGCCCGAAGGTGGCACGCCGTCTGGAGGTGCGCCGGCTGCTCCGGCCGCTCCGACACCGATCAAGGGCGAGGGAGGGACCCTCGTGCCGGTGCCCACTGGCGGTGGTGAGAGTCCACGCGATGCCTTCGGCCGGAACGTGATCAACGCGATCGGCTCACTGAACACACAGATTGCCGATCCCAACGTGTCGGGGCCTGACAAGGACAAGGCACGCGAAGATCTGCGCCGGATCAGCGAGATGGGGCAGTGGATGCAGGACAACCCCTCGGTGACCGAGTGGGACAGCCTGGAGGATCAGATGGATCACCTGGGCCTCAGTGAGGATCAGAAGAGCTACGTCCGGGGATCGAACAGCCTGTTCACCACCACTGAGCGGAACACATGACCACTACCCCGGTTGCTCCCTCGGTCGAGCTCACCTTCGCACCCAGTGAGCTGACCGGGGTTACCCAGCAGGGCCGGTACCTGGGGACGCCGGCTCAGGCGATGACTGCGGCCATCCACGGCTCCCGGACCCAGATGATGGCCGAGCTGAAAGAGCGGTTGTCCAGCCCAGGGGAGGTCACCGCGCACACCGTGATCGCACTGGCCGACGAGGCCTGGCGGCTGATCAAGCCGTCCTTCCTCCGGGTCTCGATCCCGGTGCTGGCCGAGGCCTACGGCAGGGCGTACGCCCAGGCCAACGCCGGCGACATCTCCCGGGATGCGCTCTACGCGCTGGCCGAGCACCACGCCGATGAGCTGGGCGAGTACTACCACGCGACCGCGCGGGAGGCGATGGTCGAGGGGTTCAACACCTACGTGAACCGGCGGATGGCAGCCCGGGCGGCGGCGAACAAGGTGTTCGAGGCCTATGGTCTGAGCCCCCGGCAGATGCGTGGCTACATCGCTGCCCAGCTGGTCTGGGACCGGAAGATCACCAGCCTGACTCCGCTGCAGATCAAGAAGGAGGCGGCGAAGTACATCGTCCGATCGCTGTACCAGCGGTACAAAACGATCACCGCTCACGAGCTGCACCGGGTCAGCGAGGAGGGGAAGTCGCTGGCCTGGATGTACCGGCTGGAGAAGGGCGACCTACCCGCGCACGCGGAGAAGATGTGGCTGACCGCCAAGGACGAGCGGGTGTGCCCGGTGTGTGGTCCGCTGCACGGGACCAAGGTGCCGATCACCGAGCGGTTCGAGACCGCGGAGGGGAAGTTCTGGGCCCCGGGCGTGCATCCCAATTGTCGGTGTGAGCTACGCCTGCTGCCGCACCAGTTCCGGGACATCAACGAGGTGCAGAAGGACCTGAGCGGGAACCAGCTGTACGACTTCAACCGGAAGCATCCGCGCGGAGAGGGTGGTCGGTTCAGCGCCTCTCGCCGGGGCGTGAGCACCATCGACGTGGACGACGAGTTCCGGATCCTCACCGGTCAGAAGGACGAGGGCCCGAGCCGGGTCACCACTCTGACCAGGACCGACCCGAAGACCCAGGCGCTGTTCGAGCAAGTGATCGCTCAGGGGCTGCAGCCGCGGATGACCTTCAAGACCGGTCTGGAGCGGACGCCGATACGAGTAGCTGCCCCGGCCAGAACCAGAGCGCCGGCACCGACACCAGAGCCGATCCGGGTGCGCACCGAGCCGATCAAGGTGGTCCGGCCTAAGGTCACCGTCGAGACCGTGCCCGAACATCAGGTCCGGGGTCTGACCAAGCCGATCACCCAGCCCAAGACCAAGAGGAAGACCAAGACCGACACCAACGTGAAGACCGGGGTCACCGTCTACGCGCCGGTGGATCCGGAGATGTACAACCAGGCCTGGCGCAATCGGGTCAAGCTGACCCAGGGGATGGAGTTCACCTCATCCCAGGGCGCAGCGATCCAGGATGTCCAGGAGGGCCTGCGCGAGCAGGTGCAGAGCGAAGTCGATCTGGTCGGTTCCCACAACGGTGGCATCTTCACCAGATCCCAGGACGGACAGCAGTACGTCCTGACCAGAGACCAGATCCGCGAGGTGATGGACTACTACGTGCGCAAGGCTCCCTACGAGCACAGTCATAACCCGGAGGCCTTGCAGCGGGTGAAGCCGCCGATGATCCAGGCCCAGCTGCTGGATGCTTCCGGCAAGCCGAAGGTGAGTGAAGGCGGGGTCCCGTTCACGGCGACCTACTCGGCTCGGTTCATCGGGAACCAGTGGCACCTGGACACGATCGACTGGCACAACGAGGTGGTCGCGGCCAACCAGGGTCACCAGGACCGGACCTACCAGGATGCCGACGACCCGCAGAAGTACTCCTTCGACGGCATCTTCTCGCGCAGCCCCGGGTTCAACATCCACACCAAGGGGCTGGAGTACCCGGTCATCGTCCAGGCGATTAAGCCCCGGCACAGCGACTAGCCACTAGCCAGATCATGAAGACATGAGCGAGGTCTTCAACGAGGTCGTCGAGCTGCTCTACGCCGGCGGTGGAGATGAGCTCATCTCCAAGATGGAGCCGACCCAGTCCGACGTAGCCACCCACGAGCGGAAGAAGCGAGCGATCACCGCCGGGCTGAGCGGGATCGGTGCCGCTGCCGGTGCCGCTGGACTGGGGTATGCCGCGCACGAGTTCTGCGGCGGGGTGAAGGAGGCGAAGAAGGCCAAGCCCAAGATCGGCACCTGGAAGGCGGTCAAGACCGCGGCCAAGAACCGGAAGCTGGCCACCGCTCTGGTCCCGCTCGAGGTGGCCGGCCTCGGTGGTGAGCTGATGGCCACCAAGATCCTGCACGGGGACACCAAGAAGAAGAACCCGGCCGCGATCACCAAGAAGCGTGATCCGGCCGACCTGATGTCCCAGGCCAGCGACCGGGCGGACCGAGGTCTGGACAAGCTGACCAAGACCCCTGGTGGGATGACCCGCTCGGTGATCACCAACCCGAAGGTGCAGCGCAAGGGGGCCGAGTACACCAAGAAGACCGCAGGTGCGCTGAAGCGGCTGCCGAACAAGCTGAAGACCCACAACGAGCAGTTCGACAAGCGGCTGGAGACCAGGAGCCGGACCGAGTCCGTGGTCGGTCACGGAGTGCTGGGTGGCGCGCTCACCGGTCTCCCGCTGGCCATCAAGCCCGGGAAGCGAGCCGCTGCCCTGGCCGGAGCCGGGATCGCGTCCGGGGCTACCTACGGTGCCCTGAAGCCGCTGACTCACCCGGGTGGGAAGGCCTGGTCGCACTCGGAGAAGACGAAGCGGAAGAAGATCAAGAAGAGCGACGACGTGGACGTGGTCTGGTCCGGCGACTTCGCCAAGCGCGACGACGACAAGCAGCAGGTCTTCGGCTGGGCCTCGGTGATCGAGGTGGATGGCGAGCCGATCGTGGATCTGCAGGGCGACATCATCTCCGCCGAGGAGATGGAGAAGGCTGCCTACGTCTACGTGCAGAAGTCCCGCAAGGGCGGGGACATGCATCTGCGCAAGGGCCTGGAGCCGGTGCACAAGTCGGACATGATCGAATCACTGGTCGTGACCGACGAGAAGCGCGAGGCGATGGGTCTTCCAGACTCGGTGCCGACTGGCTGGTGGGTCGGGTTCCAGGTCAACGACCCTGAGCATTGGGCCGACATCAAGTCCGGGAAGCGGACCGGGTTCTCCATCCACGGCCACGGCAAGCGCACACCTGCGGGGGTCTGATGGCTACCAAGAAGAAGGACGAGCGCACCTACGGTGGGGCCGCGGTCGCGGCTGGTGGTGCCGGCCTGGCGGTCTCGACACCGGCCGGAATAGGGCTCGAGCGGAGGGCGGTCGCCGCCCGGAAGGCCCGGATCGATCGCCGGGTCGCACACATCCAGCGGACCATGCCGAAGTCCGCCGGCGCGCGACGTGGACTGACCTCGTCGGGCAAGCAGGCCCAGAAGCTGCGTCGGACCAGTGCTCCTTCGTCGCTGGACACCGCCCCGATCCGGTTGCAGCGCAAGGCTGCCTACCGGGCACTGCACGAGCTGGCCTCGGAGCGGAAGCTGATCAAGCCCCGGCTAGGGCCGAGGTCGTTGACCGCGAACCTGGTCACTGCCGGGGTCGGCGTCCCGGTCTCCTACATGGGAGCGCGGCACCAGCTGAAGGTGAACGAGAAGCACCCGGTCTCCAAGGGCATCGAGCCGCTGTATGCAGGTGAGGTGAGCAAGAAGGACGACGACCAGAAGAAGCTGGCGGCTGGGTACCTCGGTGCCGCCGGCGGTGCTGCGGCCTACCAGGGAGCCGGCTACGCCTTCATCCCGAAGGAGAAGAAGTGGGCCAAGCAGATCAAGACGAACCCGAAGCACGCGGCGAAGTTCGCTGAGCACCAGGCCAAGATGCCGCCAGGGGCGACCAAGAACAGCCCCGAGATGCGGAACTGGTTCAAGACCTACCCGAAGAGCCTCCCTGGTGGTCGAGTCCGTCGGATCCTGACTCACACCCACACCGGGAAGACCGGGGTCGCGGCCACCCTCGGTGCCGCCGGTCTGACCGGTGCTGGGGCGGTAGCAGCCGCCGGGCACAAGAAGAAGCCGGTCAGCAAGTCGGTCGGGATCGAGGCTCCGTACACCGGTGAGATGTCGAAGCGGATCATGTCCGATGCCGAGATCCGGCGACGGAAGAAGCTGCAGAGCCACATCTCGCTGACCACCGGCACCCTCGGCCTGACCGCCCTGGGTGGAACGCTGCTGGCCACCAAGCGTGGCGGCAAGGCCTCGAAGGCGGCGTTCAAGGCGATCAACCGGACACGGCCGAAGTCACTGCACCCCAAGAACCTGTCCGGTCACACGGCTCCGATCCTGGCCACCTCCGCCGGTATCGGCGGAGTCGGGGCGTTCAACTTCGCCTCCTACACCAACGCGGAGTCACGGAAGCGGAAGGCAGCCATGCCGGTCACACCGAAGAAGACGGTCACGAAGTCCTGGGATGAGCCGTACGTCGGGGAGATCGGCAAGGCGGAGGCCTGGACCCCGGTCTCGTCTACCTACGACCCGGAGGAGAAGCGACAGAAGCGCGGTCGGTCCTACCCGAAGATCGCCTCCGGCATCTCCGCCGGTCTGGCTGCCGGTGCCGTGGGCAGTGGCACCCATGCTGCCTTCACCCACCAGCAGGCCCGGAAGGCCAAGGCCGACGCGGAGTCGTACGCGAGCAAGAAGAAGCTGAAGGCACCTCGGAGCTCGAGCATCTACCGGGGCATGCAGGAGAGCTCGCACAGCCTCAAGCGGCTCGGGCACGCGCGGGCGAAGACCGCTGCTGCTCTGGCCGGCGGTGCCGTGGTCGCTGCCGGCGCGGCACCGATCTTGCATCACCGATCGAAGTCGAAGTCCTGGGAGTCGTACGAGAAGCGGGACTCGAGGTCCGCGTTCGGCGTTGACCATCTCAGCCAGTGACCCATCGAATGGACAACATCGTGAGACTGAGCAGTAGAGGTAGATGACATGCCACGACCGAAGAACCAGCTCAGTGACATGGAGATCGACGAGATCTCCACGGTGGACAAGACCGCCAACCAGTTCTCGCGGTTCGTCATCGCGAAGAGGGCTCCTGAGGAGGAAGAGATGCCCCAGATCTACGACCAGGAAGGAACGCCCCTCTCCGAGGACGACCTGGAGTTCGGTGACGTTGTCTTCGACGACGAGGGCAATGCCTACGAGTACGTCGAGGACGAAGGTGAGGGCGAGGAGGAGAACGAGCCTGACCCGGAGCTCGAGCCGGCCACCGTCGGGAAGAGTGCCTTCTTCGAGAAGCCGGCTCCGAAGGCCGGCAGCTTCTCCCAGGCCGTGATGGAGGAGCTCTCCAAGGCGTTCTCCGACAACGACCGGGACGCGGTGATCGCCAAGGCGCTCGGCCGAGTCGAGGAGCTGGAGGGCCAGATCTACCAGCAGGCCGAGATCGCCAAGTCCGAGCGCGACCTCCGGCTCACCCGGGAGTACATCTCCAAGGCCGCCGAGTACAACCTTCCGGTCTCGCCCGACGAGCTCGGCCCGGTGCTCTACCGGATGGCCGAGACCATGTCGTACGACGACTGCGCGGTGATCGCCAAGTGCCTGGAGACGGCCGGCGAGATCCTCTTCGAGGAGACCGGCTACACCGGTGGTGGCGACAACGCGGATGTCTACAGCCAGGTCGCCCAGCACGCCTACGACACCTTCGGGAAGTCGGAGGGCTACACCGAGACCTCGGCGATCAACCAGGTGTTCGAGGAGAACCCTGACGCCTACGACGAGTACCTGGCCGCACAGCGGAACCGGTAAGGAAGGAAGGGAAGCTCGATGGCCTACGAAGAGAGCCTACGGTCTATCACGCTGAACGCGGATGCGACCTTGGCCGTCTACACGGGCGTCCCGGGCCAGCCCGGTTCCCCTGACCCGCACGGAGGGAAGCAGTACCACTTCGTGAAGGTCACTGGGGCGCACCAGGTCGGTCTGGCGGCTGCCACGGGAGCCGTAGTCGGGGTGTGTCAGAACAAGCCCCAGAATGCCGGCAACGCGGCCACGGTCGCCATCGCCGGCGTGTCCAAGGTGGTCTCCGATGTCGCGATCACCGCCGGCGACACGATCTTCGTCAGTGCTGACGGACAGGCTGCCAAGACCGGCAGCGGTCCTCAGGTCGGAATCGCCCTGTCCACCACCGCCAACCCCGGGGAACTCGTCAACGTTCTCCTGACGCTCTGAGAGGAGTGAGCCATGCCTAACCCCACCCAGAGCGACCTTCACGTCAATGTGCCGCTGACCAACGTCAGCGTCGCCTACATGCAGGACAAGGCGACGTTCATCGCCGACAAGGTCTTCCCCCGGGTGCCGGTGCAGAAGCAGTCCGATCTGTACTGGAAGTACTCCAAGTCCGACTGGCGTCGGACGGACGCGCAGAAGCGTGCCCCGGGTACCGAGTCGGCCGGAGTCGGCTGGACGCTCGACACCGGGCAGTACTTCTGCGAGGTCTGGGCTGTCCACAAGGACATCGACGACCAGGTCCGCGCGAACGCTGACTCCAACTGGCGGCTGGACTCCGATGCCACCAACTTCGTGACCAACCAGCTCCTGCTCCGTCGGGACCTGGACTGGAACGCGAAGTTCTTCGGCACCGGGCTCTGGGGCACCGACCTGACCGGCGTGGCCACGGCCCCGACGGCAGGGCAGTTCCTGCAGTGGGACAACGCGGCATCCGACCCGATCGTGCAGTTCGCCAACCTGCAGACCAACTTCGTGCAGCAGTCAGGCCGCAAGGCCAACACGTTGGTCCTGGGCGCGAACACGATCATCGCCCTGAAGAACCACCCGGACATCATCGACCGCATCAAGTACACCCAGCGCGGTGTGGTGACCACCGACCTGCTCGCGTCGCTGTTCGACGTGGAGAAGATCCTGGTCAGCTACGCGACGGTGACCAACGTGGCCGAGCTGAACGACGCCAAGGCGCAGGACGCCGCGGCCACGTACCAGTTCATGTCCAACAGCAAGAGCGCGCTCCTGTGCTACACCCCGAGCTCGCCCTCGCTGATGACGCCGGCTGCCGGCTACTGCTTCACCTGGAACGGATACCTGGCCGGCAACGGCTACGGCGTCCGGATGAAGAACTTCCGGATGGAGTGGATCGAGGCGGACCGCATCGAGGGTGAGATGACTTATGATATGCGCATTATCGCCAAGGACATGGGGATTTTCCTCAGCAACGCGGTGGCGTAGATCATGACCGAGGGTGAGCTGGGGTATGCCGCCGGCATCTTTGACGGAGAAGGCTCCGTCGGGATCATGGTGGTCAAGAACGGCAAGGGCTACGTGTACCACCGTCTCCAGCTCACCATCACCAACACCAACCCCGAGGTCATCCAGTGGCTGTTTGAGCGCTGGGGCGGATGCATCCACAACCCTCGGTACTTCGCCAAGCAGGAGTGGAGGGCCGCACACAGATGGACTCTCGCGGATGGCAGGGCGATGAAGTTCCTGAAGGAGATCCTTCCCTTCCTGGTGATCAAGAAGGAACAGGCGACCCTTGGGATCCAGTTCCAGGAGACGAAGCGCAGGGGTGGGTTTGGAGCTCCAAAGCCGGACCTGGCCTTACGGGAGAGTATCCGGAAGCAGATCTCCAACCTGAACCAGGGACACGCTGAGGAGGAAGCATGACCTACGACATGCGGATCATCGCCAAGGACATGGGCATCTTCCTGGCCTCGGCTGTCTCCTGACCAGATCTACCCTGAAGCGGGCTGTGGGGTGTGGCCCACGGCCCGCTTCTGAGGAGGAGCGATGGGCGTCCCGACCGGGTTGCTGCAGGCGAAGAACGCGGGTCGCCTGAAGCCGGTCATGGCTGGCCGGCGCGTCGGTCCTGCCGGCCCCGGCACCGGCCTGCCCGGGAAGCGGACTCGCCCGATCCAGGGCCTCACCGCACGGATGCAGAAGAACCACTCGGTCTCGGCCTTCGGGATCGAGCACGGGATCAGCAAGGTCTTCAACCCGCTCCGCGGACTGCGCGGGGCGAGGAAGGCCAGCCGGATGCCGAGCGAGATGGACATCCACCACGAGTTCAACGCCGCGTTCAACACCAGCAAGCCGAAGCCGATCAACCGGACGATGCCCGCACCCCAGGCGATCAAGGCCCGGCCGAAGAAGCCCAACGTGGCCGGTCTGACCGGTCGCCCGATGGGTGGGCCTGGTGCCCCTCGGACACCGAGAACGAGGTAACGATGCCCAGTCAGCTCTACGACAACGACAAGATCTCCTTCGTCGTGTGCAAGCCCTTCCTGTGGCGCGACACCCAGTACGAGATGGGTGACGACTTCCCGCAGGAGGAGGCCAACAACATCGAGACCATGATCCGAGCTCGGTTCGTGATCCCGGTGGTCGACGACTTCAATGATAAGCCCCGGCACTGGCACACCCACGTCCGTCAGCGCGACGACGCGATGGAGTACATCTTCCGGGAGCGGACTCAGATCGTCTTCCCGGACGTGGAACCCCCCACCCCCTCCGAGCAGTCCGACGATGAGGACGGGTCTGCTGCAGAGCCCGGAGCGGGTGGGGACTCCAGCACCGAGGAGAGCCCTGAGGAGTCCAGCACCGAGTACGACCCGGGCGCGCACACCGTGGCCGAGGTCCTGGCCTACATGGCTGAGCACCCGGACGAGGCCGACGCGGTCCGTGCCGGAGAGGCTGCGGGGAAGAACCGCAAGGGGATCGTGGAGGGGTACTGATGCAGAGCGCATTCGGAATCGACCACGGCTACGACGAGATCGAGAAGTTCTCCATCGCCGGCGGAGCCGAGAGGCTGGGTGCCGGTGTCGGCGGGCTGTTCCGGCGCGGGGCCAAGGTCGCTGGCCAGCAGGCCAACAAGTTCCAGGGCAGTGAGCGGATGGGAGCCGGGTTCATGCACGGCACCCTGAAGCGGACCGGTCAGGGGATGCGGAAGGTCAGCCGATTCGCCGCTGCTCGCCCGGGCACCGTCGGTGGGATCACCGCTGGTGGTGCCGGTGTCGGCGCAGCCGGCGTCGGTGGTGTCGCGTACGGGAACCGGCGCAACCGCGGGTACTGACATGATCAGTGCTTTCGGCGTCGAGCACGGCGAGTTCTCCTTGGTCAGCAAGGACAAGAAGAACCGTCCGGCCCCGCCCACGAAGAAGATCCCGGTGCCGAAGGGGACCAAGGGCCCGGGTGGGAAGAAGCCCACCCAGGCTCAGATGCGGACCCAGGTGCCGGCCGCGCACGCGGGGAAGACCCTCGAGCAGCGTGGCGGTGGGGTGCTGCACAGGATCGGCAGCGCGGACATCTCGATCAAGGGCGTCGGCAGGAGTATGGGACGAGGTGCCGGTGTGGCCGGACGGTTCTTCGAGGCTCGCCCCGGACTGACGGGAACCCTGGCCTTGGGCACCGGTGGAGCGCTGGGCTACCGGGCCTGGAGCAAGGACCGGAAGAAGCAGCAGCTCCCGTCATGACCTACTCCTACACCGGGCCGGGCACATCGGAGACCGACACCATCCGGTTCCTGATCCAAGACACCGACCCACACAACGCCGGTGAGTGGCAGGTCACCGACGAGGAGATCCAGTGGGCCTACGACACCTGGTACCCGCTGTACAACTCCGACGAGTTCGTGGCCGCAACGCTCGCTGATACCATCGCGGCGCGTTACGCACGCGAGGCGTCCTACAGTGCTGACGGAGTGAGTGTCTCGCTCGGTCCGGTCGGGGATCAGTACCGGATGCTGGCTGCCTCCCTGCGAGAGCAGTACAAGCAGAAGCTCGTCGGGGGCTACCCAGACGTGGGCGGAATCGCCCCCGACGAGCAGCTGCAGCCAGGGACCAAGCCGTTCTCCTTCGGCAAGGGCATCCACGACTACGTCGAGGCCGGGCCTCAGGAGTTCGGGGGTGTCTACCCGCCGGACCAGTCGGTCGCACCTCTCGGTGTGCCGCCGCAGGAACAGATCGTCGAGCCATGAGGTCCGCGTTCGGGGTGGAGCACACCGTCTCCAAGATGGTGATCCGGCGGGTGGTGAAGCCCAAGGGCAAGCTGGTGAAGCTCAAGACCGGCACCGTCAACGCCACCCACCACATCGTTCGAGCCGGTGCCGGCCCCACCCCGGTCACGATCGCTGCTCGATCGATCGCCCCGATCCGCGCACTCACGGGACACTGAGTCATGAACCTGGACGAGATGCTGGCCCTGCTGCCGGACAACGACACCGGTGAGATCGGTGCCGATGACCTGCGCACGATCGTGACCGAGCTGTACATCGCCGCGCACACGATCTTCCAGACCTACGCCTTCAACTGGTCCACCGACCCGACCCCGCCGACCGGGAAGATCGCCATGAATGCCGGCTGGTCCACCGACTCGGTGCTGGTCCACGTCAACGAGACCACGGCCAACGGGGTGAACACTCCCTTCGGGTTCGCCGATGAGCTGAACAGCGTGCAGTTCACCCTGGGCGGGCAGAACGGGGTCCGGATGAACGGCCACGTCACCGGGGTGAGTGTGGACCAGGGTGCCTACCGGGACGTGCCGGTGACCATCGAGTCGATCACCGGGACGCCCAGCAACAACCAGCTGCTCACTCTGGCTCTGGTGGTCGTGCCCAGTCAGGGCGTGCTGTGAGCCTCTCCTCGGCGTTCTCCGCCGACTTCGACTCGCCGGTGGTGGCTCCTGTCCCGCCACCGGCGACCCGCCATCACACCCCGATCAGTGCCGAAGCGAAGCGGTTCGTTCGGCACCGGGCCACCGACGTAATGGACAACACCTGCCAGATCTACCGGGGATCGACTCCGGATGGCTACGACGAGGACACCCTGGTGTTCACCCCGGAGGGGCCACGGGAGCTGGTCTACGAGGGCCCCTGCCGGATCTGGGAGATCGCCGGGGCCGCGTCCGTGGTGGTCGGGGATGCCGAGATCTACCAGCAGTCCACCCAGCTCTCGATCCCCTGGGATGAGCCGGCGATCATCCGGCGCTACGACGAGGTGGTGGTCACCTCCGCGCCCGAGGACTCCCAGATGAACGGCAAGCGCTACGAGATCCAGACCGTAGCCAAGGCCGGCGAGCTGCGGGCCACTCGTCGGTTCGAGGTCACCGGGATCATGTGATGCTCTCCGCGTTCGGTGTCGACCACGGTGAGTTCGCCAAGCGTGAGGCCTACCAGCGGCGTTCGGTCATGGATCCCGTGCATCCGACGCACAAGCAGACCACGTTCACCGATCCCGAGGGCAAGACCCAGAACGTGGACGTGAAGATGAAGCGCACCGTCGAGCACCTGAACCGGAAGGGGTACAAGACCTACGCCTCTGACCAGGGTGACTTCGCCGTCTCGCGCAAGGGCCACTGGTACAAGGACGCCTACGTGGGCTTCCACGACCCCGGCACCAAGGAGAAGGGCAAGCACCCTCGGGGCAAGGCGCTGGCTGCGGGGCTGCCCAAGCGGTTCGGGGTCGAGAGCAACCCACCGATCCGGGCGAGCAAGACCGGGCACTTCGCGGGCTACAGCCGAGGTGGCTCCTCGGTGGTGAGGTTCCCTGCCGGCCCAGGAAGGGGGCTGGTGAATCGGCACCGGCTGCGGCGTGAGGTGTCTCGGAACGACTTCAGCAAGGCCTTCAAGAAGCTCCAGCCCAAGCTGGAGGCAGCAGAGTCTGCCTCGGTCAAGCGGAACCCGGTGGGGCGCAGTCAGTCGTTGAACGGGAGGTTCCGGGAGAACTACGCGCAGTGGCGGAAGTCCGCCGGCAGCGCGGGGTCGAACCGGATGTTCGGCAAGCCCGGTGCGTCGAGGATCGACATCGCGCGCAAGGACAAGGAAGGTGCTCGGGCGATGGTGACCGGGATCGGGAACATGACTAGGCGGGCAGGGAGAGTGTTGCCCTGATGCCCGCCGAAGCATCTGCCGATGTCACTCGCCTGGCCGAGGCGCTGCGACGTACCGCGACCCAGGCCGACATCACCACCCATGACGTGCTGGTCCAGAGCGCCAACCAGATCCTGGCCGGGATGGAGGCCAAGGTCCCGGTGAAGACCGGGAAGCTGCGCAGCTCGTTGACGATCAAGGTCGAGACCGACCGGGTGATCATCGGACCCAACCCGTTGGCCGCGCCGTACGCGGCGTACGTGGAGTACGGCACCCGGCCACACGAGATCCGACCACGGAACCCGCACGGGGTGCTCAAGTTCCGAGTGGGCGGGACCTGGGTGTACGCGAAGAAGGTGAACCACCCCGGCACCCAGGCACAGCCCTACGTGCTGCCGGCCTTCATGGACTGGGTAGACAGTCTCGGGACGATGGCTGCAGAAGCCAACGTGAAGGTGTTCAAGAACAATGCCAAGTAGCCTCTCTCGCGGTCCGATCACCAACCGGTTGCTGACCGAGCTCGGCACCGAGGGATTCCCCGTGGGCGACGACGCTCCGCCCACCGTGCCGTTCGGGTGGCAGGGAGAGCCGAACGATCCGGGCTCCACGTTCACCCCCTGGCTGTCGCTCGCGCCGGCCACGGGAATCGCGCAGGCCCCACCCGGGGCGATGGGCGACTCGCAGTCGGAGTGGAAGCTCGGCTACGCCGCCACCTACGCCGGGGTCAGCCGGAAGCAGACCGAGGCGCTGGCCGACCGGATGCGGATGAACCTGACCAACATCAACCGGGAGTCGATCACCACCCCCACCGGGAACTGGCGGATCCAGAAGGTCACCTGCACCTCGATCGGACTGGTCAACCGGATCGCCACCGGCTACCCGGACTACTTCACACAGGCGGATTCATTCGAGGTCTGGGTCACGAAGGGAAGCTGAGATGCCATACGAAGACACGCGAGTCAGGATCGTGGACGAAGACGGTCAGGTAGCCCGGGTGCCGAAGAACCGCGTCGACCGGTACGTCGAGATCGGCTGGACGGTTGCGGATGATGGAAGTAGTGAGGAAGCCGAGCCCGAGCCGGCACCCGCCAAGAAGACGGCAGCGAAGAAGACCACGAGCAAGGAAGGCTGACCGATGGCCCGGATCATCCCGAATGAAAACACCTGGATCGGTTACCTGTCCGAGTCCGAGGCAACGGTGGCCGACCCCGCTTCGCCGAGCGCGGCCAACATCACGGCGGCTACGGACCTGACCGGGTTCTGCATCAGCCTGAACGCCTCCGCTCGTGGTAACACGGTGCCGACTCCGAGCTTCGACTCGCTGTTCGAGACCAGCACCGCTGGTACCTCGGCGGCGACCTTCGACGCCGACTTCTACCGCGATGACGACGTGGACACCGCCTGGGAGACCTTGCTCCGCGGCGACCGGGGAGTGTTCATCATCGCCAGGTTCGGTGGCTCCGGGGCCAACAACAAGCCCGCCGCCGGCGACGACGTGGAGGTCTGGCCGGTGATGATCACCTCGCGCACGATGGCCAACATGACCTCGAACACCGTCCTGACGTTCACCGCCTCCTGTGCGGTGATGGAGGAGCCGGCCGAGAACGCGGTGGTCGCTACCTGATCGATCCACCGCGTGCCGGATACACAGGAGGAGTCACAGCAGTAACATCCGGTCATGCCAAGCACAACAGCCAAGCAGGCCGAAGCCCGTCAGAAGCAGTCTCAGGCGTCGAAGCGGGCCACCCTCGACCAGCTCCTGAACAAGGAGCGGTCCACGACCGAGTTCTCGCTCTACCTGGCCAACGGCAACGGCACCCCGACCGAGGTGACGATGAAGTTCCAGGCGATCGGGATGCGGGCCTACGACAAGCTGGTCGGCAAGCATCCGCCCAAGCCCGAGCAGCGGGCAGAGGGGTCGACCTTCGACATCGACACCTTCGCGCCGGCGCTGATCGCCGCCTGCTCGGTGGAGCCGGAGATCACCATCACCGAGGCCAAGCAGATCTGGGACTCCGAGGACTGGTCGCGTGGCGACGTGATGGTGTTGTTCCGGCAGGCGGTGGAGCTGAACAACCGGGGCCTTGATGTCCCTTTCAACGTCAACGGCTGAGGAAGGATCCCGGCTTCTACCTAGAGATGGGGTACTGCACCGATAAGGGCATCCCGCACTCGGAGTTTCTGGAGTGGGATCCCGAGGATCGGGCCAAGACCATCGCCTACCTGCTCGAGCACGGCCAGCGCTGTTCCATGTGCGGCACCGCCTCCTGGGAGTGGGAGGAGAACAAGTTCGCCTTTACAGCCGTGGAAGAGTTCTGTCAGGGGTGCTACCAGAAGCAGGTGTTCTCCGATCAGCAGGGCTCGTCGCTTCCCGGGACCAATGTCAAACTGATCCCGACAACCCCACAGCTCACAGCCCGGCTGGCGCTCAAGGCCAGGAGACGCCAGCGGATGAAGATGGACTAGGACGAGACGGTGACCCAGACGCCGGTACAGGCCAACGTCGTACTAACGGCGGACAACAGCCAGTACCAGCAGGCGATGGGCCAGTCGGCGCAGACCACCGACGACCTCGGCAAGAGCGTTGACACCCTCGGCGCGAAGCTGGAACGGCTGACCAAGTCGGGCGGCAGGAAGATCCTCGGTCTCACCCTGGCCGATGTCGGGGTGATCACCGCGGCCACGGCAGCCTGGGCCAGCTACGAGAAGCAGATGCAGGGCCTGAACGCCCAGGCCGCATCGCTGTCTCGGACCCAGGGCCAGCAGACCCGGGTGATGAAGGACTACACCTCCTCGGTCACCAACCTGCGCAAGGAGTTCGGCACCACCACCTCGGCCGCGGCCCAGTTGACTCAGACCGTGTCGAAGATGGTCGCGGTCGGGCAGACCAGCCAGCTGACCGGTCTGACCAGGATCTTCGAGCAGATGTCCCACGCCACCGGGGAGTCCTCAAACAACCTGGCGTCCTCCGTGCTGAACCTGCAGAAGGTGATGTCCGGCGGAGTGGTCAACTCCCACGACACCCGGGAGTACGCCGACACCCTGACCTACCTGGCAGCTCGGTCGAACACCACCGCGAGCTCCCTGGCCGACTTCACCGCCCAGCTGGCCCCGATGGGCAAGGCGATGGGGATGAGCGGGAACCAGGTGATCGGCCTGGCGAACATGTTCACCAAGGCCGGCCAAGAGGGGTTCACCGCGGCCACGGCGGCGACCAAGGTGATGCAGGACATCACCTACGCCACCCAGACCGGCTCCCCTGACCTGGCCAAGTACGCCGACGTGCTCGGGGTCACGGTCGAGCACTTCAAGTCCATGTCGGCCATCGAACAGGTGGCCGGCTTCTTCGATGCGGTCAACAAGGAGGGCCCCAAGGCCTCGTTGACCCTGCAGAAGTTCGGCTTCGACGGGATCCGGATGTCGCGAGCCATCCAGGGTGCTGTGCAGTCCAGCGGCGGAGCCATGAACGCGGTCCGGGAGGCCGCGACCGGAGCCCATTCCGATGCCACCGCGAAGGGCGCTGATGCTGCCGACAACCTGGTGAACAACCTGGCCAAGGTCCGCCAGGAACTGGAGATGACCGCGGAGTCGTTCGCCCGGGTGCTCGGCCCCGGAGTCAACGTGGTGGTCAAGGCCGTCAATGTGGTGGCTAGTGCCTTCGAGCACCTGATGAGCGGGCCGTTCGGGAAGTTCGCTCAGATCGTGGCCGCGATCATGATCCCGATCGGGGCTGCCGCGGCCACCGTGCTCACCTTCGCCTCGGCCCTGACCAAGCTGGCCTTGGTGGCGTCTGTCTTCAGGTCATCGGCCATGCTCGGCTTCCGCGAGGGTCTGCGTGGGTCTCCACAGATCGTGCGCGAGATGATCCCCGGTCCCGACGGCACCCCGGTGTGGACCGGAGGCTTCGTCGGTGCCGGCGGCAGGATGTTGGGTGGCCGCGGTGCCCAGATCGCGGAGGACCCGCGATCCACCTGGCTGATGCGCGGGATGTACAACGTCGGGCAGCGCCCGGCGGCAGCGCTGCGGGGTGCCTACCAGGAGGTCGGCTCCTGGCCGTTCTTCACCGCGATGCCCGGTGGGAAGTCCCCGGCCAGCGTGATGGCCGGCAAGGGCATCTCCACTCTCGGTGGTCTCTACCGGAGCCAGTTCGACCAGCTGCTCTACGCCAACCCCGCCGACCGGAGCACGTTCTTCCAGCACTACTTCGGTGGTCGCGGTCCCGATGTCCAGGCTGCTTACGAGGCCCGCCTGGGTGGCGAGTCCAAGCTCGCCGGGATGCAGGCGCAGTTCGCCCGGGCGAACGCACCCGGTGGAGTCGGGCTCACCTCGGGTGGTCTGGCCGAGCTCACCAAGGAGATCGACGCCCAGGAGAAGGCGGTCAAGGAGCTCCGGATCGCCGAGATGGCGGCGGTGGCGAACACCGGCAAGCTGAGTGCGGCCAAGCTCGAGGAGACCAACATCACCAAGGGCTCGGCCGGTGCCATGCAGGCGCTGTCCACCGAGGCCAAACTGGCCGCCGGGGCGCTCAGCAAGGCTGCCATCGCAGCCGGTGGCGCGGGACTGGGGATGGCAGGCGACGTTGCTGGGAAGGGACTGCGCGGTGCCGGCGGCAAGTTGATGGGTGCGCTCGGTGGTGCCGGCGAGGGCCTGATGGCTGCGATGAACCCGATCATGATGGGGATGATGGTGGCCTCGATGATCGGCCCCATCATGGTGCCGCTCCTCGGCAAGCTAGGGGATGTCATCCAGGGCAAGCCCCAGGCCTACACCCCGCATGACTACGGCCAGCCGCTGGCTCCCTACATGCGGACCGCCGGCACCTACGCGCCGAGCCAGGCCACGGTGGCCGCAGGTGCACCTGGCAGCGAGCGAGTGCCGACTCTGGCCACTGCGCAGCGGGTCACTCAGAGCTCGACGATCCGGGCCAGGGCGGCTAACTACAAGCCGTCGGACACCTCATTCGCGAAGATGAACCAGGACATGGCCCTGTCCTGGATCGCCACGAACTGGGACCGGATCCAGAAGGACCCGTCAGCGATCGCGAACCTGCGCGATGACCTGACCCACTACTACGGTGCCGAGTTCGCGCAGTCGACGATCAACTCCTTCATGGGTGGGTACGCCGCGCCCTACACCTCCGCGCCGTTCTACCAGGCGGCAGGGCAGGCCCAGTACCAGCTCCCGTCGGGGAAGATGGAGCCCGGCACCACCGCGATGGACCTGGCCACCTCGACCGAGCGGCAGCAGCTGGACTATCTCGGAGTCCGCCAGGGTGCCGGCGCGATGTACAAGGCCGAGGTCGTCGGTGCCGGTGCCGGCCTGACCTCCTACATCAGGCGGATCCAGCAGACCGAGCAGCCGCTCAGCGATGCCGCGCGTGAGGCTCGGCTGAACCAGCTCAAGGAGCTCTACGGGGTCAACCTGACGCCGAAGCAGATCGACGAGACCATGCAGACCCTGAAGACCGGGATGTATGGCGCTGGCGGTCAGTTGCTCCCGGCCCAGGAGCAGGGCAACTACTTCGGTCAGGGCATGCAGACCTACCGGGCCTACGCCGGCACTCCGCTCGCCGGCGAGAAGGCGATGAGCGACATCGACCGGCTGATCTTCACCCTGCGGCTGAACCCGAACCAGATCGGGCCCACCCTGCAGTCCTACGGTCTGGATCCCTCGCTGGCCCAGACCGGTCGCTGGGGAGAGGCGATCCGTGGGGTGTACAGCAGCACTCCCACCGGCCGGATCCCGGACAAGGAGTCGATCGACTACCGGATCGGCCAGCTCGGCGCGGTCGGCAAGATGTTCGAGCGGAACCCGCAGGTCAAGGAGGCGATGTCCAAGGGACTCAGCGCCTCGGGAGACCTGAACAACATCCCGGCCGGAATCGACGCCGTGAACTCGATGATGACCAGCCTGCGCGATGCCGGTCTGTCAGACCCGCAGATCATCAAGAAGATGGGGGACATCCAGACCACTGCCGGTTCGGAGGGAACCGAGCAGTACGTGATGGCCAGCTACATCATGAGCCAGGCCCAGCAGGACTGGGGCATGAAGCGGCAGATGATGACGCGCGGTCAGGGCTTCGCGGCCGACGTGGAGCGGTTCCAGTCGATCGCGTCGATCCGGCCGGTCACAACCGGGCAGAAGGCCCAGGCACAGCAGGCCGTCGCCGACATGGGCGGGTCGCTGATCGAGCAGTTCCAGTACTTCCGGCAGCTGGAGCTGATGCAGGAGCAGTACAACATCCAGCGGGACCGGGCCGAGCACGACTACTACCAGCAGAAGGGCTGGCAGGAGCAGGCCTTCCAGCTGCAGCGCGACCGGCAGGAAGAGGACTACAACCGGAGCCGGGAGCGGTCGATCGCTGCCTTCCACCGCCAGCAGGGCTACGCCCAGGAGGACTTCGACACCCAGCGCCGGCGGTCGGAGAAGGACTTCCAGCACTCGATCGAGGTCAACGCCAAGCAGATGGCGCAGACCGCGATGAGCATCTACCAGCGGGTGGATGTCCAGCAGACCAACTCGGCCACCTGGCTGCTGTCCAACGCCCAGGACCAACTGGCCCGGATCCAGGAGCAGAGCAAGAACCTGCACCAGCTGCGCCGGCTCGGGCTCTCCAACGCGGCCATGCAGGCTCTGGACCTGGCCAACCCGGCGAACGCCCAGGAGGCTGCCCGGCTGGTCTCCGAGGCCACTCCGCAGTGGGTCGCGGCGATGAACAAGAACATCCAGGCGCGGACCAAGGGGATGAAGGGCCTCTACACCGATCCGTCCAACCTGTCCTACGCCGAGTCCAACCGGCAGTTCCAGATCAACTCCCGGCGGTCGCTGCACGACTTCTCGAAGAACCAGGACCGGGCCGAGACCGAGTTCCAGATCTCACTGAAGAACCAGCACGACGACTACATCATCATGCTGAACCGGCAGCAGAAGGATGAAGAGACGCTGATGGCTCATCAGCAGACCACCTATCAGACCTCGATGGACCGGATGAAGGAGGACCTGAACCAGTCGACTCGAGAGATCTCCGGATCGATCGAGAGCATCCTGTCCGGCGCGGTCAAGAACCTGCACGGCCATGCCCGGAAGCAGGCCCAGGAGGTGCTGGACACCTTCACCAAACTGAAGACCGACACCTCTCCGATCGCGATCGCGCTGATGCAGGAGCTGGCCGAGATCTTCGGGTTCAAGTACACCCCGCCCAAGGTCGCGGCCGGGGCTCCCGCTGCCGGGTTCAGCGATACCCCCGGTCGTAAGACCGGCACCCAGATCGGCCAGGCCGAAGGCGGCGTGCTGCCGGGTTGGTCACCGGGGCGGGACGACCGGATGATCCCGCTGTCCGGTGGCGAGGCGATCATGCGGCCGGAGTGGGCACGCAAGGTCGGCGAGAAGAACATCGACGCGATGAACCACGCGGCCAAGTACGGCGGGCTCGCTGCCGGCGGTGTGTTCCGTCCGGTCAACGCTCCGGTGAACCTCGGTCGCGGGATCCACGACCAGAGCACCGGCTACGCGGCGCTGGACTTCTCGGCCTCGGTCGGACACCCGATCTACGCGGTGGGCTCGGGCACGATCACTCGGTCCTACGACATCCCGGGGCCGCTGCCGACCGACTCCTACCACGATCCCCGGTACGGGCCCTTCGGCTCCTACGGCCGGGTGATGTACCTGAAGGTCGATGGCGGACCCACCGTCCTCTACGCCCACCTGAGCAAGCGTGGCTACAACGCCGGCACCAAGGTCCGTGCGGGCGACCCGATCGGTCTGACCGGATCTGCCGGTAACTCCTCGGGCCCGCACCTGCACTTCGGTGACTCCGACGGCAACCCCTGGGAGTACGTCACCCTGAACGAGGCAGAGGGCATGTTCAACGGTCCCGGCGCTGACACCAGTCTGGGCACCGTGACCTACGGTCGGGTGAACCGCCGCCGGCTGCGGAACCTGCTGAAGGACTACTACCCCAAGGCCGAGCGTGCGGCGTACGCGATGCAGGGCGTGCACCCGCTGGATCCGGGACAGATCTCGACCGTGATCAACCGGTACGCCCGGAGCAAGATCCGTGAGTTGAGGCGGTCGCACGGTCAGGCCTTCACCGGCGACGAGTTCATGGGTGCTCCGCCGTCCGAGATCGCCCACAGTGTGCTGGCGGCGCAGAAGTACGCCCGGTCGATCCTGAGCAACTACGGCTGGGGTGAGAGCCAGTTCTCTCCGCTGCAGGCGCTGTGGAACCGGGAGTCCGGCTGGCGCTGGAACGCCGACAACCCTTCGAGCTCGGCGTACGGCATCCCGCAGGCCCTGCCCGGGAGCAAGATGGCCACCGCCGGCGCGGACTGGCGGACCAACGCCTCCACCCAGATCCGATGGGGCCTGGGCTACATCCGAGACCGGTACGGAACCCCGGCCGCGGCGTGGCAGCACAGCAACGCCTTCAACTGGTACGGCAGCGGAGCGATGTTCGACGCGCCGAACGTGATCGGTGTCGGCGAGCGCGGTCCGGAGGCGGTGATCCCGCTGAACTCCGGTGGTGCCAACTTCATGGCCGACGTGATGACCCACGCCATGGGTGGCCGGAATGTGGGTCGGATGCATGGCGGTCATGGCTCGATCTACGCCACCAAGATCGACCGGTCCACCAACTTCACCGGTCCGATCACGGTCCAGGCCAACGACCCGGGCGAGCTGATGCACAAGCTCCAGGCTCGGCAGCGGGTGATGGCTCTGAGCCGTCCAGGACTGACAGGATCTGCGGCATGACCACCAAGACCGGGTTGAACTACCTGGGGCTGGAGATCTCCTGGGGTACCCGGTGGGTGAACCTGAACGATCACGACAGCTACCGGATTGGTGCCGAGCAGACCCGGGACTCCACGGCCCGGACCTGGCGGAAGATCACCGCCGACTCCTCGGTGCTGGGTGGGACCTACCTGATCCATGCGGTGCCGGAGATGGTCTCCGAGCAGGTCCACCTCTGGGTCTACGGCGGCAGCCAGACCGAGCTGAGCGACAACCTGTTCACCCTGATGGAGCTGTTCGAGCAGTACGACTACCAGCTGCGGTGGACCTTCGACGAGTACCGGGAGACCTGGCGCTGCCAGCTGGCCGACGCCACCATGAGCCGGGGCCAGGTGTGGACGCACAGCCTGATGGCCAGCGTCGCCCTGACCATCCCTCGCTGGCCGGATGTGACGCGGGAGCGGATCTGATGTCGGGGCGGCTCACGATCTGGGGTGCCCAGCAGCTACTCACCGTCTACTTCAGCCAGTACGCCACACCACCGCTCGACTTCTACCT
>Ga0126377_10000302_pt1 | contig 29326 bp, 27 predicted proteins | sample PanSoiMetPlot_22_FD_92647 | JGI IMG/M metagenome (GOLD analysis project Ga0126377, IMG submission 92647) | Tropical forest soil microbial communities from Panama - MetaG Plot_22 | ecosystem: Environmental > Terrestrial > Soil > Tropical forest > Bulk soil | place: Panama | collected 2016-02-17 | reverse complement strand
GAGGAGGCGGCCGCCGCGAAGGTCCGCGCGTTCGTCTTCACGAGCACGACGAGCGCCTTCGGCCGTGCGCTGACGCCGCCGCCGGGCGAGCCGGCCGCGTGGCTCACCGAAGACGTCGTGCCCGTGCCGAAGAACATCTACGGCGTGACCAAGGTCGCGGCCGAGAACCTCTGCGAGCTCGCCGCGCGCGACACCGGCATGCCGTGCCTCGTCCTGCGCACGTCGCGCTTCTTCCCCGAGGAGGACGACGAGCCGGCCGTCGCCGAGGCACGCGAGGACGACAACAACAAGACCAACGAGCTGCTCTACCGGCGCGTCGACATCGAGGATGTCGTCGACGCGCACCTGCTCGCGATCGAAAGAGCGCCATCGCTCCGCTTCGGGCGCTACATCGTGAGCGCGACGACGCCGTTCACGCGCGCCGACCCCGCCGAGCTTCGCACCGACGCGCCCGCCGTCGTGCGCCGCCACGTCCCGGCGTACGCAGCCGAGTACGCGAGACGCGGCTGGACGATGTTCGAGGGTATCGATCGCGTCTACGACAATGCGCGCGCCCGCGCCGAGCTCGGCTGGCGGCCGCGGCACGACTTCGCGAGCGCGATCGAGCGCCTGCGCGCGGACGGCGATCCGCGGAGCCCGCTGGCGCGGGTCGTCGGTTCGAAGGGCTACCACCGCTAGGCGCCACCGCAGGGGAAAAAGCGGCGCAAAACCGCGCATTTAAGTATCCTTCGCACCCCGCGACTCGCGCGGCCGTCCGTACAGCCACCAGGGTTCCACCATGGGCAGAGGCCCCAGCATCGAAAACCGCAAGAACGCCGAGGACGCCCGCCGCGGCAAGGTGTTCACGAAACTGATCCGCGAGATCACGATCGCCGCGCGCAACGGCGCCGATCCCAACGGCAATGCGCGCCTGCGCATGGGCATCGACAAGGCACTCGCAGCGAACATGTCGAAGGACACGATCGAGCGCGCGGTCCGCCGCGGCTCGGGCGCCGAAGGCGCCGACAACATGCAGGAGATCCGCTACGAGGGCTACGGCCCCGGCGGCGTCGCGCTGATCATCGACGCGATGACCGACAACTCGCAGCGCACCGTCGCCGACGTGCGCCACGCGCTCGCCAAGCACGGCGGCAACCTCGGCACGTCGGGTTCCGTCGCCTTCCAGTTCAAACGCATCGGCGAGATCGTCGTCGACACGTCGGCCGCGGGCAGCGAGGACAAGGTGCTCGAAACCGCGCTCGACGCCGGCGCCGACGACGTCCAGAGCGAAGGTGGCGAGACGCTCGTGCTGTCTGCGCCCGACGCGTTCGAGGGCGTCAAGAAAGCGCTCGGCGGCGCGGGCCTCACGCTGGTCCGCGACGAGATCGTGATGCGTCCCGAAAACCGCGTCGCCGTCGCCGGCGAGAACGCCGAGACGCTGCGCGACCTCATCGACTGGCTCGAAGGCCTCGACGACGTGCAGGACGTCTACCACAACGCCGACCTCGGCTGACCCGCGCCCTCAGGCGAGACGCGCGGCGAGCCAGTTCCGCGCGTCGTGCCAGTTGCGCTGCACGGTGCGGAGCGATTGGCCGAGCGCCTCGGCGGCTTCCTCGTCGGTCAATCCCGCAAAGTAACGGCACTCGAAGACGCGCGCGAGGCGCACGTCCTGCTGCTCGAGCTTGCGCAGCGCATCGTCGAGCATGACCATCTGCTCGGCCTCGGCCCATTCCTCGGCGTCGACGACCGACAGGTCCTCGCGCTTGTGCATGCCGCCGCGCTTGCAGGCGAGCTGCTCGCGCGCGTAGTCGCAGAGCACCTGCCGCATCACGCGGCTCGCGAGGTTCAGGAAATGCCGGCGGTTCTCGACCGTCGCGCGCGCCGGCCCGAACATGCGCAGGTAGCACTCGTGCACGAGGCACGTCGCGCCGAGCGTGTTCGCGTCCGGCGCCGACATCACGTGCCGGCGCGCGAGCCGGCGCAGATCCGCGTAGACGAGCCGCATCAGCTCGCCCCAGGCGTTGTCGTTGCCCTGCCGCATCTCGGCGAGTAGCCGCGTGAATTCCGCGGAGTCGTCGTGCTCGGTGTCCACGATCCCCCTTCGCCGGCGGCGTGGTGGTGGGATCCGCCGGCTGACATCCGAAGAACGCGGGGGAAGGGCCGAACCGAACAGCGGTTCGCGAACGAGCTACATCTGCTGCCAGTTCTCGGGCAGGAGGCTGCGGTAGCGGCGGCTCAGCATCAACTCGCTGCCGTCCTTGAGCGTCAGCCGGAGATCGCCGTGCGCCCACGGCGCGATCTCGCGGATCGCATCGGCACGCACGAGATGCGAGCGATGCACGCGCAGGAACTCGGCAGGATCGAGCCGCTGCGCGAGCCGCGACAGCGTGGCGCGGACGAGATGCCGCTTCGCCGCCGTGTGCACCTCGACGTAGTTGCCGGCGGCGCTGAGCCGCGACACCTCGCCGATCGGCACGACGAGCGAGCGGCCGCGCTCGTGCACGATGATGCGGCACAGGCGCGGCGTCGCGTCGAGCGCGCGGCCGAGCTTGCGCAGGCGCTCCTCGCCGGCGTCGGCGTCCGCCTCGGCGAGCCGCTCGCCGACACGCTGCAGCGTGCGCGCGAAGCGCTCCCGGTCGAACGGCTTCAGGAGATAGTCGAGCGCGGCGTATTCGAAAGCGCGCAGCGCATGCTCGTGAGCGCGGTCGTGAACACGATCAGGGGATACGGTGGGACCGAGCGCGCGAGCACGTCGAAGCCGCTGCCGCCGCCGAGCTTGATGTCGAGGAACAGGAGATGGGGCTTCTCGCTGCGCAGCGCCGCAAGGCCGCCGGCGACGTCGCCCGCCTCGGCGATGACGCGATAACCGTCGTGCTCGGCCAGCATGCGCTTGAGCTTCGCGCGGGCCGGCGGCTCGTCCTCGACGATGACGACGCGGACATCAGCCATGCGCCACCAGCGGCAGGTCGATCGCGACGCGCGTGCCGCCGCCCGGCCGCGGCGCAATGTCGAAGCGGTGATCGTTCGGATACAGCAGCGCGAGCCGGCTTCTGACGTTGCCGAGCCCGACGCCGGGCGCGAAGCCGGGCTTGAGCCCGGCGCCGTCGTCCTCGATCGTGCAGCGCAGGCGGCCGTCGGCGGCGCGGATGTCGACGTCGACGCGCCCCTGCCCCGACTTCAGGCCGTGCGCGAACGCATTCTCGACGAGCGGCTGCAACAGGAGGCGCGGAATGCGCGCGCCGGCCGCGGACGGATCGAGCACGATGCGCGTCAGGACCTGCTCGCGGAAGCGCTCGCGCATCAGCTCGAAATAGCGTTCGAGCCAGACCACGTCGTCCTCGATGCGGACATGCGCGCTGCCTGATTCGGCGAGTGCGGCGCGCAGGAGCTCCGCGAACGCCGAGATCATGCGGTCGGCCGCCTCGACGTCCTCGTGCATGCGGTTCGAGATCGCGTTGAGCGTGTTGAAGACGAAATGCGGCTCGATCTGCGCCGTGAGCTGCGCGAGGCGCGCTTCGCTGAGGTCGCGCTCGAGCCGGATCACGGCGAGCTCGCGCTCGCGCCGCGCGCGCACGGCACGGATCGCGATGCAGCCGAGCACGATGATCGCGTAGGTGATGAGGTCCTTCTGCAGCTCGTACGCGAAGCCGAGCCAGGGATCGCCGAAGTCGTAGTGCGCGCCGGCGATCGTGTAGACGAGCTTGCGGATGCCGACCATGCCGAGCGTGTGCACGGCGGAGAACAGGATGGCCGTCGGAACGTGCAACGGCAGGCGGCCGGCCCAGCCCGGTCCCGACAACGGGAACCGCCGCTCGTAGCGATAGACGAGCGCTGCGAGCACGGCGAGCGTCAGCGTGCTCGAAAGCTCCCACGTCAGCGGCTCCCACGCTTCGATCGGCTGCCCGCTGTTGCGATGCCCGATGACGACGTTGATGCCGAGCCAGGTGCCGAGCCCGACCCAGAACGCCGCGTAGCCGAGCCAGAACAGCGCGCGGCTGCGGTCGCGGGCGACGGCGGGCGCGTCCATGTCAGTCGGCGATGTCGGGCTCGAAGAACGACCAGCGGATTTCCGGGAAGCGCTCCTTCATGGCGCGCTCGACCGCGTTGACCGAATTGATGAGATCGAGCGCGGTCGCGTCCGGCAGCATCTCGGCCTTGATCGAGACCATCACGTCCGGCCCGAGCTGCAGCGTAATGAGGTTGAACACGCGCACGACTTCGGGACGCGCCTCGAGGAACGCGCGGATCGCGTCGTCGAGCTCGGCGTCGGCGCTCTGCCCGATCAGGAGCGCCTTGACCTCGACGGCGATGAACACCGCGACGACGATGAGCAGCACGCCGATCGCGAGCGTGCCGATCGCGTCGAACACCGAGTTGCCGGTCAGCATCGTCAGCACGACGGCGATCAGCGCGAACACGAGACCGAGCAGCGCGGCGAGATCCTCGCCGAAGATCACGATCAGCTCGCTCTGTCGGCTCTCGCGGAACCAGCGCCAGAGACTGCGCGCGCCGCGCGCCTTGTTCACTTCGCGCATGCAGCCCCACATCGAGAAGCTTTCGGCGACGACGCCGAACGTGAGCACGGCGATCGCGATCAGCGGAAACCGGATCGGCTGCGGTTCGAGCAGCTTGTGCACGCCTTCGTACAGCGAGAACGCGCCGCCGACGCTGAACAGCATCAGCGCGACGAGGAACGACCAGAAATACACGGCCTTGCCGTGGCCGAGCGGGTGTTCCGCCGACGCGGGCTTCTTCGCACTCTGGATACCGAGCAGCAGGAGGCCCTGGTTGCCGCAGTCGGCGAGCGAGTGCACCGCTTCGGCCGTCATCGCGCCCGAGCCCGTGACGATCGCCGCCGCGAGCTTGGCGACGAAGATCGCGAAGTTGGCGCCGAGCGCGTAGAAAATCGTCTTCAGCGAGTCTGCCTTGCCGCTCATTGCGTCGATGGTCCCCAGGAATGACGTCTGCCCACGCGCCGTCCCCACGAGGCGTGAACGTCGCAGTTTAGCAGGCGGCCGAGAGGCGGCCCGGGGTCGGGCGCTATCGCAGCAGACCGGACGCGGGACGCTTGCCGTCGCGGATCCAGCCGAGCAGCTCGCCGAACGCGCGATCGATCTCGTCGGGCGTGAAGACGCAGTGGCCCTTCTTGTTGACGAACCGCTGCACGAAGCTGTCGCCGCGACCGGCGCGCTGCACGGTGAGCGCGTACTCGAATGCGCTCGATGCCGGCACCAGCGGATCGCCGGAGTCGTGCAGCGCGAGGAACGGACGCGTCAACTTGCCGGTCGGCGTGTAGAAGCGCGCCATGCGCTCGGCCGCCGCGGCGTCGGCGCGGTAGCGCTTGACGTTGGCGTTGAGCGCGAAGTCGTCGCCGGAGCCCGTGTACACGTAGTCCGCGTTGCCGAACGGATTGCCGTGCATGCGTTCCTGCATCTCGCGGATCTCGTACACGTTGAACGCGACGACGTCGGCGAGCGTCGAGCCGTCGCCGACGCCGTACCACGCGAGGATCGCGTTCGCGCCGGCTGGATTCGCGCGGAATGCGGCGCGGATCTTCGCGATGAACTTGTCGGTCGGCAGGAAATCCTTCGACACCGGCACGAGCGGACCGACGATGCCGGGATAGTAGTGATCGAACGCCGCAACGAGCGCGAAGTCGCGCTGCATGAGCCGGTCGCTCGGCTCGAGCGCGCCGCAGAGCGACAGGGCGCCGTCGTACAGCTCCGGATGGCTCTCGATCGCCATCGCCGTCAGCGTGCCGCCCATCGACATGCCCATGACGATCGTCTGCTTCGGCGCGCCGTGCTTGTCGACGAACGCCTTGCGCAGGCGCTCGGTGTCGACGGTCGCTTCCTCGATCGCCCAGCCGGTCGCCGAATACGCCGACTGGATCACCGCGAACCCGCGCGACAGGAGCCCGTCGAACATCGGCGAGATCGGCTCGTCCTTCGCGAACGTGACCGGCGTGACCGCGTAACCGTGGAAGAACACGACGAGGCCCTGGTTCCAGGCCGGCGGCACATCGATGCGGTAGTCCGCGCCTTCGAGCGTGCCGAACTCCGTGCTGCCGACATTCGGCGCGGTGCGGTCGCGCGCGTGCGCCGCGGCGAGCGGAATCAGCAGCAGCAACGGGAGGACGAAGCGCACGCCGGAGCTACTCCGCCCCGTCCAGACGTGCGCGAAGCCCGGCCAGCTCGTCGCGCAGCGTCGCGACTTCGTCTTCGAGCTGCGCCACGCGTTCCTCGAGCCCCTCCGCGCGCGATGCAGCCGGACGCGCGAGCGCCTCGACCTGCGCGGCGACGTCGACCGGACCGCCGAGGAGATGCATGTAGCGATCTTCGCGTTGCCCGGGCCCGCGCGGAATGCGCACGGCGAGCGCAGGTTCGCGCTGGATCAGGCGGTCGAGCGTGTCGCGCACGTCGTCGACGCCGGGAAAATCGGTGAGGCGCTCGGTGCGCGTGTGCAGCTCCGAAAGCGTCTGCGCGCCGCGCAGCAGCAGCGCGCAAAGCACCGCACGCTGGCGCGCGGTGACGCCGTAGATCGCATCGAAGCGATGCTCGTAGCGGATCGCGCGCTGCGAGGCCGGCGCGACCTTGACCAGCCCGCGCTCTTCCATGCGCCGCAGCAGGTTCGCGACGGCGCCGGTTTCGAGGTGCATGACGGGCTCGCGGCTCGTCTTCTGGTTGCATGCCGCGACGATCGCGTTGATCGTCAAGGGATACGCCTCTGGCGTGATCGCGGCCTTCTCGATCAGCGAGCCCAGGATGCGCGCTTCGCCGGGCTCGAGCTCGGGAAACGCGGGAGCCGGTGCGGAGGTTTCGGAAGGGTCCACGCCGGCGAGTGTAGCGTCTCCGGCGTTTCCCGCGGAACGAAAAAAGGCGGACGACCGGTCGAGCCGGCCGTCCGCGTGCGCTGAAATCAGAACTCGTACGCCGCGCCGACGTAGAACGTGCGCCCCGTGCCGGGGTCGATGCCGTTCGAGAAGACGCGGTTGTAGTACTTCTTGTCGGTGAGGTTCTGCACGCCGCCGAGCAGGCGCACCTGCGGCAGCACCCACCAGTCGCCGGAAAGGTCGACCAGCGTGTACGACGGCACCTTCGCCGGCACGAGGATCGTGCCGTCCGCCGCCGTCGACGGCTTGTTCGAATCCTGGAAGTACTGGTCCGCGACCGACACGACCGACAGCGCGAGCTTGAGCTTCTTGTCCTCGCGATAGGCGACGCCGACGCGGGCGAGATAGTCGGGCGAGAACGCCGGATGATTGCCGACCTTGACCGCCGGGTTGTGCGTCGACGTGAACTCGGCGTTGAGCAGGCTCACCGTCGCGAACACCGAGAGGTGCTGCGTCGACTTCGGATCGCGCGCGGCGAGGAAGTCGTAGTCGATCTGCCCTTCGAAGCCACGGTGACGCGTGTCGCCGGTGTTGACGTTGATCGTGTTGTTCGGCGGCGCATCCGGACCGGCCGGCTGGCTCTCGATGCGGTCCTTGACGTCGATCCAGAACAGGCTCGCGTCGTAGAAGAGGCCGTCGAGCGGCGTGCCGTGCACGCCCGCTTCCCACGACAGCACGTGCGTCGGATCGGGATCGTTGATGTCGCCCGCCGCGGTGTTGCCGAACGGCGAGCCGATGTCGAAGTAGCGCACCGGGCGCCAGCCCTGCGACACGTTGAAGTACGTCTCGTTGCCGCGGCCGAAGTCGTTGCCGAAGCCGAGGCCGAACAGCGGGACCCAGTGCGTGACCGTGCGATCGACGAGATCGCGCGTCAGGTTCGCCGGCTTGATCGATTCGTCGATGTCGACTTCCTCGCGCTCGATGCGCACCGACGGCACGAAGTGCCAGCCGCCCTCGAAGCGGAACACGTTCTCGGCGAACAGCGCGTTGTACTCGGTCGAGCGCTGCTGGCGCAGGCGCGGCGTGCCGTCGCGGTCGTAGCGGTCCGGCGTGAACGTCGGATCGGTCCACTGGCGGAACGGCGCGTCCGACCAGTACGCGGTCGTGCCGATCGTGAACGCGTTGCCGCGATCCCAGTGATGCACGAGGCGCGCGTCGATGCCGGTGAAGCGGAACTGCTCGTCCTGCAGCGTCGACGTCGTCGCCGGCGCGCGGTCCTGCGAGCGCGAGGCCTGATCCTGGTAGCCGGTCCAGAGCTTCGAGACGAGCTCCGTGTCGGCGTCGAAGTGGTGCTCGTTGAGGAAGCTCAGCACGTAGCGGTCGGTCCAGAGCCGGTTGTACGGCGTCGTGGTCGTGTCTTCGTCCTGCTTGAACTGGGTGATGTTGAGCTTGCCGGGATCGCCGGTGTTGAGCATGTACGCGTGGAAATCCATCGCGTAGTAGTCCATGTCGCTCGGGCGGAAGCCGATGTGGAGGTCGGCGCCCTTGAGCCGCGAATCGCCGTTCTCGCGCTCGCCGTCGTCCTTGCGGTAGTGCGCGTCGGCGAGATAGTCCCATTGGCCGTTCGTGCCCGAGATCTCGTTGAACGTGCCGAACATCGAGTTGCTGCCGACGACGTTCTCGGTGTAGCCGGCGAGCTCGCGGTCGGCGACGGGCTTGCGACTCACGAGATTGACCGTCGGCGGCGGCTCCGGACCATACAGCAGCGAGCTGCCGCCGCGGATCAGCTGCACTTCCTGCAGCGTTTGCGGCAGCGGGAACGTGTACACGGTCGGGAAGCCGATCCAGTCGCCTTCGAGCGGGATGCCGTCGAGCAGCACCGTGACGAACTCGGATTCCTGCGGATTGCCGATGCCGCGGTACGAAAGATTCAGCTGGCCCGGCGACTGCTGCTCGGAATAGAAGAGGCCCGGCGTCTGCGCGAACAGATCGCGCAGGTTGTTGTCGACGACGGTCGGGATGTTGTCGACCTTCGTGATCGAGGTCTTCTTGGTCACCGTGATCAGCGGACCGTCGACCTCCTTCATGATGTGCTGCAGCTTCGGGCGCGTGTCGTCGCGGTTCTGGCCGCGGACTTCGACCTTCGGCAGCTCCGTCGCCTGGTCGGCCGGCGCTGCGTCTTCGGCATGAGCGGGAACGGCGAGCAGGTTCGCGATGGCGAGCGCGAGCGCACCCGGCACGATCTTTATCGTTTTCATGGACATCCTCGGGACAGGACGCCGTTCCCCCCAATGGGCGCGGCGCAACGGCCGCCTTATGCCAGTCCGGCGCCGCGAGGAGACAGTGACGTTTGGACTAAGCCCGAGGGCCTAATTGCATCCGTCGAAAGGCTGAACGCGCGACGCAAGTGCGCGTCGCGCGGCGCGATCCGCGCGCCGGTGCTTTGCTTCAGCAAATGCCTGGCGCGCGCGACCTTTGCGAGACTTTACTTAGGTAAAGCCAAGCGCTGCCGTAACGACTACTCGTCGAAGCCGTTCGTGAACACAACGTCCGTTCCGCCGTCGGCGTGATCGATGAACACGTTGTCGTAGCGCACGTCGAACACCGTGAAGCCATAGAACCAGCCGGGCTCGTACGTCGTGAACGCGAGCTCGTCGGTCGTCGCCATGACGTCGGCGAACGTCACGCCGGGCGGCAGCATCGGCTCGAACGTCACCGGATCCTCGGCGCCGTAGCCGCCCCACCCGGCCGGAAGCTCCGTCGACGACGGCGTGAAGGTGGTTTGGTAGGTGCTCCACTCCGGGCTCGCCGACAACGTGCCGAGGTTGAACCAGACCGACGTCCACGGATAGCCGTCCTGCGCAAGTGAGTGGCTGCGGAACTCGACGATGAGGTTGCGCGTGACTTCGGCGCCCTCGAACGTGATCGAGTGGGTCAGCACGTCGATGCCGACGGTGATCTCGCCGCTTGCGGTCATGTCGCCGATGAACGCCGGATTCGAGTCGTTGCGCGCCTCGATGCCGAAGTTCTCGATCAGGAAATGGAAGTTCGCGTCCGGATTGCCGCCGTCGGGCTCGACCGTGCCGTTGCCGTCCCAGCCTTCGCCGCCGTTCTCGAAACCGACCACGGTGGTCTGCGCCGCCAGCGGACCGGCCGCCATCAGGAACCCGATCGAAAGAATCGCCTCTCTCACCTTCGTCATTGTGCGCTCTCAGTAGTGGACGTGCGAATGCGGCAGCCCCTCGGCTGCGAGCGGTGAAATTCTCGACGTCGACGCCCGCACGGCGCATGCGCCTTCGATGCGCAGGCGATGTCCTGACGATGTAGCAGGCCGCTCAGCGCGCTGTCGCGGCGGTGTCGGCGAGGTCGGCCGGCGCCTTGCCCTCGCCGGCGAGCTTCACGGCGACGACCCGGGCGCCCTTCTCGGCGTCGGCGAGCCCGAGCGCCCGGAACAGGCGCACCTGCGTCCACGCCGCGCGCGGATCGCGGTCGGCCCAGGTGCCGATGCGGCCGGCGACCGAGCGCGCCTCATCGAGGTGGCCGATCTCGATCAGCGCGTCCGCGTACGCCGCGCCGGCCGCGACGAGGTCGTCGGGGACCGCGAGCCGCTCGGCCGACTGCATCGCGTCGGCGAAGCCGCGTAGGCCCTCGTCGCGGCGGTCGTCGGCGAAAGCCTGCGCGGCGGCGGCGAGCGCGGCTTCGAATTTCGTCCAGTCGTCGCCCGCCTCCGCCGCCCAGCCGCGAAGGCGCGCGACGGCGGACGCCGCGCCGGCCATGTCGCTCCCGCGGAGCGCCGCCGCGGCCAGCACCTGCGTCGCGGTGTAGAGCGCCCTGTCGCTGTCGCGCAGCGCCGGCGTCAGCGCCTGCGCCGCGAGGCGCGCCGCGCCGGCGGCATCGCCGCGCAGCATCGCGACGCGCGCGGCGATCGCCTCGTTCTGGATGCGCAACGCGGCATCGCGCTTCGGATCGGACGCGGCGCGGATGCGCTCGATCAGCGTTTCGGCGTCGCCTAGCTTGCCGTTCGCGACGAGCGCCTCGATGCGCGCCCGCGTCGCGGTGCCCTGCATGCGCGGGTTGCTCGTGCTCGACTCCGGCGGCCAGAAACGGTCCGTCGTCGCGAGCGCGGCGGCGGGATCGAGCAACGCGCGCTCGACCGCGGCGATGCCGGTCAGCGCGTAGACGCGGCCCTCGCGCGCGCCGAGCTGCTCGAAGCGCTGTGCCGCGTTCTTCAGCAGCGGCAATGCGTCCGCGGGCCGGTGTCGCATCGCCTGGAAATCGCCGAGGTTGACCTCGACCTGCGCGACGCCGAGCGGATCGCCCGCCGTCTCGAGCTCGATGCGCGCGCGGCCGAGCTCCGCGACGGCCTCGTCGAAGCGCGATCGCTGCGCGAGCACGATGCCGCGCCCGAGATACGCGATGCCGAGCACCTCCGGATCCTTCGCCTTGCCGCGCAGCGCGATCGCTTCGGCATACGCCTCGTCGGCCTTGTCGAACTGATCGCGGCGCACGTACGACGACGCCAGCGTGATCAGCGCACGCGCGCGCAGCGCCGCGTCGCGATCCTTGTCGAGCCGGTCGACCAGCGCGAGCAGACGCCGCTCGACCGCGTCGTACTCGCCGGCGCGAAGCTCGATCTGCGCCATGCGCTGCTGCAGCGGCGGCGCGTCGCGCAACTCCGGCGGCGCGTCGGCGATGAGCTTTCGCGCCTGGTCGAGCTGGTCGGCGAGCATCGCGGCACCGCTGCGCTGCATGAGATCGTCGAGCGCAGGCGAGACGTCCGTCGCGCCGGCAGCGGTGTGGCCGAGCTTCGCGAGCAACCGGTTCGACGCTTCGCGCGCCGCGGCGATCGGATCGGTGCCTTCTGCGTCGACCTGGAAGCGCCGCTGCATGCCGGCCGCGTCGAGCGCGACGGTCCAGCGCCCCTGCTCGAAGCGCACGCGCGGCAGGATGCGCAGCGCCGCGATCGATCCGAGCGACGCGTCGTCGAGCAGCGCGTCGCCGTCGCTCGCGCCGCGCTGCTTCAGCATCGCGACGACGCTCTCGCTCGGCGCCGTGCGCAGCGCACCGTTGCGCAGGCGATTCGCGACGAGATCCATCACGCCGAAGCGCAGCCACGCCCAGTCGTCCGGCGCGTCGACCTTCGCCGGCAGCACGAGCGCGGGCAGCGCGGTTTCGGGCGCGGGTTCGAGTTTCGCCGTCTCTACGTTTGGCGTAGTCGCCGGACGATGCAGCACGAAGGCGATGGCGATCGAAGCGATCGCGAGTACGGCCAGCGCGATCACCCGGCGAAGCTTCGACCGCACCGGCATTGCGGTTTCGGGCGCAGGCGGCGGCTCATCCGATTCGATCGCGCCCGCCCAGCGATAGCCGAAGCGCGGCACCGTGCGGATCGCTTCGCCGTCGCCGAGCACGCGGCGGATCCTGAGGATCGTGTGGTTGAGCAGCGCCTCGCTGACGTCGGCACGGCCCCACACCGCAGCGATCAGCTCGTCGCGGCCGACGGCGCGGTCGCGATGCTCGATCAGGTAGACGAGGCAGTCGAACGCGCGCGCCGGGAGATCGACGTGCGCGTCGCCGTCGCGAAGCTCGCGCGTCGCGGCGAGTACGCGGAAGCGTCCGAATCGATAGCTCCGTTCGGTCATGCCTGTAGGTTAGCGTCCGCGGCTACGGATGCTCGGCCTCGACGTGGACGCGCTCGCGGCGCAGCAGGTAGAGGCCGCACGTGACGATCACGGCGGCGCCGACGAGCATCCAGCGGTCGGGCAGCGTGCCCCAGAGGAACCAGTCCGCGGCGAGACCCCAGATCAGCGCCGTGTATTCGAGCGGCGCGATCACCGATGCCGGCGCGCGGCGGAACGCCTCGGTGATGCCGTACTGGCCGATCGCGCCGCTGAGCCCGAGGATCACGATCGGCTTCCAGTGCGCGGGATCGAGCGGAACCCAGGCGTTCCAGGCCAGCGCGACGGAGAATACCGTCAGCATCGCCATCATCCAGAAGACCATGCTCTGCGTCGTGTCGGTGCGCCCGAGCACGCGCACCGTGATCGCCGAAAGCGCGTAGCCGACGGCCGCCAGGATGATCGCGAGGCCGCCGATCGACAGCATGCCCTGCCCGGTCGGCCGCAGCACGATCAGCGTGCCACCGAGGCCGATTGCGATCGCGAGCCAGCGCCGCCAGCCGACGGTCTCCTTGAGGACCGGCCCGGCGAGCGCCGTGATCAGGAGCGGCGCGACGAAGAACAGCGAATACGCCTCGGCGAGCGGCAGGAGCCGGATGCCGTACACGAACGCGGCCAGCATCACGACCGCCAGCACGCCGCGCAGGAGGTGCAGCGGCCAGCGCACGCGCACGAGCTGCAGCGGTCCGCCGTCGACGAGCGCCCACACGATCACCAGCGGCAGCGAGGTCAGGCCGCGCAGCGCCGTGACCTGCATCGGCGGATAGTGCGGCGTCAGCACCTTCATGCTGGCGTCCATCACGCAGAACGCAGCCACTGCGATGAGCATGCTGACGATGCCGCGCAGGTGGCCGCCGGCGGCGGCCTCGGTCGTCGAATCCACGGTGTATTGTCGAGCCCGGAGGGATGCGAAGCGTACCCCATCGCAACGCGGCGCGGCCGCCCATGCGGTTACCATGGACGCTTCGCCTCAGGACAGGACGCACGAGCACATGGATACGTCGCAAACGGCATTCCTTTTCGACCTCGACGGCACCCTCGTCGACAGCGTCTACCAGCACGTGCTGGCCTGGCAGGAGGCGCTCGAAAGCGAAGGCATTCCGCTCTCGGTCTGGCGCATCCATCGCAAGATCGGCATGAGCGGCGGCCTCATGACCAACATCCTCTTGCGCGAAAGCGGCTTCGAGATCGACGCCGCACGCGGCGAGCGCCTGCGCCGCACGCACGCGGAGGCGTACAACCGCCGCTCGCGCGCGATCCGCCCGCTGCCGGGCGCGCGCGAGCTCGTCGCGCATCTCACCGAGGCGCGCATCCCGTGGGCGATCGCGACCAGCGGCCGCATGGAAACCGCGCGGCCGGTGCTGGAAACGCTCGGCGTCGACTTCGATCGCGTGCCGATCGTGACGCGCGACGAGGTGCGCTACGCCAAGCCCGATCCCGATCTCTTCCTCGCGGCGGCGAAGAAGCTCGGCGTCGCGATCGAGACGTCGACGGTCGTCGGCGACAGCGTCTGGGACATGCTCGCCGCGCGGCGCGCCCGCGCGCTCGGCATCGGGCTCCTGTCCGGCGGCTACGCGTCCGAAGAGCTCGAGCGCGGCGGCGCGTATCGCGTGTTCGAGGATCCCGCCGATATGTTGCGACACATCGACGAGATCGGCGGGCGCCGCTGACGCCGCGCGGCAATGCCGGAGTTTCCGGACATCGAGGTCTACCTCGAGGCGCTCGGCGAGCGCATCGACGGCCACGTGCTGGCGCGCGTCCGGCTCAAGAATCCGTTCCTGCTGAGGACCGCCGTGCCGCCGCTCGACGCGACGGCCGGGCGGCGCGTGACGAACCTGCGCCGCATCGGCAAGCGCATCGTGGTCGGGCTCGAAGGCGGGCTGTTCCTCGTGATCCATCTCATGATTGCGGGCCGACTCCACTGGCGCGACGCCGGCGCCGCGCGCGAGCCGCGCAACGTGCTCGCGACGTTCGAGTTCGACGACGGTTCGCTCCATCTCACCGAGGCCGGCACGAAACGCCGCGCGTCGCTGCATGTCGTCGAAGGCGATGCCGGGCTCGCGGCGCTCGATCCCGGCGGCCGCGACGTGTTCGCGATCGACCTCGCGGAATTTTCGCAGGCGCTGCGTGCACGCAATCACACGCTGAAGCGCGCGCTGACCGATCCGCACATCTTCAGCGGCATCGGCAACGCGTACTCGGACGAGATCCTGCACGCGGCGAAGCTGTCGCCGCTCGCGCTGACCTCGAAGCTCACCGATGCCGACGTCGCGACGCTATTCGACGCGACGCGGAAGACGCTGCTCGCGTGGAAGGCGCGGCTTGCCGGGCAGGCCGGCGGCAAGTTCCCCGAGAAGGTCACCGCGTTCCACGACGAGATGGCCGTGCATGGCCGCTACGGCAAGCCTTGTCCGGTCTGCGGCTCGCCCGTGCAGCGCATCGTCTACGCCGACAACGAGACGAACTACTGCGCGCGCTGCCAGACCGGTGGACGCATCCTCGCCGACCGCGCGCTGTCGCGGTTCCTGCACGACGACTGGCCGCGCAACATCGACGAGCTCGGCTGAGCGGTTACGATAGCGGCATGCCGACCGACTCGCCGACCGCGCCGCCGCTGGCCCTTGCGTCCGCCGCACCGCTCGCGGTCGGGCACCTGCGCAACGTCTTCCAGCATCCCGAGCACGAGGGCGAGCTGATCAAGATCATGCGCCCCGAGGCGGTCGCCTCGCGCTGGAACGGACCGCGCCGCTGGCACAAGCGGCTGCCGCGCACCCGGCACTACGTCGGCTACCTGCGCGAGCTCAAGGAGTACATCGGCGCCCGCGCGCGCGCGCCCGAGGTCGACGCGCCGATCGCGCGCATGCTCGGCGTCGTCGAGACCGATCTCGGGCTTGGGCTCGTGTCGGAGAAAGTCGTCGACGGCGAAGGCGCGCTCGCGCCGACGCTCGCCGCGGTCTACGGCCGGCGCGGCTTCACGCCGGAGCTCGAGACCGCGCTCGGGCAATTCCTCAAGGGCCTGCTCGACGCGAACGTCATCGTCGGCGACATGCACGCGTGGAACATCGTCTACGGCAGCGACTCCCGCGGCGGTCCGCGCCTCGTGATGATCGACGGCTTCGGCGAGAAGCACGCGATCCCGGTGTCGTCGATGAGCCGCGGCATCAACCGCTATCGCACGCACCGGCTCTACAAGCGCATGCTGGAGCAGCTCGAGCGGCTGGTGCCGGTCGAGCGCTAGTTCGTCGGCGCGTCCTGCTTCTGCTGCTCGACGTCCATGCCCGCGTCGGGCACGCAGCCCGCGACGAGCGCCGTGCTCGGCACGAGCCACCATTCGCGCCGGTTCGCGTGGCCGACGAGCGTCGCCTTGTCGCGATCGACGCAGCGGCCGAGCACGTCCTCGAGCATGAAGAGCGGGCGCTTCGCGGGATCCTCGGCCTGCCACGCGATCGCTTCGGCGAGCTGCCGGTCCCACGGATTGACGAAGCCGAACTCGCGCACGGGACCGTCGGCCATCAGGAGGTTCTGCTCCTTCCACGCGACGAGGCCGATCTCGATGCCGGGGCCGGCGAGCGCGCGCGCGCGATGCATGACGCCTTTCGCCGAGCTCGAATCGTTGAGCAGCGGATACGACCAGAAGCTCCAGATCAGCCACAGCGCGCCGATGCCGGCGAGCAAGGCGTGCACGCCGCGACGCGGACGGAACCACGCGGCCGCGACGAGGAACGCGGCGCCGATCGCGATGACCATGCCCCAGACCATGTGGCCGAGATCGTCGAGCTCGCGCTGCTCGATGAAGCGCTCGGCCGCCGGCGAGTTGCCGTACGCGGCCCACAACCCGGCAACGACGATCGCGACGCCGCCGATCGCGACGATCGCGAACGCCGTGTTGCGCAGCCAGCGCTTCGCGGCCATCGCCTCGAGATACGGCGCCATCGCGAGCGCGACCATCGGGATCGCGGGCATGAGGTACACGTCGCGCTTGCCGACCGGGATGCTGAAAAAGATCAGGATCAGCGCGGTCCAGCCGAGCGGCAGCAGGATGCGCGCCTCGCGCGCCTTGAGGTCGCGCCACCACTGCGGCACCGCGCCGATGTACGCGAGCGACATCGGGAACCAGTTGAACAGCACGATCGGCACGTAGTAGTAGAACGGCTGCGGATGCGACCAGGAGCCGGAATAGCGTCCCGCGGTCTGCCGGAAGAAAAGATCGTTGACGTACGCCGCGTACTCCGGCGTGCCGCGCGACTTCGCGACGATGAGCACGCTGAGACCCCAGGCGAGGATCGGCGCGAGGAACGCGAGGATGCCGCCGAGCCAGTTGAGGCCCGAGCGCGTCGTGCGCGTCACGCCCTCCCACCCGCGCAGTCGCGCGAAGAGATACGGCACGAACATCAGGAGCGCGAGGATGCCGACGCCTTTCGTGATCACGCCGACGCCGGCCGCGAAGCAGCCGAGCCAGTACGCGCGCCAGTTCGGCCCGCGCAGGAAATGCAGGAGCAGGCCCCAGTTCGCGAGCGTGATCCAGCCCATCACGTAAGGGTCGATCTGCGCGCGCTTGACCTGGTACATGAACTGGAACACGAACAGCACGGCGGTCGCCGCGAAGAGGCCCGCCTTGTGGTTCCAGAACCGCCGGCCGAGGTCGTAGGTGAGGCCGAGCGTCAGCAAACCCGCGAGCAGCGACGGCAGCAGGAACGCGACGCGCCAGTTTCGCGTGATTTCGTACGAGGCCGCTTCGCTCCACATCAGCATCGGCGGCTTGTCGGAATAGAGCTCGCGACCGCGGTGCGGGAACAGCCAGTCGCCGGAGTCGACCATCTGCTTCGCGGCGAGCGTGAAGCGCGGTTCGTCGGACGGCCACGGATCGCGAAGCCCGATGCCCGCGCCGAGCAGCACGAGCGCCAGCAGCATGAACAACCAGAACGCGCGCCGCTCGCGCACGTCGATCGAAGGTGCCGGAGTCATCGCGGGCCGCCGAGGGAGTCGACCCTATGCTAGCAGCTCAGTGCAGGCCGTCGGCCTTCATCGCTTTCGCGTCGAGGCGATCGACGAGCTGGATCGGGCAACGATCGGGACCGACCATCACGGCCGCGCCGCCCGGCCTCACGACGCCGCCGTCGGCGGAGAGGAGGATCGTCTTCGTGCTCTCGAGCCCGAGGCACGCGCCGATGAGCGTCAGGAGATACGCCTCGGCCGGCGACGTCCACACGACGACGTGATTCGGATCCGGAGAGTCCCAGTCGATGATGCGCGCGGAGTTGAACGCGGGCACGTTGCCGCGGATGTAGCGCCGATAGTCGTTGGTCGTCGCGCGCGGCTTGTCGGGTGCGGCTGCAGCTGTCGTGTCGTCGTGCGAGCGCGTGCTCGCGCAAGCGGCGAGCGCGACGGCAAACGCAACGATGACACCGATCCGCATCGAGAGCTCCGCGACGGCACGCATGTGCACATGACGATACTGCGCGTGCCGATAGTCGCTGACAAGCCGCCGCAAGGAAAGTTCGCGCACGCGTCGCGTAAACGTTTCCGCGACTCGGCTCGTCGCGCGCACGCGCTTTTCTGCCGAGTGCGTCACGCAGGAGACATTCCCGTTAACTCGCGTGCAACAGGAGGTTAACCGGACTAACACTCGCCGTCGGTAGGCTTCACGGCACAACCGTGGATGGACAAGACGGAGCACAACGATGAACACCTCGCGCCACACCGAAGTCAACGTGCTGGGATACAGGATCGATCACGTCCGCGCGCGCCCCATCGTCGCGGATTTCGCGGGAACGGAGCCCGCACGCACGAGCGGGCTCGAGAGCTGGCGCGAGGTGCTCGCGCCGGAGAACGGCGCGGTGCTCGCGCGCTTCTCCTCGCGCGCCGAGGCCGAGCGCTACATCATCGATCGCGAGCTCGCCAACGCGCGCCGCGCGACGCAGCGCGACGCGGCCTGAGCTGAAAACGCTGGGTGTTTTCCCGGCGCCCTTCTGGGTGCAGACCGCACACGCATTGAATGAGGGTCCGGAAAGCGGCAAAGTCTGTCGAGCAAGGACAGCTCGACAGCCATGCGGCAACCGACGATCTACCACAATCCGCGGTGCACGAAGTCGCGCGCGACGCTCGACCTCTTGACGGCGCGCGGCTATTCGCCGCGCATCGTCCACTATCTCGAGACGCCGCCGACCGCGGCCGAGCTCGAGCTCCTCGTCGACATGCTCGGCGTCGAGCCGCGCGCGCTGATGCGCCAGGACGAGGACGAGTACGCCGCGCTCGGCCTCGCCGATCCGAAGCGCACGCGCCGCGAGCTCATCGACGCGATCGTCGCGCATCCGCGCCTGCTCCAGCGTCCGATCGTCGTGCTCGGCACGAAGGCCGCGATCGGGCGGCCGCCCGAAGCCGTGCTCAAGATCCTGCCGGCCTGACGCCATGGACAAGCTGCAAGCGATGCAGTTGTTCACGCGTGTCGTCGACACGGGCAGCTTCACCGCCGCGGCCGAGCAGATGGGCATCTCGCGCGCGCTCGCGAGCAAATTGATTCAAGGCCTCGAAGACACGCTCGGCGTGCGGCTGCTGAACCGCACGACGCGGCGCCTGAGCCTCACCGAATCCGGCCAGAACTACTACCAGCGCGTCAGCGACGTGCTGACGCGGCTCGGCGAAGCGGAAGCCGAGGCGACCGAGCTGCAGGTCGATCCGCGCGGCCGCCTGCGCGTCAGTGCGCCGATTCCGTTCTCGACCGTGCACCTCGCGCCGGCGCTCTCCGAGTTCCAGCGCCTGCATCCGCGGGTCGAGCTCGATCTCAACCTCAACGACCGCCGCGTCGATCTCGTCGAGGAAGGCTTCGACGTCGCGATCCGCATCTCGCAGCTCGCCGATTCCTCGCTGATGGCGCGCAAGATCGCGCCGTGCCGCATGGTCGCGGTCGCCTCGCCGGCCTATCTCGCCGCGCGCGGCGAGCCCGAAGTGCCCGGCGATCTCGCGAAGCACGAGTGCCTGCGCTACACGCTGACGCCGAACAGCGAGGCCTGGGAGTTCGAGCGCGACGGCATGTCGACTTCGGTGCCGGCGCACGCGCGGCTCGCGGTCAACAACGGCGACTTCATCGCGGCGGCCGCCGCGGCCGACATGGGCATTGCGCGGCTGCCGACCTTCATCGTCGCGGATCACCTGCGCAAGGGGCGGCTGCGGCGGATTCTCACCGCGTGGACGCTGCCGTCGCTCGCGGTGTACGCCGTGTATCCGCACACGCGCACGCTGCCGGCGAAGACGCGGCGGCTGATCGATTTTCTGGTGGAGCGGTTCGGGCCCGAGCCGTACTGGGATCGCGACCTTCCGTGATTTTCCCCCTCTCCCGCTTGCGGGAGAGGGTTGGGGTGAGGGCCGTCGGAGTGGAGCGCTTAGCCAGCGTGCCCTCACCCTACCCTCTCCCGCACGCGGGAGAGGGGAAAGAACGAGCTACACGCGCAATTCGAACTCGTCCGCGTCCATCCACGCCGGAAACCGCTCGCGATGCGCCGCGAGTGCCGCGGGATCGAGCGTCACCGTGACGACCTGCTCCTGCGCGCCGAGCTCGACGAGCGGCTGGCCGAGGAAATCGAACACGCCGCTGTCGCCCGAGTAATGCAGGTCGTTGCCGTCGACGCCGACGCGGTTGACGCCGAGCGAGTACGCGAGGTTCTCGATCGCACGCGCACGCAGCAGCGTGCTCCACGCGTAGCGCCGCGCGCTCGGCCAGTTCGCGACGAAGAACACGAGGTCGTAGTCGAAACGCCCTGCCGCGCGGTCGTAGCGGTTGCGCAGCCAGACCGGGAAGCGCAGGTCGTAGCAGACCTGCGGGCAGATGCGCCAGCCGTCGAGCTCGACGATCAGGCGCGCGTCGCCGCCGCCATAACGCTCATGCTCCTTCGACATGCGGAAGAGATGCCGCTTGTCGTAGAGCGCATGCGTGCCGTGCGGCGGCATCCAGACGAGCCGGTTGACGCAGCGGTCTCCTTCGCGCACGACAATGCTGCCGGTCACCGTGCAGCCGACTTCGGCGGCGAGCTCGCGCAGCCATTTGATGCCGGTGCCGTCCATCGTCTCGGCGTTGCCGAGCGTTTCGTTGGTGAAACCCGAGAGAAACGTCTCGGGCAGCACGATGAGATCGCTCCGCCCTTTCAGCGGACGCACGAGCGCGCCGTAGTACTCGCGGTTCGCGGCCGGATCGTGCCAGCGCGTCGCGCCCTGGACCAGCGAAACTCGAAGCGGTTTCGTCATCGGATCCTCACAGTGCGTGCAGGCGCTCGGCTGCCTGCTCGAGCGTCGCGTCGCTCTTGGCGAAGCAGAAGCGGATCAGGCGCTGGTCTGCCGGCGGCGATTCGTAGAACGCCGAGATCGGGATCGCCGCGACGCCGCCTTCCTTGACCAGCCACTCGCAGAACGCTAGATCGTCGCGGCCGTCGAGCGCCGAATAGTCGACGACCTGGAAATACGCACCGCCGACCGGCAGCGCCCGGAAGCGCGAGCCTTCTAGCAGCGCGCGGAAGCGGTCGCGCTTGGCCTGATAGAACGCCGGCAGATCGAGATAGTGCTGCGGATCCTTGTCGAGGATCTCGGCGAACGCCACCTGCGCGGGCGTGAAGGTGCAGAAGGTCAGGTACTGGTGCACCTTGCGGAACTCGGCCGACAGCGCGCGCGGCGCGATGCAGTAGCCGACCTTCCAGCCGGTGCAGTGGAACGTCTTGCCGAACGAGCTGACGACGAAGCTCCGCTCGGCGAGCTCGGCGTGGCGCAGCACGCTCTGGTGCGGATGGCCGTCGAAGACGATGTGCTCGTAGACCTCGTCGGACAGCACGAAGATGCCGCGCTCGCGCGTCGCGGCGGCGAGCTCGTCGAGATCGCTCGCGGTGAACACCGCGCCGCACGGGTTGTGCGGCGAGTTGACCAGGATCATGCGCGTCTTTGCCGTGATCGCGTCGCGGATGCGTTGCCAGTCCGGCGCGAACGTGCGCGGATGGAGCGGCACGTGCACCGCGCGGCCGCCGTTGAGCTCGATCGCGGGCTCGTAGCTGTCGTAGCAGGGATCGAGCACGATCACTTCGTCGCCGGGCCGCACGACCGCCGCGATCGCCGCGAACAGCGCCTCGGTCGCGCCGGACGTCACCGTGATCTCGGTGTCCACGTTGACCTTGCGGCCGTACAGTGCCTCGGTCTTCTTCGCGATCTGCTCGCGCAGCACCGGGAGGCCCGTCATCGGCGCGTACTGGTTGCGTCCCGCGTTCATCGCCGCGGCGAGCGCGTCGCGCATCGCCTGCGGGCCGTCGAAGTCGGGAAAGCCCTGGCCGAGATTCACCGCCTTGTGCTCCAGCGCGAGCTGGCTCATGACGGTGAAGATGGTCGTGCCGACTTTCGGCAGCTTGGTTTCGATCTGCATGGTCACGCTTTTGTTTGGACGGCTAAAAGCCGGGCGCGCACCGATGGTAGCACGGCATCTCCCCGCCTCCGCCGCGGGAAACGATTCCGCGCTATGCCAGCAACAGCCGATTCACGCGCCCGACGAACGCCGACGGATCCTCGAGCTGATCGCCTGCCGCGAGCCGCGCCTCGTCGAGCAGCAGGAGCCCGAGGTCCGCGCTGCGCGCCGCATCCGCCTCGCTTTCGATGCGCCGCACGAGCGGATGCTGCGGGTTGATCTCGAGCACCGGCGGCGACGCCGGCACGTCGTGACCCGCCTCGCGCAAGAGCCGCTGCATGTGTAGCGCCATCTCGTGCTCGCCGAGCACGAGCACCGACGGCGAATCGGTGAGGCGATGGCTGACGCGCACGTCGCCGACGCGCTCGCCGAGCAGCGCCTTCAGCTTGCCGACGATGCCAGCGGCCGACTGCTCGGCTTCCTTGCGCTTCTCGGCCTCGGCCGCATCGGGCTGGTCGAGATCGCCCTTGCCCGCGTTGCGCAGCTTCTTGCCGGCGTACTCGCCGAGGTAGCCGATCATCCACTCGTCGATGCGGTCGGACAGCAGCAGCACTTCGATGCCGCGCGCCTTCAGGGCTTCGATCTGCGGGCTGTTGCGCGCGGCCGCATGCGAGTCGGCCGTGACGTACCAGATCGTGTCCTGCCCGACCGCCATGCGCGCGATGTAGTCGTCGAGCGAGACGGTCTTCTGCGTACCCTCGGACTTCGTCGACGCGAAGCGCAGGAGCCTGGCGATGCGCTCGCGGTTCGCGTGATCCTCGGCGATGCCTTCCTTCAGCACGTTGCCGAACGCGTCGGTGAACTTGCGGAATTTCTCGGGCTCTTCCTTGGCGACCCTCTCGAGCAGGTCGAGCACGCGCTTGACGCACGCACTGCGGATCTGCGCGAGCAGGCGGTTCTCCTGCAGGATCTCGCGGCTGACGTTGAGCGGCAGGTCGTCCGAATCGACGACGCCGCGCACGAAGCGCAGGTACGCCGGCAACAGCTGCTCGCTCGCGTCCATGATGAACACGCGGCGGATGTAGAGCTTGAGCCCCTTGCGCTCGTCGCGGCCGCTGAACATCGCGTCGAACGGCGGCTTCTCGGGCACGTAGAGCAGCAGCGTGTAGCTCTGTGAGCCCTCGACGCGGTTGTGCGTCCAGGCGAGTGCGTCGCCGAAGTCGTGCGTGATCGACTTGTAGAACGATTGATAGTCCTCGTCCTGGAGCTCGGACTTCGGCCGCGTCCACAGCGCCGACGCGTGATTGACCGTCTCGAACTCGTCGGTGGGCTTGCCGTCCTTCTGCTTCGGCAGGCGGATCGGGAACGCGACGTGATCGGAATAGCGCGCGACGAGGTCGCGGAGCTTCCACGCGTCGAGGAACTCGGCCTCGTCGTCCTTGAGGTGCAGCGTCACCGCCGTGCCACGCAGCGGAACGTCGACGCCTTCGAGCGTGTACTCGCCCGTGCCGGCCGACGCCCAGCGCACGCCGGCGTCCGTGGGCGCGCCGGCCTTGCGCGTCGTCAGCGTCACGCGGTCGGCGACGATGAACGCGGAATAGAAGCCGACGCCGAACTGGCCGATCAGCTGCGTGTCCTTGCGCGCGTCGCCCGACAGCGAGTCGAGGAAACGCCGCGTGCCCGAGCGCGCGATCGTGCCGATGTTCTCGACGACTTCCTCGCGCGTCATGCCGATGCCGTTGTCGCGCACGGTCAGCGTCTTGGCATCCTTGTCGAACGTGATGTCGATGCGCAGCTCGGCGTCGTCGGCCGTCAGCGCCGGATCGGACAATGCCGCGAAGCGCAGCTTGTCGCAGGCGTCGGAGGCGTTCGAGATCAGCTCGCGCAGGAAGATCTCCTTGTGCGAGTACAGCGAATGCGTGACGAGGTGCAGGACCTCGGCGACCTCGGCCTCGAAGGCCCGGGTTTCGGGGTTGGACGACATGGGTTCCTCGGACGAATGGGCGGCTAGCGGCCGATATCGGGGGCGCGACGCCAGAATCCAATCATTCCTGCCGACCGGCACGGGCCGGCGCGGCGCGATGGGTTATCGTACCGCCCTCGCCGGCTTCGTGACGCCGGGCGGCGGCTTGGGGGCCTCGATGACGCTTGGACTGTTCCGTTTCGGCGCGTATGCGCTCGCGCTCGCGTTCGTCGGGGTTTCGGCGCAGACGGTCGACCGGCCGCTGCTGCTTTCGGCCGGCGACAAATCGGAGGGCGAGGACGAGGCGATCCAGCGCCGCATCGAATGGTTCGCCGAGGCGCGTGGCCTCGACGAGAATCCCAGCGCCCGCGCGCAGCGCGCACAGGCTGTCAAGCACCTCCGCGATCAGGTCGCGCGCGGCATGCCGGCATCCCTCGCCGCCGAGTCGTGGCAGCCGCTCGGCCCCGAAGGCATGACGATGCTCGACTGGGACATGGGCCGCGTGATCGGCCGCGTTACCGCGCTCGCCGTCGATCCGGCCGACGAGACGCACCTCTTCCTCGGCGCCGCGGCCGGTGGACTCTGGCGCTCGAACGACGGCGGCGACAGCTGGACGCAACTCTTCGACGGGATCGGCACCGAGAGCATCGGCTCGATCCTGATGGAGCCCGGCAATCCCGCGCACGTCTGGGTCGGCACCGGCGAGGCCTTCGCCGGCTGCCTCGACTATTTCGGCCTCGGCCTCTTCTATTCGTCCGATGGCGGCGACACGTTCGAGCCGCGCAACGGCAGCGGCGCCACGGCGATGCCGCTGTCGTTCATCACGGCGCTCGCGCAGTCGCCGGCCGATCCGAACGTGCTGATCGTCGGCGGCCAGGGCCATTGCAACGAGAATGGCTCGTCGAGCAGCGGCGGCCTCTACCGCACCGCGGACGGCGGGCAGACGTGGTCGTTCGTGCTCGCCTCGACCGGCGCGCGCGACATCATCTTCGATCCGAACGACGCCAACGTCGTCTACGCACAGGTGCGCGCGAAGGGCGTCTACAAGTCGACCGACGCGGGAGTCAACTGGACGCGGCTCGAGAACGGCATCCCGATCAACGGCTCGGCAGGTTACGGGCGCATCGCGATGGCGCCGAGCAATGCCTCGATCCTGTATGCGCTGCTCGGCCCGACCAGCGGCGCCGAGCTGATGCTCTATCGCACCGACGATGCCGGCGCGACCTGGACCCTCGTCAACAGCAACGCCTGCGAAGGCCAGTGCTACTACAACCTGACGCTCGACGTGCATCCGACCGATCCGGACCGCCTGCTCGTCGGCACGATCCGCCCGGCGATGTCGATCAACGGCGGCGTCACGCTGACGATCCTGACCAGCGGCTGGGGCCCTGCGCAGAAGGTGCACCAGGACACGCACATCGTGCGCTTCTCGAAGAACGACGGCGACCGCTTCTGGATCGGCAGCGACGGCGGCCTGTGGCGCTCCGACGATGCCGGCGGCACGTTCAAGAACTTGAACGCGAACCTCGAGATCACGCAGTTCTACGACATCGCGATCGATCCGGTCGATCCGGATCGCGTCTACGGCGGCGCGCAGGACAATTCGTCCTCGATGCGCGACGGCGATCAGTTGTGGAACGTCACCGAGGTCACCGGCGACGGCTTCATGAACGCGGTCGACGCGCATGCACCGCAGCGCGTTTTCCAGACGAGCTATCCGAACGGCGGCGCGATGATCATTCTGTCGACCGACCACGGCGCGCCGTACAGCTTCAACTGGGTGAGCCAGGCCGGCCAGGACGGCAGCGAGCCGTTTCCGTGGGTGACGCCGCTCGTGACCGGCGCGGGCTCGATCTTCGTCGGCTCGAACCGCGTCTATCGCGCGGCGATCGTCGACGACGCCGGCGCGTACTCGTGGACCGCGATCTCCGACAATCTCACCGGCAACGCGACGGCGTCGATCGGCGTGCTCGTCACCGCCGAAGACGGCGGCGGCGCGGCGCTTCGCCTGGTCGCCGGCACGGCGAACGGCAAGATCTGGACGACCGACGACGCGCTCGCTGCGACGCCGGTCTGGACCGACCTCACCGGCAGCTATCCCGGCGGCAACGTGTCGGACATCGCCGTCGACGCGAACGACCTGACGCGCGTCTTCGTCACGCGCAGCGTGTTCCCGGCGCCGCACCTGCTGCGCTCGGTCGCCGGCGGCGACTGGGAAGCGATCGGCGACGGCCTGCCGACGATCCCGGCCAACAGCGTCGCGATCGATCCCCTGGACGGCGAGCGCATCTTCGTCGGCACCGACATCGGCGTGTACGAAAGCACCGACGGCGGCGCGACGTTCGCGCCGATGATGATCGGCCTGCCGCTCGGCATGGTCGTGACGGACCTCGAAGTCGCGGCCGAGCCGCACACGCTCGTCGCCGGCACCTACGGGCGCGGCGCGTGGAAGTACGCGTTCGAGGCGCCGGTCACCGACCGCATCTTCGCCGACGGTTTCGAAGCGCCGTGACCGCGCCGCATTGTGGACAGCGACTTAGAAGATCACTGCAACCTGCTGTTTCATAACGTGAAGCAGTGACGGAAGCGCACGGCGTCACGAGACGGGAATATGACGGCGCAATGATCCCTCCCCTTTTCCGGAGGGATCGCCATGAACAGCGCCGCCGCTGCCGTCGCCGCTCCGTCTTCGCGCCCGAGCCTCGACCTCAAGCCGAGCCCGGTCACCGCGTTCCTGTTCCTGGGACTCCTGACGGTCGGTCTCGCGTACACGTGCTACAGCCTCGTCGTCGACATCGGCAGCACGGGCGAGCGAGCGACGACGTGGGTCCCGTTCATCCTGCTCGGCGTCGCGCTCCTGATCGCGCTCGGCTTCGAGTTCGTCAACGGCTTCCACGACACCGCCAACGCCGTCGCGACGGTGATCTACACGCACTCGCTGCCGGCGAACTTCGCGGTGGTCTGGTCCGGTGTGTTCAACTTCCTCGGCGTGCTCGCTTCGAGCGGCGCGGTCGCGTTCGGCATCATCTCGCTGCTGCCGGTCGAACTGATCCTGCAGGTCGGCTCGGGCGCGGGCTTCGCGATGGTGTTCGCGCTCCTCATCGCGGCGATCCTGTGGAATCTCGGCACGTGGTGGCTCGGCCTCCCGGCGTCGTCGTCGCACACGCTGATCGGCTCGATCATCGGCGTCGGCGTCGCCAACGCGCTGATGCACGGCCGCGACGGCACCAGCGGCGTCGACTGGACGCAGGCGACGAAGGTCGGCTGGTCGCTGCTGCTGTCGCCGCTGATCGGCTTCATCTTCGCCGCGCTGCTGCTGCTCGTGCTCAAGATGCTCGTCAAGAAGCGCGAGCTCTACCGCGAGCCGCACGGCAACACGCCGCCGCCGTGGTGGATCCGCGGCATCCTCATCCTGACCTGTACCGGCGTCTCGTTCGCGCACGGCTCGAACGACGGCCAGAAAGGCATGGGCCTCATCATGCTGATCCTCGTCGGCTGCGTGCCGACGGCTTACGCGCTGAACCGCGCGATGCCGGTCGACCAGATGACGCCGTTCGTCGCGATGGCGCAGGCGACGCAGCAGTCGCTCGCGAAGATATCGACCGCGGTGCCGGCGACCGAGCCGCGCAAGATCCTGTCCGAATACGTGCGCACGAAAGAGCTCAAGAGCGACGTCGTGCCCTCGCTCGCCGCCGTGACGGCGAGCATCGGCGCGCAGGTGAAGGAGCACGGCACGCTGTCGCGCGTGCCGGCCGAGGCCGTCGCCAACGTGCGCAACGACATGTACCTCGTCTCCGAGGCGATCCGCTTCATCGGCAAGGCGCCGAACAACGGGCTCGACGCCGACGCTAAGGCCAACACCGAGGCGTTCAAGAAGCAGATCGACAACGCGACCAAGTTCATTCCGCTCTGGGTCAAGGTCGCGGTCGCCATCGCGCTCGGCCTCGGCACGATGATCGGCTGGAAGCGCATCGTGATCACGGTCGGCGAGAAGATCGGCAAGACGCATCTCACCTACGCGCAGGGCGCGTCCGCCGAGCTCGTCGCGATGAGCACGATCGCCGCGGCCGACATGTACGGGCTCCCCGTATCGACGACGCACGTGCTGTCATCGGGCGTCGCCGGCACGATGGCCGCGAACAACTCCGGCCTGCAGATCGGCACGCTGCGCAATCTTGCGACCGCGTGGGTGCTGACGCTGCCGGCGGCGATCGTGCTGTCGGGCAGCCTCTACTGGCTGTTCAGCCGCTTCGTCTGAAGCGGCTCAGCCTTTCGGCGTCGCGTCGGCCGACGCGAACGCTTCCTTGAGCCGGACGGCGCACTCGTCGCAGCACACTTCGACGGTGCGCCCGCCGATCTTCACCTGGAATGCGTTTTCGTCGAGCGGGCAGTCGCAGGCCGCGCAGGTTCTTTCGCTCATCTCGTTCTCCTTGTCGCCGGATCGTCCGGACGGCGGCATTGGGCCACGCGGCGGCATCGGGCGCTTTCGAATTCTTTAGCGAGACGCGCTCATCGCTGCATCGCGTCCTTGCGGAACGCGGTCGGCGAGCGCCCGTACGCCTGCTGGAATGCCGCGCTGAAATGGCTGTGGCTCGAGAAGCCGAGATCCTGGCCGAGCTTGCTGAGGTCATCGTATTCGGCGAGAAGGTCGAGCGCCCGCGCGAGCCGGAGCCGCAGCTGGTAGCGGTACAGCGGCAGCCCCTCGACCTGCTGGAACACCTGCGTCAGGTACACGGCCGACACGCCGACCTCGGCCGCGATCTCGGCGAGCGCCCAGCGCCGCGACAGATCGCCGGCGAGAATGAGCTTCGCGCGATCGACGAGCCGCTGCCGTCCCGCGCTCGCGCCGGCCGCGTGCGCCGTGCGCGGACCGATCGAGCGCGTCACCAGCGTCAGCGCGAGGCTTTCGGCCTCGAGCGACTCCGCGATGTCCTCGCGCAGGCTGTGCCGCAGCAGCGCGACGAGCGCCTGCGCGCGCGGGTCGATGCGCAGGCGCTCGTGCGCGAACGCGAGCACGTCGCCATCGCGCAGCAGCGCCTTCGGCGCGAGCTCGCGCAGCATCGACGCCTCGACGCGCACCGCGAGGCTCGCATCGCCGCCCTTGACCGGATGCACGAAGCGATAGGTTTCGCCGGCATTCCAGAACAGCACCTGGCCCGCTTCGGCGACCGCGGGCGCGTCGTCGCGCCAGCGCACGTACGTGCCGCGATACGGGAACACGAGATGCGTCGCGTCCTCGCAGCCCTTCGCGCATTCGTGCGCACCACTGCCGTCGCAGACGAGATCGCGCACCGCGACGGTCTCGGTGTCGAGCAGCGGATCCTGAACGAACGCGGGCATCGCGCAGGACTGTAGCGCAAACGACTTCGCTAAAGAATTCGACAGCCGTCGCCGCGGCGCTGCGGTCTGATGCGCGCCGACTCCACGACGAGGGTGCAGCGAACATGCAGGACACGATCAAGGCGACGATGCTCGCGGCGTTGCTCGGCCTCGGCGCGACG